>Ga0315280_10000729_pt1 | contig 60092 bp, 52 predicted proteins | sample YL17G06_40_MG_FD_203697 | JGI IMG/M metagenome (GOLD analysis project Ga0315280, IMG submission 203697) | Sediment microbial communities from Yellowstone Lake, YNP, Wyoming, USA - YL17G06_40 | ecosystem: Environmental > Aquatic > Freshwater > Lake > Sediment | place: USA: Wyoming | collected... | reverse complement strand
CGCGTATGGGTTCGCGAAAGGGAAACCACTGACTCTTCTCAGTGGATCGAACCTTCTCCACCTTCTTGAGAAGCATGGGCACAAAGCGACTATCGACCTCAAGGCCGCAAAACAGATTCTGGCCGATCAGAAAAGGGCCGAAGAGGGGTGACAGGAACCTCAAAGAGCACCGCCAACAAGGCGGTGCAACGGACGGCGCGGCCGAGCGCCGACGTTAGGCGAGAGCGCCAAGAAACAAACAGGATGGCCGTATGCGCTTTGAGTGGGATCGGGACAAGGCAAGGCGGAACCTGAGCAAGCACAAGGTATCCTTTGATGAGGCCGTGACCGTGTTTTATGATCCGTTGGCCGCGACCTTCGATGATCCGGAGCATTCCAGTGATGAGCGCCGGTTCATCACCGTAGGCTATTCCTCTGTTGGACACTTACTGGTTGTCTCGCACACGGAGAGAGGAGTAGATATTCGCATTATCAGCGTGCGACTCGCCACCGCGCACGAAAGGAAAAGACATGAAGAGTAAGCAAAAAGAACCCGAAGACGATCTGCGTGCCGAGTATAGGTTTGACTATTCTCAAGCCACCCGTGGGAAGTACTACCAGCGACTGCTCAAGGAGGGGGCAAACGTCGTCGTCCTCGAACCCGATGTGGCGAAGGCGTTCCGCGATTCGGCTTCGGTAAACGACGCGTTGCGATTGCTGCTGGACCTCACTCATTCGACCCAGCACCTAACAAAGCGCTCCAGTGGACGCTCCTAACGTCGCGCTACTGAGCTGAATCGTTAAGCCATCGCCGAGGCAATCTCCAACTGGCCGGGTAGTGCCGCGCCGTCATCAGAATCCTCGTGGATTCCCCCGGATTCTTCAGACTCGGCCAAGCAATCCTCCGAAAGATTTTGGATTCTAGATTTTGAATTTTGGATTCGGATTTCGCAAAGGCCCTCCGCATCTGGCCGAATGAGCGACTTCAAGAGCAGAAGTGGGAGGCGGGAGGCTGCAAAAGGCAGAAGTGGGAGGCAAGAGGCTGGAGGCCGGATGAGAAGTCAGAGGCAAGAAGCCAGATATAGAAACTCCATATCTCGCCGCATTCGGTAGTCCGCCGTGGGGCGGATCCCGATAATGTAGTGGGAAAAGCGGCCCTTGAAAAAACGTAATTCACACGAAAATCGGTTCGGTGTTCAATCTTCAGGCTGTCAAAAAAAGACACGCTAAAGCGTGAACACCAAACGCTTTTCATTCCTTTCTGGGTGGCGCAACGCGCCATGAAGGCTCCCACAAAATCACCCACTCCCGTTTTTCAACTGCGGAAGTTGGGCGAGTAGCCTTTCAAGCGGTATGTGAAGAAATGCCCCGTGGTGTCATTGCGAGCCGCCACGGACGGCGGCGAAGCAATCTCCTCCTCGGACACCCCGACAACGACATTGCTTCGTCGTCCGCTTCAAGCGGACTCCTCGCAATGACACAAGGCGGGTATCCATCATTTACGACTTGAAGGACCACTGGGGTTTTTCGATCCGAATCGTCTGGGCGACGGGGGCGGCGGTCTTCACCAGCAGGGCGATGGCGCTGCCGAACTGATAGGCAACCACCTTCCCTTCGATGGGATAGTTCGCGCGACGCGGACAAGCCGGGGCAGTTGCCGCGCGCCTGAGGCCAGTCATTCGGCCCTCGAACAATCGTTGACTCGACCTAGGGCCCGCGATACATTGCCCCACAAGAGGTGAGGCCCATGAAGATAGAAATAGAACGTGAAGACGATGGCCGATGTATTGCGGAGGTCACCGATTTGCCTGGTGTCATGGCGTATGGGCGAAACCGCGAAGAGGCGATCACCAAGGTGAAAGCTCTAGCCCTTCGAGTACTGGCTGACCGTCTGGAGCACGGGGAAAAAATACCCGAACTGGATGAAGTATTTGCGGTGCTCGCATGAGCCAATGGCCCTCGTCAAAGGCGAAGGCGGTGCTGGCCGCTTTGTTGCGACTTGGATGGTCCATCAAGCGGCAGTCCGCGACATCCCATCGCGTACTGGCACGGCCGGGCTGGCCTGATTTTGTGTTTGCGTTCCATGACAGGGAGGAAATCGGTCCACGGATGCTCACCCGTATCGCTAAACACACCGGCTTGAGCCCTGAGGATCTTTGAAACTTCGCGGTGGCCAATCCAGGCGCCGGAAGTTGGGCTAGGGTTTCTCGATCCGAATCGTCTGCGCGACTGGGACGGCGGTCTTCACCAGCGGGGCGATGGCGCTGCCGAACTGATAGGCAACCACCTTCACTTCGATGGGATATTTCGCGCGCGACATCGAGGCTGTGGTGAAGCTGCTGCGCGAGAAACTGCCGGAGACGAAGAGCCTCCTCGTGTCCCTCCTGCCTCGGCAGAACGACTACTTCTGCCACCCCATCAAGAATATCAACAGCCGCATCGCCAAGCTGGCGGACGGCAGGAACATCAAGTTCCTGAACCTATGGGGCGTGTTCATGCAGCAGGAACCGGGCACGGTCAAAGATGAGCTCTATGTGGAGAAGCACGGAGAAACGCCTCACCCCAACGACAAGGGTTACGACGCCATGGCCGAAGTGATGAGGCCGGTGATCCAGGAGATGCTGAAGTCGGAGTCGCCCAGGTGCGAACACGATTCATTCGAACACTCTTGGCGCTACTCGTCGGTCTATCCTTAGTCGGCAGTCCGAGTATGGCTGCAACACCGGCGAGCCATCCTTGGGAAAAGATCGAGATCGTCTTGACCGCTGCGAGGGATTGCCCCAACCCCCCACGTGGACGTGGAGGTCTGGATTGATCTGGGCGGTCCCGGCTTCGACAAGCGCTGCTACGGCTTTTGGGATGGCGAGCGCACTTACCGTGTGCGGGTGGTCGGCATGGTTCGCATCCGCGCCCAGCAGATCATGGCCAACCCACGAAGTGGTTTGTCGCGGGTCGCCCGTACACTCGTACCATTTCAACCGCCCGACACTGTCGCCCAACACCATCACCACTTCCAGGTGGCCGCCCTTTTTCAAGTCGCCGCCGGCGGCGCGGCTGCCGGTCTGGACGGCATCAATGACATAGGTGGCAAAATCGGATCCGATCAAATGCTTGAACCACCGTCCGGCCCCGACGATGTCCGGCTTGCCATCGCCGTCAATGTCGCCCATCGCCAAGCCTTCGCCGCCGCGAATGCCGCTGGCGACCGTGACGGCCGGCCAGGAAGATGTCGTACGCGGGTCGGGCGGAATGGGAAACAGCAACAGCACACCGCCGGCTTGAAACCATGAGACAATCTCCGGCTTGCCTTCGCCGAGAAAGTCCCCGGCCAGCTGGTCGTGGTGCATGCCCTTGCCGCTACTGGCAATGACATGCCGTTTCCACGGTGTGGCTGGGTCGTAGTTCGGAAAGGGATTCTCCCACCACCAGATTTCGCTTCCGCCGGCGGGTGCGCCAAAAACCAGGTCCAGGTCGCCGTCGCCATCAATGTCGCAGAAAGCGCCTCCCGCGGCCACGGGCGTTTTGCCGGTTTCTACCGGATACTTGGTCCAACCGTCGGCGTTTCGTCGCAGCCATACGATGGAAGGCGCTTGGGAGCGCTCGGCGATGACGATGTCATTCAGGCCGTCCTTGTTGACATCGAGCACGAGGCATGCGGTCTGCTCTTTGCCGCCGTTGGGGACGGGAAGATCGCCGGTCTTGCTGGAAAGGTGTTTCCACTGCGGAAAGTCGGCGCCAAGGCCAACACCCGCAAGGTGCCCCCAGAGCGCTGCAGTTGCGAGCAGAGCGGTGAACGATGTTTTCATGAAACCTCCGAATCCATGGTAACGAAAAGGACCGCCCGTGGAATTTCCGGGATGGCGTATGAATTGCACATGACTATCCGACTGACGTGTCCGGAAATTTCATGCAACCAGGAGCGACGAACTTTTCAGAAACACGCGGGAAGGAATCGCTTGTTATTCCTTCTGCTTTGAGGCAGCCCGTTTGGGCAGCGCCGCCTTCCATCCGGCCCGCAGCAGCGTTTCCATTTCCTGCCGCACTTTGGCATAGGCGGGGTCATCCGCCAGATTGACTGTTTCCCACGGATCTTTTTCAAGGCCAAAGAGCGCCGCGGGAACCGGCCCGTTCTTGAACTCCAAGTAACTGAACTTCCGGTTTCGCACGACTTGGTTGTTCTCGTTCTCCACCATGAATACCGCTTTTTTCCAAGGCTGATTCGGATTCGCCAGCAGCGGCGCGAAGCTGAGTCCTTCCAAATTGGCAGGCAGATCGAGGCCGAGAAGTTCGCCGACCGTAGGCACAAAGTCCACAAACTCCACGAACTCGCGGCAGACCTGGCCATTGGCTGGCGCGCCCGGCACGCGCACCCACAGCGGCGCGCGCCGCGTGGCCTCGAGCATCGAATACTTGGACCAGAATCCATGGTCGCCCAGATGGAAGCCGTGGTCGCCCAGGATGAAGACGATGGTGTTGTCAGCAAGCCCTTGCTTTTTCAATTCGTCGAGGATCATGCCGATGTTGCTGTCCACAAAACTCACGCAGGCATAGTAGGCGGCGATGGCCTCTTTCGCCTGCGGCGGCGTTGGCTGCTGTTTCGTAAAGATATCCGGATTGCCGCCGGTCAGCCGCCGCGGATAGAGACTGCTCTCCAATTTGGGCGGCGCAGGCGGATCGGGGATTTTTGCCGGGTCATACATGGCGATGTATTTCTTCGGCGCGATGAGCGGCGTGTGCGGACGCGATTGATGGACCGAAAGGAAGAACCGTTTTTTCGTCTGCGCGAACTCCTTCAGCAACGCGCAGGCAATTTGTGCATCGCGATAGTCGCCCTCTTCCTTGGGTGCCAGCCCCGAATCGCCGTAGCGGTCTGAATGCCTGGTGCGCCACTCGCGGTATTCCTTGCTGTTCTTGTCTTTGGGGGCGGGATCGCTCCGCGCCCGTTTGACCGGTGGAAAGGTGAGGATGGGACCGGGTCCGTTCCAGCCCGGCGGCTTCCCATACATCTCAATGCGGTCGAAGGCGAGCAGCTGCTTCTCGGCGTATTGGACTTGATGGAAAAACTTGCCGATGACGGCGGTGTAAAAACCCTTTTCCTTGAGCAACTCCGGCAGGGTGAGCGTGCCGGGCGGCAGACGCGTGTCCATCTCCTGGCCGTTGCTCCAGACCCGGCTGGTGAGCGGACGCAAGCCGGTGAGGAACGAGGTGCGCGAGGGATTGCAGCACACGGCCTGCACGTAGGCGGAGTCGAATCGGACGGCGCCGCGGGCGAAGCGGTCCAGGTTCGGGGTCTTGCAGATGGGGTTGCCGTAGCAGCCCGGCGTGCCCGCATTCCAGTCCTCGGCGATGATGAACAGGACGTTCATCTTCGAGGTGTCCGGGAGCGTGGCGGCGCCAAAGGTGTCGCCGGACATCGCAGCCAAACCACAGCAGGCAGCCAACGCCAGTGCGATTGTGAAGTCCCTCTTGTTGATGTTTCTCATTTCGCGGTCCTCCTTCTTGTCCTTGTTGTCTATGCCCCTTTCGTCTTCCCTCTACCGCAGTCCTATTCCTGCTTCTTCGCGCTTATGCCCTCATTCAGCCACACGTCCACGCGCTGTTCATTCTGAAAATCCTTCTGGAGAATGTCAACATCCCCGTCACCATCGAGGTCGCCTATTTTGCTTTCGTGCGAACCGATGCCCGTCGAGAGCAACTGGGTGGAGAAGTTGCCTTTGCCGTCGCCGTAGAAAACCCAGTGGCGGCATTTGTCGCGAGAGCCGGGTGTGTGCATCTCGCCGGCGTAGATGTCGAGGTTGCCGTCACCATTGATGTCGCCGAAAATCTGGTCGTGATGGGTCCCGCCGACGGCAATCACCTGGTGGCGTTTCCAGGGAGTGGTGGGCGAGAAATTTGGACAGGGATTTTCCCACCACCAGATCTCGCCGGCTTTCGACTGCGCGCCTTCGAGAATGTCGAGGTCGCTGTCGCCGTCAATGTCGAGACAATCGCCGCCGGCTTCCATGCGGACACCCGGCGCGCCGTCGTCCACCACATACCGTGTCCAGCCGTCTTTCGATCGCCGGAACCACGCCATCTTCTCGTAGCTCAGGATGACAAAGTCATTCACGCTGTCCTTGTCAATATCCATAATCAGTGTTGCGACCTGACGGCCAAGGTCCGGTTTCGGAATGTCACCCGTCATGCTTGACAGGTGCTTCCAGTTCACAGTGGCCGGGGCCTGTGCGAAAACGACGGCACTGAGAACGGAAACGAAAACCCACACGGTGATGATTGTGCTGTTGCTTTTCATGGTCTTTTCCTTCTCGAATGAAATTATGCGGTCAGGCGCGTATCCTGTCATTTCGCCTCGCGGAGGCAATCGCGGACCAGGACGGCCATTTCCGGCCCCAGCAGTCTTTCGACGGTGAGATTCACCGCTCTCTCGTTCGACGTGGAGCAGACGGCGAGGGCGACGTTCGCGGCGATCGCTTCGTCCACCAGGCGCTTTACGCCCGGGCGCAGCGGCATCTGCCCGCTTTCGATAATCTGCATGAACAGGTCGGTCTTGAGATGATGCAACTCCGCGATCAAGGCGTCCCTGTCGGCAACGGCGGGCGGCCAGCCGTGTTGATCAAAGTAGTGGCGCATGCGTTCTTTGCCGCCGGCGATCTGGAGCAGCCGCCCGTAAAGGTCCACGTCCCACTCGACGTCGAAGCCTTTCTGCGCAAATGCGCGGTTGAAAGCCACGCGGTGGCCGTCTCTCTCTGTATCGGCCAGAACGCCGTCGCAGTCGAATATCAGCGCTTTCAGCATCGTCTGCTCGTTCGGCTCCGAGTTACTGCGAAGCCCATTCTTCCTGGGTTTGGGAAATGCTCTCGAGATAGTGCTTGATCTTGTTGAGAAACCGTCCCGCGTAAACGCCGTCTACCGCGCGGTGGTCGCACGCCAGCGTCAGTGTCATCATGTTGCAGACCGCGATCCCGCCTTCCGCAGGAAGGACCCGCGGCTCGATCGCGCCAACGGCCAGAATCGCGCATTCCGGCGGATTGATCACCGGCAAGAACATGCGCACGCCGTGCATGCCCAGCGACGTGATCGTGAACGTCCCCGCGGACTCGGCGCTGAGAAATCCGCGTCGGGCGGCCTCGGCGTTTTTCTTCGCCGTCTCTGAAATCTCCAGAAGATTCTTCGTGTCGGCGTCTCGAATCACAGGCACGAGAAGGCCATCGGGCACCGATACAGCCACACCGATGTGGATACTCTTCTTCAGGATCATTTGCTCGTGGGCAACGTGGGCGTTGAGACGCTCGAACTCGCGAAGCGCCACGGCGGTAGCTTTGATAATCATGTCCGTGATTGTAATCGCCGCCCGATGCTCGCGATTGACCGTCTCGCGCCACAGACAGGCGTCGGTCATGTCCACGTCGGCGAAGAGATAGAAATGAGGAATGGTCTGCTTGCTGAGCGTCAAACGACGGGCCATCTCGCGCCGGAGTTTTCCAAACGGAACACTCGTCTCTTCGGTCTCCTCACCGGCGGAAGAAGCAACCGCCGCCAACACATCGCGCTTGAGGATTCGGCCGTGGGGGCCGGTTGGTTCCACGCGCCGAAGATCGAGCCCCTGCTCCTTGGCTATGCGCCGCGCCGCCGGAGAGACAAACAGACGCGCGCCTGCCGGTTCGGCTGCCGCCGCCGCTGCGGGTCCAGGCTCTCGTGAGTCGGCAGCCGCCGGCGCCGCAGCCGCCTCGATGAGTTTCTCGGTCTCTTGCCCCTCGTGGTACACCTCGCCCGGTTCGCCAATGTATCCCAGCGTGGCAAAGACGGCGACGACTTCGCCTTCCTTGTGAAGAATCTTCAACAAGACGCCGGATTGTTCCGCCTCGACCGAGAACGCCGCTTTCTCGGACTCGACCACGAGAATCTCGTCGCCCTTCTTGACGGGATCGCCTTCTTTCTTCACCCACTGGACGATTTCCGCGCTGGGTATGTCCTGCCCAACCTGCGGCATGAGGATCGGGATCACGTCGTTCCCCTCTTGTTGGCCGACGCCCGGCCTGCACCGCCAAACAGCGTGATCTTCTCGGCCACCTCCCTCTTGATTCGATCCAATTGGGCGGCGAGCGGTTTGAGCGGTTCGTATTCTCCGTGGGCGTTGTGGTAGTCCACAAAGGCGTCAATGAATGCATACTTGATCTGGGTCGAGATGTTGATCTTCGCACAACCCAGGGCGATGCACTTCCGGAATACCTCGTTGGACAGACCTGTGCCGCCGTGGAGCGCGATCGGCACGTCGGCGCGGCGGGCGATCTCTTCCAGACGATCGAACGCCAGACGAGGTTCGCCCTTGTAAACGCCGTGCGCCGTCCCGATAGCAGGAGCAAAGGCGGGAAGATGGAGGCCGCGGCAAAATGCTTCGGCTTTATCGGGATCGGCGAGGTGGGCGGCCTCGTCGGAGACATTCTTGTCGTCTTCGACGCCGCCGATTTCACCCAGCTCGGCCTCGACGCTGACACCGGCGGCGTCGGCCATCTCCGCCACTTTCCGGGTGACGGCAAGGTTCTCTTCAAAGGGCTTTGCCGAGGCATCTATCATGACCGAAGTCCAGCCGGCGGCGATGCATTGCGCAATCACGTCAAGGTCTTTGCAGTGGTCGAGGTGAAGCGCCACCGGCACGGGCGAATTGCCGGCCATCTCCCTCATCCACGCCACAATCGCCGCGCAGCCCCAGAAGCGAACCGTCTTTACGGATGTCTGCACGATCACGGGCGCATCGAGTTCTTCGGCCGCGCGGACGATCGCCAGGGCCGACGCGTAGTCAACCAGGTTGAAGGCCCCGACGGCATACCGCCCGTCGCGCGCTTTCCGCAGCATCGTTTCCATTGGTTCGAGTCCCATGGCCGGAGCCTTCAGTCGGTTGCGTAAACCGCGCGCTTGATTGCCCGAACGATGTCCTCTTCCTGAGGAACACAGACGCTTTCGAGATTCAGATTGAAGGGGATCGGGGTGTTCTTTCCCGCCACGATCTCAATCGGCGCGTCCAGGTAGTCAAACGCCTCTTCCTGGATGATCGAGGCGATGTCGGACGCGATCCCTCCACGCCGCACCGCCTCCTGCACAATGACCACGTGCTCGGTTTTTCTCACGGAGTCAAGGATCAATTGCTTGTCGAGCGGAACGAGCGTGCGCGGATCGAGGACTTCCTCTTCGATGCCTTCGCCCGCCAGTCTTTCGGCGGCGCCGCCGAACTGATATGCGACCACCTTCACTTCGATGGGGTATTTCGCGCGCGCGGGAATCTCCGCGATTCGCAGAGCGCCGTCGGCCCGGCGGTACTTTCTTGCCCGTCGTAAACCCAAGATAGCGGCGAGCCGCCGGCGCTCCGCCGTTGGCCCATTTTCATGGCTTTCTGGGTGGCGCAAAGCGCCATGAACGACTGTCCCTTCATTCTTCCCTTCATTACTCTCCACCGCCCCCTGCCGGCGGCTGCGGCTCAGCTTCGGTCCGTTCGGCCTTGAATGTCTCTGCTTCTCATTCTCATGCCTTGATATCAGCAAACGCAAGGGGGAGGGTCTCTACAGAGTCACCGAGAGGAGATGGACCATGTCCGCCGAGAAAGCAGCAACGCGGCGCGTGTTTTTGCGCGAGCTGGGAGCAATGGCAACAGGCGCGGCGGCATTGGCCAATGCGTTTCCAATCGCAGCGGCCGAACAACGCCCGGATGTCGTCGTCGCCACGGGGGAGGACCCAAGGCCATCGTAAGAAAAGCCATCGAGGGGCTTGGGGGGATGAAGCGTTACGTTTCCAAGGGCGACATTGTGGTCGTGAAGCCCGACATGAGCTTTGTGCGCAAGCCCGAACTGGCGGCCAATACGAATCCTGACGTTGTCGCCGCCCTGGTCGAACTGGCGCTCGAAGCCGGGGCCAAGGAGGTCAAAGTCTTCGACCGGACGGTCATGGAGCCGGCCGAGCGCTGCTATGAGGAAAGCGGCGTGGCCGAAGCGGCGCGCAAGGCGGGGGCCAAGGTCCTATGGACGAAAGACCTCCAGACGGTCACGCTCCAAATCCCCAAGGGCAAGCTTCTGAAGAAGACCACCATCTTTCGCGACGCCGTCGAGTGCGACTGCTACATCACCGTGCCCGTTGCCAAACCCCACATGATGACGGGCGCGAGCCTTTGCCTCAAGAACCAGATGGGCATCACGGCCGACGACCGCCGGAGGGACTGGCACCGGAGCATCAGCCAGGCGATTGCGGATTTCGCCACGGTGTTCCAGGCCAAACTCAGCGTGCTCGATGCCTACCGGATTCTGACGGTGGGCTATCCGCGCGGCTTCAGCGTCCGCGAGACGAAGCTGGCCAAGCTATGCGCCGTCAGCGAAGACCCGATGGCCATTGAGGTGTACGGCGCGACGGTCGTCGGGACGGAGGCCAAGCGCGTGCCCCACCTGGCGCTTCTGGCCGAAATGACCGGCGCCAATCTGGACCTCGCGAAACTGTCCATTCGCCGGCTGGAGGCGTAGGAAACGCGCGTCCCGCGCAGTAGCCCGTGGCGCGCCCCAGCAATTCCGCGACCATTCGCTTGAGTTCCCCGCCGCGCGCGATGCAATGGCCGTGTCCGCGGTGCGTGCTTGTGATGTAGTCGCGCTCGGACAGCGCGGCGCACACGCCGACGGCGATGGCTTCCTCGCCCGGATAGGGATGAAAATAGCCGTGGATCAGTCCCTGCCGATATAACCCGATGCAGCGCGTCTCGAACACGCGGATCGTATAAAGCGTGCGATAGAGTTGTGTCAGAAACTCTGTGGAGTATTGCGTCAATTATCTCTCCATATTTTCCCTGTCTGTGGCGTTGAAAGCGAAGGAGGATCCTCTAGGTTGCCCTGACGGAGAAACGATACTTGTCCCCGCGATAAAGGGATTTCTCCATCTCGAGGATAATCTCCTTGGCGCAAAACGTCACCCCTTCGACCAGAAAGGCCGAAATGGGCGCCACCAGACGAAACAGCGCCATCGTCTTCGGATCGTCGAGGGCGATGCTGCTGAGCATCTGATTCACCTCGGTCAGATGCAGCCCGTACACATTCTCGTACAAGTCGTACAACGAACCTTCCAGGTTCCGGCTCGCAATGTCCGGACAAAACGCCAGGGAAATGTATCGCTCCTCCAGCATCATCGGAATATCGTCGGCGAACCGCAACCGCCGGATCGCATAAACAGGCCCTCTCATCGCATAGAAGCGGTCGTTCACAATCGCCGAATAGCCCGTCCTGAGAATGCGCGCCCCTAAGACTTTGGTGGACGGGGTGTATCCCGCTTCGATCATGTTCCGCGTGAAGCCGAGAATGCGCGTCGCGGCACGTTCGACATTGGTGGTGCGAACAAACGTTCCCTTCCCCTTGATCCGGACTGCCCATCCCGTGTTTTCGATTTCCTGAAGGATTTTCCGGGCGGTGGTGTTACTGACATGATACTTGGCGATGATTTCGTGCTCAGACGGTACGCGCATCCCTGGCAACAGCTTGCCTTGCTTGATCTGCGCGATGATTTTCTGACAGATCGTATAGTATTTGGGCAATTGACCGCTCATACTTCCCCCCCTGTACTCGGGAACTTCCACCCAGCGCCCGTCAATGGCCGACCGGATCATTGCGTCGAGAACCTGCTGGCAGCGCCATCCGTCCTGAAAATCGGGGGTGGCGGCTTCGCCCTTGGCAATCGCGAGCAGCATGTCGCCGATCTCATGGATGAACGTGTGTTCCCAACCGATGATATGGCCCGGCGGCCACCAAAGGTTGATGTACGGATGCACTGATTCCGTGACCATGATGGTGCGGAATCCCTGCGCCGCCCGCGCGTCGCTGCGCGAATAGTATTCCAGTTCGTTGAGCCGTTCGAGATTGAACGCCAGACTTCCCTCGCTGCCGAACATCTCGAGGCGCAGGAAGTTCTTCCGCCCCGTCGCAAACCGCGTCGCCATGAACGAACCCAGCGCGCCGTTGCGGAACCTCGCAATAGAGAATGTGCTTGCCCGCTTTGGCCGCCGCTACGGCGATCGGCATGTGCATCGAGTTGGAGGTGCAAATATCCACCAAGTCCACGTCATCGCGCCGGACCATCCGTTCCCACGACGTTTCGGTCGCCTGCCAGCCGAAGCGGCTCTGGAAGGGAGACAGGTTCTCGGCCACATTGTCGCAGGCCACGCGCAGGACCGGTGGGCGTCGGAAGATCAAAGTAATGCGCCACGTCCAGGTAGGCGTTGCTGTGCGCGCGCCCCATGAACTGCGTCCCCACAATCCCCACATTGATCACTTTGCTCATGGTGTGCCTCCCGGCCGTTTTACTGGGCCACTTTTTTCCAGTCTTGTTTGAACGCCGCCAGACCTTCATCCGTCAACGGATGGCGAAATATCTGAAAGAACAGTGCTTCGGGAACCATGGCGATGTCCACCCCGGCGCGCAGCGCCGACAGGACATGATTCTGCGTCTTCACGCTTCCCACAATGATCCGAGAGTGAAACCCGAAATTCCGTTTTACCGTCAGGGACAGCGTGAACACCAGCGTACCGATGTCTGAGTTGCCGATGGACAGTCTCGCCTTCAATTCTTCAGAAATGGACCCGATCATGATGAAACAAACAGCCAGGGTGAACACAGCCATGATCGCGACGACAGCGGACGTTTTCCTCATCCTGATGCCCCTCCGAGTTTCCCAAAGCCTCAGCCCATGCGTCAGGGGCATTCCCTGCCCCTGCGCGCATCGTGCCAACCGGTGGATGCTTTGATTCTCGTTTCGCGGGCGCAAAACCCGCTTGAAATGAGGCGCGACTCTGATTTTCGATTCCGGAGGGAACAATGGTATTGAGAAGAAGCATTCCAGCGTGTCTCGTGGCGTGTCTGTTGCAGCTTCTTGCGGGCGGTAGCATCGGATCAGTCGCCGGCAGCGGTGCACAAGAAACCGCCGCCGACAGCGGCAAGCCTTCGGATGGGCGTGGGGATACCCGTGCCCATTCCCAGGAGAATCAGCGGATGCGTCTTCGCTTGACGGTCGCCGCGAGTGGCTGTGAACGCCACGACAAGCCGGTCGAAGTCAACCTCAATCTCACCCAGGTGCGAAAGCAGCTCGGTCTCCAAGGCACGGCGAATGACATACCCATTCGAGTCGAAGATGTGAATGCCGCAGGGACCGTCGAGGACGCGCGGGTCCTTTTTCAATTCGACAGGGCAAAGCCTTCGGGCGCCGCGACAACCACTTCGGGCACATTGGTCTTCCTTCTGAAAGGCAACACCCCCGCGGACGGCATTCGCTATTTCGACGTGTATTTTGGTCCTCGATCGCCGGAAAAAGCGGCGTCGAAATCCGCTTCGCTGGTATCGCTAGAGGACGGCGGCGAATACGAAGGGGAACCGAGCTTCAAGATCGTCACGCCGACCGCCACTTGTTTCTATCACAAGCGCGGCTCGGGCTTTGCCAGCCTGGTGGACAAAGACGGGAACGACTGGATCAGCTACCATCCCAAAGGCGGATTCGAAGGTGACTTTCGCGGCATTCCCAACCTCGCCCCGGCCGATTTCCATCCCGGTCGCGGTCAGGGCCATCGAGAAAGCGAAATCGTCAGTTCCGGACCGTTGAAAGTCACCATTCTCTCGGAAACTCAAGATGGCAAATGGGGTTGCACGTGGGAGATCTATCCGAATTGCGCGCGCATGACTCTGTTCAAGAAAGGTGGTGAACCGTATTGGATTCTCTATGAAGGAACGCCGGGAGGCCGGTTCGACGCGGAAACCGATTTCTGGGTGAATTCGGCGGGCGAACGATTTCCGGCCATGCCGTATACGCAGAAAAACGTCTGGCATGGCCGGTTGCCAGACCCGCAATGGGTCTATTTCGGCGACACCAAACTGAAACGCGTGCTGTATTTTGCTCTCCATGAACCGGACGACGTCGTGGATGAATTCTGGCATCGCGGCTCGGGTGGGATGACGGTTTTCGGCTTCGGCCGCGGTCCGCAAAAAGACGGCTGGCGGCGAATGACCACGTTGCCCGCTCACCTTACGATCGGCTTTGCGGAAACCGACGAGTTCGCGCAGATTTCCCGTCTGGTCAATTCTGCGTATCGAGAAGTGAAGGTTTCGGTCGGCCAACCGGAAGGTCCGACAAGAGATAAGTGAGTCAAAGCAACGCAGAGCCATGGGTCGTCCACCCGTGGTTGGGTTCTGCGACTACAGGAGGTCATAATGACTGGTAAAACGCATCTGGTCGCCTCGATTCTTGCGCTGGCTTTGCTCCACGGGTGCGGCATGGCTTTCGCCGAACCGGCGCCCGGCGACGTGTTTCGGGAATACGTGTGGTACAAAGAAACAGGCGATGCTGGGGGCTCATTGCGTGTGGGAGGGAAACTCGGCAGCGATTCGCCGGCAGTGCTTGAGCACGAATTCGACCTGAAGCATGCAACCAAGGCGGAAGTCGTCATTGAGAAACTCCTCTGTCATGACGGCACAAAAGGCTTGGCCATCCAGATCAACGGCCATGAATGGATGTCGGTCCCAGAGGCGGCGAAAATCCCCGAACCACAATGGGAATATCAGCATCATATCTACCCCTCGCTCGCCATTCCATTATCCTGGCTCCAACAAGGGCGCGGCAACGAATTCAAGATGCGGGTAAGCCCTGAGCATTCCTGGAAGTGGCCGCAGAACCTCATCTACGGCGTCCATTTCCGGATTTATTATGACGCCGCCCGAAAATCCCATCCCACCGGCGCGATCAAGAGTCCCGCTTCCAGCGCCACAATCGGACAGGCGGCGACGCTCGCATGTCAGGTGCAAAGCCCGAATGGTTCAATCCGCCAGGTGGACTACCTGGGACATTATGAAGACGTGAACTTCGAGGGCGATGGCGAGTATCGTCAATGGCACTATCATTTCTTTCACGGAAAGATTATGCACCATTTTGGATCTGCCACAACCGCGCCCTACGCCGTCCAGTGGGACACGTCGTGGGTGCCCGACCAGGATCAGCCCATCCGGCTGGTAGCCCGGATTACCGACCAGACCGGGATGATTTCCATGACCCAGGCCGTCGAGAATCTGAAACTGGTCCGGCCCGCGCTATCGGTCGAGTTGTGCAAACCGTATGACGTGCCCAGGCAATGGGTGACACGAAGAGGCCGGAAGGAAGAGAAGTTCAACATCACCGGCAATCTGAAAGAAGCCATTGCCGCGCAACTGGTCTGGGCCAGCTGGTCGCCCGGATACATGGACGGCATCTTCGTCAACGATAAGCGGGTTTTCGACAAGGAAGGGCCCAAGTATCAGTATTTCGCGCACCGCATCACACTGAACGACTTAAGCGCGTTCAAGACCGGCGTGAATACGCTGGCCACCGGCGGCAGCCCCAAAGGCCAGCACGGGATGGAAGTCAACTGGCCGGGGATCATGATCCTGATTCAATACAAGAAAGAAGCCTCCCGGTGAGATTCGGCGATCTTATGGCCGATTCTCGGGCTCTGGGTGAACTACGACTGCGACGAGCGCTTGCACAGTGCGCTGGGCTACATCGCACCCAAAGACGAACTCGAAGGCCGCGCCAACGCGATCAAGCGCGAGAGCGTCGAAGGCTCCAACGACAGGAGGCGCACGGAAAGGAAGCCATGATCGGCAGCGCGCCCTTGACATCGCGCGCGACACGGACGCGGGCTCTGCGGGCCTGCGACGAGATCAGTCGAGGCGAGCGTAACCCGCCAGGGATAACTGGCCGGGGCTTCGACGAGACGTCGGCGAGGGGATGAACCTCACGCTCCGTCCCCTCCCCCAATCACATATCTCGTCGAATCCCCCTATGTCTCAAGAAACTCAACTCCTCATCGAGCAGAAATACTATCTATCTCCACCAGCCCGACGGTCCATTTCCAGGAGAAGCCATTCACATCAAGGAGGACTCAATGATAGGAGTTGTGCCGCGTCAGAGAGGCCCGGCACCACTTGTATCATCGCAGGTAAAATCGCAGGGACAATGGGAATGAAAGGTCAAAAATGTCATGGTCAACCCTGCCTTTCCCCCCGGCGTGTGTGAATTCGATCCGCGAGTTTTCACAGCTGCTGGCGAAGAAGATAAGACCGAAGAGTACATAACGAAGAAAGGCAGTTTGCGGCGTTTTTGACGCATAGCTGTGAAAACTCCAAACGGCGCGCGGAGTTCTTCGACTCAAGGAAGGCTTGCCGTCGGCCCCCTCCCGCAAAGACTCTTGATGCGCTCGGCAGGAAAGAAGGTGCCAAAGACAGGCCACAAGCAGCTCGGACGCTAGTTGCGGTTGGGAGATAGAGGTCAAAGGGGAAAGAAAATCTGTATTCTGTCCGCGAATTTCCAATTGCTCCTGGCCCTCCTCTTTTATCCTTGACCTATCCTTACCATGAATCTTGCGCTTATCCACGTACCCACGCGATCAAGCGGGATTTGGCTGACATGGAATACAACGCTCTGCACCCAAGAAAACGAGGAACGGTATCATGCGACTGAAAGCCTTGTTGGTGGCCTGTCTTGTTCTAGCCACATCAGTGGGACATACCTACGAGTGTGCCGACGCCGAGACCTCGGCGGTAAGCGCCGATCTCACGAGCAAGCTGGCGCGCGTTTCGTCCTTCTACCTGGAGATTACGCGGAATTGGTAGATGGATAGGCAGTTAACGGCGAACCCGCAACTGAGGGATTTGAATGTAGATCTCCAGACGATCAAAGCGCGTCCGCCCCAGGTCGAGACCGTGAAGATCTGGTCCGAGAGACCGGCACTGGTCCGAGTCGAGTACGGCCGAACCCACACTCCTGCTCATGGAAAGGCTATCTACATGATCGGATTGATCCGGCGAAGAACCACGCCGTTACGACGGAACTGGACATCCGCGCCTATTTCGCCAAGGCGTGGGGCGGCCCGGCCCCTGCTTGTCCGCCTACAACCGGCTCGTACCGGCCACAGACCCGGACACGGGCGGGTTGGTGCATCTGATCGGCTTGTGGGTGAATCATCCCGACCGTCGCGCCGGCTTCGGCATCAACGGCGCGATCAACTCCCACTGCGGGTCGGTCAGATCGGTCGCATACACGCAACGGTTCGCACTCATGGCAGCACCTCCAACGGGAATCGGATGGGGAATTTTTTACCATCGGCAACCTCCGCAAGAACAGCAGCAACTTGCCCGCTGCCATCACCGTCAACCCGCCGCAACCACAAAATCAAGGGTTTGAAGACACGCTCTTAGAGGTTTTTTGCCCTTTGCTTTACTTGTAGCATTGTAGAAAGCGCCGAAGCGAACGGTCGTAGGTTTTCTCGACAGAGGCTGGAAACATACAGCCCGGCAACTCTCGATTTTGCCAGTGATACTGCAAGCATTCGCAGCACCTTCCCTTGCGCGAGCACGGCTCATAGGTGCACGTACACACGGCCATGTTTTTCTCCTTCGAGGAACATTCCGCCATGGTCCGATCTCCATTTCTCAAGTTTCGTGTAGGGGCGCAGCATGCTGCGCCTTTTTTCCTTGTCGCAGATTCCAGGTCTGACGTTTGTGAAAACAGTTTCCGGTTTCAAGTTCCAAGTTTCAAGTGAATGCTTTCAAACCACAGATTGCACCGATTTCGCAGATTGGCAGATAAAATCAGTGAAATCTGCACAATCTGGGCTTCCATTTTTGGGCATTTCCAAAGAAAACTCAAGAATTACATTTACTTGCCGGCGGCACCTTCCGACGCTTCTGGCTCGCCGTTTCCCGCTTCCTCTTTTTCGCCGAGGCGGGCAACGTCGGTCAGGCGATCTCCCTCTTCGAGATTGATCAGGCGCACGCCTTGCGTGTTGCGGCCGATCGTGCGGATGCCTTGGACAGGGCAACGGATGGTCATTCCCTTTTGGGTGATCATAATCAGCTCTTCGTCGTCGAGGACTTCCTTGATGGCGATCACCTTTCCGTTGCGTTCCGAAGTTCGGATGTTGATGACGCCGATGCCGCCTCGTCGCGCGAGACGATACTCGTCCACGTGCGTTCGCTTGCCGTAGCCGTGTTCGCAAATCGTCAGAATTGTGGCATTCGGGCGACAGACCTCCATCCCAATGACCACGTCGTCGCCCCGAAGCGTGATGGCACGAACGCCCTGGACGAAGCGCCCCATTGCTCGTACCTCTTGTTCGTTGAAGCGAACCGCCATGCCATCACGTGTGCCGATAATGACTTCCTGGTTGCCTGCCGTCAGTTTGACATCAATCAATCGGTCACCTTCCTCGATGCGAATGGCATTGATGCCGACGCGGCGCGGGTTGGAATAGAGCGACAGCGCATTCTTCACGATTTGGCCGCGCGCAGTCACCATCAGCAGGTGGTGCGCGTCGTCAAATTCGCGCACGGGAATCATGGCTTGAATCCGCTCGCCCGGTTCGAGTTGGAGCATGTTGACAATCGGGCGTCCGCGGGTGGCGCGACCGCCCTGGGGCAATTCATAGATTTTCAGCCAGTAAGCACGGCCCCGATCGGTGAAGAACATCATGTAATCGTGCGTCGTGCCGATGAACAGATACTCAACCCAGTCTTCCTCCTTGGTTTCCATGCCGGCGATTCCTTTGCCGCCGCGATGCTGACGACGGTGGAGTGACGTCGGCGTGCGTTTGATATAGCCGGCGTGGCTGACCGTGATGACCATGTTCTCCTCGGCGATCAAGTCCTCGACCGTGACCTCTTCCGACAAGTCAAGGATGACCGACCGGCGCTCATCGCCATATTTCTCGCGGATTTCGAGCAGTTCTTTCTTGATCACGGCCTGAACTTTGGCGGGGTCTTCGAGAATTCCGCGCAGTTCCTTGATGAGCTTCTTCAGGTCGCGGTATTCTTCTTCGAGTTTGTCGCGTTCGAGGCCGGTCAGACGGGCAAGGCGCATGTCCAGAATGGCGTCGGCCTGCTCCTGGGTGAGTTCGAACCAACGCATCAACTTGCCGCGCGCTTCTTCCTGGGTCTTCGAGGATCGAATCGTCTCGATCACATCATCAATGTGATCCAGCGCTTTGCGGAGTCCCTCGACAATGTGGAGTCGCCGCTCGGCCTTCTCGAGATCGAAACGGGTCCGGCGAACGACGACCTCGCGGCGATGATCGAGATAGAGCCGCAGCACCTTGACCAATGAAAGATAGCGCGGCCGCCCATTGACGAGCGCCAGCAGGATCACGCCAAACGTGTTCTGGAGTTGGGTGTGCTTGTAGAGTTGGTTGATGACGATTTGCGAAGGTTCGCCCTTGCGAAGTTCGAGAACAATGCGCATGCCGTCGCGATCGGATTCGTCGCGGACTTCGGTGATGCCGGTGATTTTTTTGTCCCGCACCAGGTCCGCGATCTCTTGGAGAAGATTCGATTTGTTGACCTGGTAGGGGATTTCCGTGACGACCAACACCTCCCGACCGCCCTTGAGTTGTTCCGTGTTGATTCGAGCACGCACAACGACGCGTCCGCGGCCGGTGAGGTAGGCTTCGACAATTCCTTCGCGGCCATAGATGTAGCCGCCAGTCGGAAAATCGGGGCCTGGCAAAACTCTCATGATGGCGCGGAAATCAGCGTCGGGTTCATCAATCAGGAGAACGGAGGCATCTATGACCTCTTTCAAGTTATGGGGTGGGATGTTCGTTGCCATGCCCACGGCAATGCCGGCGGAGCCGTTGACGAGAAGATGAGGGAAAGCGCTGGGCAAGACTTCGGGTTCGACGGCCGAGCCATCGAAATTGGGCCGGAAGTCCACGGTCTCGCGGTCAATATCTTCCAGTAGAAGTTCGGCGTACCTGGACATGCGCGCCTCGGTGTAACGGTAGGCCGCCGGAGGGTCGCCATCCACCGAGCCGAAATTGCCCTGGCCATCCACCAGCGGGTAGCGAAGCGAAAAATCCTGTGCCATGCGGACGAGCGTGTCATAGACGGCCTGGTCGCCGTGCGGGTGATACTTGGCCAACACTTCGCCGACGATCGCCGCCGATTTCTTGTGCGGCCGGCCGCTGGTGAGGTTGAGTTGGTTCATAGCATAGATAATTCGCCGGTGGACAGGCTTAAGCCCGTCGCGCACGTCGGGCAGGGCGCGCCCGACAATGACGCTCATGGCAAAATCAATATAGGAATTCTTCATTTCCTCTTCGAGACTGGTCGGGACGATCTGTTCGCGCGTGTCCTGCATGGCTCTACCTCGGCTCGTTAAGGTATTTCTTTCCTGTAGCTTAGCGCCTCGTGCGCGTTCGCCAACTTGGTCAACCAAGGACGCCCACAAGGGGCTAGACTACAGGTCTTTGTCATCTATCCTTTCTTCCTTCCAGCTTCTGTAAGTATTCCCTGGCCAGTTTGGCATAGCGCTGATAGTTCTTACGGTGAAATTCGGGCGCCGAATCCATTTCCTCGAAAAGCAATTTCATTTGCTCGACGGCCTCGTCCGTTCGCCCTGCGTGATCCAAAAGAATGCCATACTTGTAGCGCGCCTCGGGGGAGCGGATGATCCGGAGCGATTGCTCGAGCAGAGTCAGCGCTCGAGGCTCGTCGTTCATCTGGCAGTGACAGTCGGCCAGTTCGAGAAAAGCCTGTCCGGCGCGAAACTTGGGATCCGCGCCAATGACCAGGCTCAGCTGATCGCGTGCGTCGCGGTAGCGGCCCAAGGCCTTGTAGGTCATTGCAATTTCAAAGCGGGCCTCGGGCGGGACCGCAGGGCCTTCGCGTTCGAGGAGCTTTTCAAAGACCGCGATCGCCTCGCGGGGCCGGCCCCGGCGAGCAAGCGCACTTCCTTTTCTCTGAAGCGCCGCCGGTGTTCCCTCGCCGACAACATCCGCGTCACAGTCCATTCCCGCACGGCCCACTGCCATTGCCCACGAAATCCGGCCAAGCCAGTTGCGCGTCCATGCGAAATACAAGAGAGCACCGAGGATCGGGAAAATCACGATGATGAAAATCCAAAAGCCACTTTCCCGCCGTTGAAGGCAATCGCTGATTGCCCAGACGAAAAGGATAATCCAGAGGATTTCGAGATAACGGGACATGATGACAGGCCAGCGCCGGCTGGGACGCGCTCAGATGTCCAGATTGCGCACTTCGGGTGCGTGTTGCTGAATGAAAGCGCGGCGCGGTTGAACCTGGTTGCCCATGAGGATGGTGAAAATCCGGTCGGCCTCGATGGCATCTTCCAGGCGCACTTGCAGGAGTGTACGGGTGGCCGGATTCATGGTTGTCTCCCACAGTTGGTCGGCACGCATTTCCCCTAAGCCTTTGTAGCGCTGGATCGTCAGGCCTCGAGCGCCGATCTCCTTGACCTTGTCGAAAACCTCGCTGATCGAGTGCAGCAGTTCGACCTTCTCTTTGTCGTCCTGTAGGGCAAACGGGGCGTTGGCTTGGCGGCGGCGATGGTCGCTGGGATCGCTGAAGTAGCGCTCGGGCGGAACGCCGACCTTCTCCAGTTGCCGGACGATCGTTTCGATCTCGCGCGCTTCGGGAAACTCAACCACCTCGTGTCGCCGCACAGGAGCGGCTTCGCGGAAGTCCTGCTCAACGTCATCCTCGCCACCAGCTGCCTCGCCGTGGGCGGCCTCGCCGTTGCCGCCATTCTGAAACTGTTCCTCGTGCTTGACGAAATCGGCCTCGCTGAAGCAGAAAACCCGCTGCCCATCGGGCGCAACAATCAGGTAAAGCGGCAGCCGTTCGTTGGACGACCGCTGATCGAGATAATCCACCAACGAAATGCCTTTACGTTCGAGGTTGCGCGCCACGGCTCGAAGCCGTCGCCATAGGTCGAGAAGGTCCTTGACGCCGGCGCGTGAGAGCGGTTGTCGCGCGTCGGAGCCGTTGCCGATCTCGAGGCCCACCTGTTTGCAGCCGAAGTCCAACAAGAGTTCATCGAGAGCGGTCTCATGTTTCAGATACTGGTCCAGTTTCTTGCCATGCGAAACCCGAAACAGTGGCGGTTGGGCAATATAGACGTGGCCGCGTTCGATCAGCTCGCGCATCTGGCGGAAGAAGAACGTCAACAGGAGCGTGCGAATGTGGGAGCCGTCGAAGTCGGCGTCGGTCATCAGAATCAATTTGTGATAGCGCAGCTTCAAGATGTCAAAATTGTCCTTGCCAATGCTGGTGCCCAGCGCCGTGACCATGGTGCGGATTTCTTCATTGGCCAAGACACGGTCAATCTGTGCCTTCTCGACATTGATGATCTTGCCGCGCAATGGCAGGATCGCCTGGAAGTGGCGGTCGCGTCCCTGCTTGGCCGACCCACCTGCCGAATCGCCCTCGACGATAAACAGCTCGCAATTGGCCGGGTCGCGATCGGAGCAATCGGCCAGTTTGCCGGGTAGCGAACCGCCTTCCATGGCACTCTTGCGAACAATCTCGCGTGCTTTGCGGGCGGCATAGCGAGCCCGGGCAGCCAGGATGACCTTGTCGAGGATTTTCCGCGCCACCGAGGGATTCTCTTCAAGATGCTCGCCCAATCCCTCATTGACGATCTGGGTTACCAGTCCCTCGACCTCGGAGTTGAGCAATTTGCCCTTGGTCTGGCCCTCGAATTGCGGGTCAGTGATCTTGATATTGATGACCGCCGTCAGTCCTTCGCGGACATCTTCACCGGTGATGTCGTCCTCGACCTTTTTGAGCAGATCGTTTCGCTTGGCGTAGTCATTGAGAGTCCGCGTCAGAGCCCGCCGGAAGCCCGATACGTGCGTGCCGCCGTCGGGAGTGCTGATGCTGTTGGCAAACGCATAAATATTCTCGGTGAAGGAATCATTGTATTGGATGGCAATTTCCGCATGGATCGTCTCGGTGTTCTCTCCCTCCCCGTGCTGGAATTCCTTGCTCTTTCGGATGAGAATCGGCTTGGGATTGATCACGTCGCGGTTTTCGTTGACGTGCTGGACAAATTCGACGATGCCGCCTTTGAAAAGGAACGTGTGCGATTTTCCGGTGCGCTCGTCCTCGGCGACCATGGTCAGGCCCGGATTGAGAAACGCCAGTTCGCGGAAGCGGTTCGCGATCGTTTCAAAAGAGAACTCGATCATCGAAAAGATCTTTGGATCGGGTCGGAAACGAACCTTGGTCCCCGTCTTGCGTGTCGTGCCGATTTTCTCCAGTGGGTTCACTGGCTTGCCCCGTTGATAACGGTGGAACCAGACGGCACCGTCACGTTTGACCTCGACTTCAAGCCATTCGGAGAGAAAGTTCACGACTGACACGCCGACGCCATGCAAGCCCCCGGAATACTGGTAGGCCTCGCGGTCGAATTTCCCGCCGGCGTGCAAGAGGGTCATCACCACCTCGACGGTGGATTTGTCGGGACGCGCCGGATGGGGTTGAACCGGGATGCCGGCACCATTGTCCACGACCGTCAAGCTGTTGTCGTAATGGATCGTCAGGTGGATTTGATTGCAGCGACCGGCAAGCGCCTCGTCCACGGCGTTGTCCACGACTTCCCACACCAGATGGTGCAGCCCAATGGTGTCGGTGTTGCCGATATACATTGCAGGGCGTTTTCGTACCGCATCGAGGCCATCGAGAATCTTGATGGATTTCTCGTCATAGATGTGATTTTCCTGAGCCATCCCGGCTCTCACCTCCATCGGGAACAAGAGCTATTGGCTTCCCAGTTGGGGCACTGCTGGAGATAAGTCTTTTTGCGACAAGATTCTATATACTGGTCCGGTGCGATGCAGACGGGCCGTTTGAGCGACTTGAATCGGGCAAGCAAAACAGACGGACAAAGCAAGCAAAATCAACTCCCTATCTTTCTGGAAAATTCTGACATCAGGGCGTTGATCTGTCAAACGGATTCTTCATCGGAATGCACTTTTTCCGATAGGCTAAGTTGCTATTTCACAATGTTCTATAGCGATCGGGGATATCGTTGCTTTCGGCACCTCCGTTCAGTCACTGATCCGGGCACCACCCCGTGTTCCGACGCCATCCGGCCTTTTCTTTTTTTCCGACTTTCTGATGCTTTTTGCCGTGTGGTTTATACGGGGATGACAACCGCACGGTTTGTTTCATTCAAACAGGTCCTTTCGTCGGCGCAGATAGGATGGTGTCTCCAAATCGTCTTGCCCAGTTCCCTCCACAAAGCGTTGTGGACGGTCGTTTCCTGCAACTTCCTTCCGCCCGTCCATGGAAATCCGACCGAAATCAATTACCTCGTCGCTTTCTGTGTCGAGTTCGTGAAAAATCGGAGCGACTCTGCTCTCTTCGTCCGATTCTTCGTTTTCCATCTCAGGCGCGGACACCATCGTACCAGGTTTGCCTTCGATTACGATCTTCGGTTCCCACGCAACAGGGCTGCCGGGAGTGCGGCACGGGAACTCCGGGAATCGAGGCGGCGGTGTAGAGGGAGGTGTCGGAGCCTCGGACGGCCCGTTGGCTTTCGGCCGTGGTGGGGCTTGGGCATCTGATGTCCCGCTCGGCCGTAGTGGTAGAGGGGACGACACCGGAGGCGTTTCCGGGACCGCGGTCTTTTCGCTTCGTCCCGAGAGCATGGATTCGAGTTTGGACCGTAGCGATACTGACGAGGTAGGGGAGGTCAACCGTTCGTCGTCCGGTTTTTTCTGCAATTGGCGTTTGAGGTCTTCGGTGAAGCCGGTGGCAATGATGGTCACGCGCACCTCGTCGGCAAGGTTTTCATCCACAACGGCGCCAAAGATGATATTGGCCTGTGGATCGGCCGCCTTATAGACCATTGTTGTGGCGCTGTTGATTTCGGATAGCCGAAGATCGGGCGGACCGATGATGCAAATCAACACGCCCGTCGCGCCGTCAATCTCGATTTTGTCCAGGAGAGGACTCGAGCAAGCTTTCTTGACGGCTTCTTCGGCGCGATTCTCGCCCTTGCCGGCACCAACTCCCATCACCGCCCCACCACGCTCGCCCATAATGGCGCGCACATCGGCGAAATCGAGGTTGATCAGTCCCGGCACCGAGATCAGGTCCGAGATACTCTGAACACCCTGAGCCAATACGCTATTGGCCAGAGCGAACGCCTCGAGCAGGGTCGCCTTGCTGCCGGCTACCTCGAGCAAGCGGTCGTTGGTCACGACGATCAGGGTATCCACATACTCGCGCAGTCTCTCGATGCCTTGCTGCGCTTTCTGCATGCGTTGGGGTCCCTCGAACTGGAATGGGCGGGTGACGATGGCAACCGTGAGAACGCCCGCCTCTTTGGCCATCTGGGCGATGACCGGTGTGGCACCTGTGCCGGTTCCGCCGCCCAGGCCGGCGGCGAGGAAAACCATGTCGGCGCCCTCGAGAATCTGGCGGATTTGTTCTTTAGCGGCATTGGCCGCTTTTTCGCCTGTCAAGGGGTCACCACCGCAACCCAAACCTCCCGTTACCTCCGCTCCGATCTGCAAACGATTGGGACAGCGCGTGCGTTGGAGCGCCTGGATGTCGGTGTTCAGGGCGTGGAACTCGACGTTTGCCAGGCCGCTGGCGATCATCCCGTCCACGGCGTTGCAACCGCCGCCACCGACGCCGATGACCTTGATGCGCGCGGGTGGGCGTGCATCCTGCTCGATCTCGAATGGCGCCATGTTTTCCTCCTCGTCGTTAGAGATCAATGATGCTGGAAAGCATCTTGAGAATTCGGCGGATCGAACGACCGTTGCCCGCCCTTCCGGACGGATGGGCGTTGAGACCGTGGAGGAGCAAACCCACGCCGGTCGAATAAATCGGACTGGCGACCACGCTCGCCATGCCCTGCATGCCCTGCGGCACGCCGATCTTTACCGGCATTCCGAAGAACGACTCGGCCAGATCAGCCACAGCCGGGATCAGTGCTGTGCCGCCCGTCAACACAACTCCGGAGAAAACTCTGGGTCGTTGCGGGGTGGTTGCGATTTGGTTCTGCACCAACTCGAAAATCTCCTCACAGCGAGACTGAATGACCGCGGCAAGTTTACGGCGCGAGACACACATGCGCTTGGACTGGAAAACACCCGTCACATCAAATGTTTCATTCGGATCGACCTGGTCTGCCATCGCGCAGCCATACTTCTTCTTGATGTTCTCGGCGTCATGCCTGGAGACCTTGAAGGCGTGAGCAATGTCGTTGGTGATGTTATCGCCGGCGTAAGGAACGACGCCGGAGTATTTGATGTTACCATCGCTGTAGAGAACGATGTCGGTTGTCCCCCCGCCGACATCGAGCAACAACACACCGAGGTCCTTTTCGCTGTCGCTGAGGATGGCCGTGGCCGAAGCGATGGCCTCGAGCATGATGGCATTGGCGCTGAAACCGGCCTGACTGACGCAGCGCAGGAGGTTTTGAACCGCTGTCACAGCCGCCAACACCAGGTGGACGCAAACTTCCATCTTTGTGCAAGCAACCGTCTCGGGGTTCTGATAGCCTCCTTGATCATCGCAGATGAACTCTTGGGGAATGACGTGGATGATCTCGCGATCGAGGGGCACCGCAATGGCCTTGGCCCGCTCGATGACCCGCTCGATGTCGCTTCGGCTGACGCCCCGAAGCGGATTGGCGATCTCGATCATCGCCCGCGAGTTCTGGCTGATAATGTGAGCGCCAGCGATCCCAATATGAACGTCGCGGACGGTCACGCCCGCCATTTGCTCGGCCTTGCTGACGGCCTGTTGGATGGACTGAACCGTCCGGTCAATGTCCACGACGATGCCCTTGCGCAAGCCATGAGAAGGACTGCTTCCCACGCCGAGGATGCGCAAGTGCGAGTCCCCGTCGGCCTGACCGATGAGAGCACAGACCTTGGTGGTTCCGACATCCAGCCCTACTACAATTCGCGTCTTGTTCGATTTGCGGACCATGGTCTCCCCGTCACGGACGCATTGGCCGATCCCTGGCCACCGTGCGGCCGATAGACGATTTGATTTTCGAATCGCAAATCTACATATTCGAGCGATTCCAAATCGTGATACTTTCGGGCAAACAGATCGAGCGCGGCCAAACGGTCGGCAAACTCACCTGTTCCAAACCAGATTTCGACCCCGCCCGACAGGATCAGAGTCAGTCCCTCGTCGCGGCCTACTCGAATTTCCGATAGCGCCCTCGCAACTGACGGGCTGACTTCTCGAACGCACTCAAACAAATCCAGAGCCCGACAGACCGCTTTCGTGGAGATCGGCTGGCCCAGAACGATCTGGTCGGGGTTCACGCCGGTGATGAATGGAAACTGGTTCTGTTGGCGGTCGAAGTTGCCGAGGGTGTCGAGAACGTAACCATCGCGATCAATGAGGTAAAGCGCCCCGCACGGTACAATCGCTACCGGCTGGCGCTCGTGCGCCTCGATCATGAGAGCGTTGGGATAGCACTTGAGAACCTTGGCGGATTGGATGCGCGGGTGCTTGAGGACAGAGTCGCGCACGGACCTTTCCTTGAGGAACAGCAGATTGATTCCCTGGTTGGGCTCCAGCTTTGTGAGGGCACTGATCTCGGCGGCTATACCGTCCGATACGCCGGTTACGACCATCTTTTTCAATTCAAAATAGCCGGAGAAAATGAAGCGATAGGCGAGGAAACCAATCAGTGCGGTGAGAGCAAGTCCCACCAGAATGCCGGAAATCCTTGCGATCAGGGAGAGATAAGTGCCTGGTCGCCGGGGTGCACCGGAGCTGATCCGGCGGCGGATTCGTTGTCTTTGGATCAACTTCTCAACGGAGATTCTGCGCACAGCCATCTTGTCGCGCTTCCTTCTGCGGTCGCAGTCACAGTCGCATTACTGCCGTTTCCTGGTTGACCCGACTCTCGAGTCGGGCAAGAGGGCGCAGCGTGCTGCGCCCCTACAATCGCATTCACATTCACTGTCTGTGATGGCTACGAAATGGGCTTTCGATCCATCAGGTTGTCGAACGAAGAATTTGGACCTCCGTTTCCAACGAAACATTGAATTGTTCCAGAACGCGACGACGAACCTCGGCGATCAACTCTATGACCTCGGGGCCTGTGGCGTTGCCCTCGTTCACGATGAAATTGGCGTGGTGGCGTGAGACTACAGCATCGCCACGGCGCAAGCCCTTCAAGCCGGCCGCGTCAATCAGTCTGCCCGCCGTGTCGCCGGGCGGATTCTTGAAAATGCATCCCGCCGAGCGCGCGCCCCGCGGTTGACCGATTCGGCGAACCTTTGCCGCCTCCAATCGCTGTGCAATATTTTCCGGCCTGTCGGTTTTGAGCGCCAAACAGGCTCGCGTGATCACCCAACCGGCCAGGGTGCTTCGGCGATACTCGAACGTTATCTCCGGGGCGGCGAATCGGCGCCTCTGACCCTTTCGGTCGAGCGCTTCGACCCACTTCACATTGTCGCTGATTTGCCATTGTGGCGTTCCGGCGTTGCCCGCCAGCGCCCCACCAAGTGTGCCCGGGATATACGATGCTTCTTCCAAACCCGTCAACGCGGCCTTCACCGCTTCCTGGGCCAGTCGAGCCAATGGCACGGCAGCACCCGCTGTGATTTTATTACCCTCCAGGACATACTTCGCAAAGTCGCCATCCAGGCGCAGGATAGCGAAATCGAGCATCGGGTCGCCGAGGATAACATTGGTCCCTCCGCCCAGAACCACGAACTTCTCGCCCGTCTCTTTGGCCCACTCGAGAAATCGTAGCAGGTCCTTTTCGCTGGCAACACTAGCCAACAAGCGGGCGGTAGCGCGAAGCCCCATCGAGTTCAGCCCATCGAGAGGCGCGTTCTCGATCCATTTGATCCCTGTTTCCTCTTGCGCAGGTGCCCTCAGGGTCGGCATGCGAGTTTTTCCCTTCGCGCAAGGGCGATTCATAATTGCCCCCGTAATCGCGGTGGCTCAGCCGCTTGCTCGCATTTCAGCGGCCAGACCTTGCCTTTCGCGTTGCAGTCGTTCCCGAAGTTCCTCGCCAATCTGCCAGACGTCTCCTGCGCCCACCGTCATGACGATATCCCTCGGTTCGAGTTCGGGCAGCAGGAGGTCAGTCACTTGACCGGTTTCGGCGACGTAGCGAACGTCGCGATGGCCCGAGGCCCTGACGCTTTGTTCGATCAGGGCACCGGTAACGCCGCTGATCGGTCGTTCGCCGGCCGAATAGATGCCCGTGATGATGACCTTGTCGGCGGCCGCGAACGCCGGACCGAATTGTTCTGCCAGCATTGCCGTGCGCGTATAGCGGTGGGGTTGGAAAACGCACACCAATCGGCCCTTCCTTTCGTTGGCCCACGCGCGCCCCACCGTCAAAGTCGCGCGGATTTCGGTCGGATGATGAGCATAATCATCCACGATCAATACGCCACCACTTTCGGCACAGATCGTCAGCCGCCGTCCCACTCCTCGGAAATTCCAGAGGGCTTGACAACAGAGTGCGGGATCCAAACCCACCTGCACAGCCAGGGCAATCGCTCCCAGGGCGTTAGAAACATTGTGCAACCCGGCGGCCGGCAGTTGCACTTCGCCTAAACGTTTTCCTTCTCGTAGAACAACAAAGCGCGACCCGTGGGACGAAAGGGTGATTTCGGTTGCGCAAAAGTCCGCCTGGCGATCCGAAATACTGTACCGCACCATGGGCCGTCGAACGGTTGCGCAGATTCGCTGCACACCCGGGTCGTCGGAGCAAACGACGGGTGGCTGACCGACCTGGGCGGTAAACCTCTCGAACGCCTCCAGAAGGGCCTCATAGGTGCCGTAATGGTCGAGGTGATCTGGTTCAATATTGGTGATCATGGCATAATCGGGTTTAAGACCGAGAAACGAGCCGTCGCTTTCGTCCATTTCGGCGACGACCAGGTCGCGCCGCCCGGCTTTCGCCGTCCCGTCGAAGTTGGCCGACTCGCCACCGACGATAATCGTCGGATCGCAACCTGCCCGCTCGAACAGCAGACCAACCATGCAAGTGGTTGTTGTCTTGCCATGAGTTCCCGTAATGCCGATCGAGCGTCCTTCACTCATCAGGGCGCCGAGCGCTTGCGCGCGATGCCAGATCGGCAGACCGCGCCGTCGCGCTTCCTGAAGCTCACAGTTGTCGTCGCAAATCGCCGTGGAAACAATGACCAGGTCGGTCCCGTCAAGATGCCTTGAATCGTGACCGACGAAGCAACGGGCGCCATGCTCCGCCAGTCGTTGTGTCATCCGATTGCTGACCAGATCAGAACCGCTGACAGCGATTCCCCGATGGAGCAGGACCCACGCGATCCCGCTCATGCCTGACCCGCCTATCGCAATGAAGTGAACCCGTTCAACACCCGCTGGAAGCATTCTCCACCACCCTCTATTTACGAGGTCCACGGTGCTGGTGATAGCGTTGAAAATCAAGGCAATTCTCCGCGTAGTTCCAGAATCATCGCGGCAATTTTCTGAACCGCGTCCGGGCGTCCCAACCGCCGGCTGGCTTCTCGCATTTGATTAAGTTCAGCACGGTTGGAAAGCAAGCCAATCACACGGTCGGCAAACCGACGGCCATCGAGCTCTGGCTCTTTGAAAACGATCGCAGCGCCTGCGTCCGCCAACGGTTTTCCATTCAGCCATTGGTGATTGGCCACCGCTTCGGGCAACGGAACAAGAAGAGCCGGCACGCCGTTTGCCGTCAGCTCGGCAAGCGTCATGGCTCCGGCGCGGCAAAACGCCAGGTCGGCGACGGCGTAGGCCAGCCCCATTTCGCGGATGAAAGGAACGAGTCGAACGCCAAGCCGCTCCGTTTCGAGTTTCGAGTTTTGAGTTTTGAGTTGGAGGCGATCCTTCAGGTCGGAGAGATTTTGCTCGCCGCAACTCCAAAGTATCTGAAGCCCGCCTGTAGCGGCGGCAGCCCGTTCTAGAAATGGCAAGGCGTCCAGAACAATTTGGTTCAGACGACGTGCGCCCTGACTGCCGCCAGAGACCAAAAGCGTCGGTAGATTGGGGGCCAATTCCCAGTGGCGCAACGCAGCCTCTCGGTCGCCGCCCAGAAACTCGGGCCGCACAGGATTTCCGGTGACACGGGTTTTGGCTGCCGGGAACGACCGCGCCGCTTGGGGGTAGGCGCAAGCAATTGCCTTTACGCGACGGCTGAGCCAGCGATTGGCACGGCCTGCTGCGGCATTTTGCTCATGAATCATCGTAGGGATTCTTTGCGTCGTGGCCGCCGCAACCACCGGCACACACACGTACCCACCCATGCCAAGAACGACGCGCGGTTGCTCTTGTCGCAAGCAGGCACGCGCCGTTTTCATGGCCCTTCGAAGATGGAAGATGTTAGTCAGCAAACCACGCCACCCTGGAATCAGACGTTCGATCTCCAATGTTTTTGGAGCAATGCCTGCCTTGCGATAGATTTCGAGCTCCACCGGTCGCGTTCCACACACGAACTCAATGCGGCAGGCCGCATCAATTCGGACGAGGTGATCGGCAATGGCCAGGGCGGGCGAGATGTGTCCGCCCGTTCCTCCCGCGGCAACGACCAATTTCCATTCCGTGACCACCTCGGCGCCCCACCGCGACCCGTTTCGAGTCGCGCAGATCGGATCGTGAACCTGTCTGCCAGCCGAAAACGCGTTCTTCCGCACGGTCTCATTTCCAGAGCCGTCTGTCGGGTGTTATGGCGACCGGTCGCTTCTTCACCTCTTGGATTTCCTCGTTGCGTTGTGCGATGTTCATCAGAAGTCCCATCGCGCAGAAGCTGACCAACAGCGACGACCCACCATAGCTGATGAACGGCAATGCCAATCCCTTGGCTGGCAGACAGCCCAGCACCACCGCCACGTTAGTCACAACGGGCACGGCGATCATCGCGGTCAACCCAGATGCCAGAAGAGAGCCGACAAAATCGGGCGACTTGTAGGCGACGCGGAAACCGATGAAACACAACATCGCAAACAGAAACAACAGCGCGACAGCCCCCACGAAACCGAATTCCTCGCAGACGTTGGCAAACACATAGTCTGTAAAAACGGCTGGCAGGAAATAGTGCTTCTGAATCCCCATACCTGGCCCCACTCCGGTCAACCCACCCGTCCCCACGGCAATCAATGCTTGCTGAACCTGCCAGCCCTGAGTGCTAATCGCCTCTTTGAGAGGACCTTCGAGTCCGAAGACCTTGCAGATGACCGTGCTATCGAATCCGAACAGTGTGCAAATGAACGTGATGACGCGCTTGACTCGGTAGAGTTTGCTGAATATGCCGATGGCGAGGGCGGCAACTCCAACCGGCGCCAAAGCGATCAAGTGTAACAGCCGAATGCCGGCGATGAACCAAAGCGTGGTTATGATGGCGGCGAGAACAATAGCGCAGCCGAGGTCTTCGACACCGATGATGGCAACGAATGCCGCCGCGATAGCCAATGGCGGGAAAAAGCCTCGCCCGAAACTCTGAAGCTGTTCGCGCCGGTCGCTGAGCATTTTGGCTGTGGCGATCACGGCGGCCAATTTGGCCAATTCCGAAGGCTGAAATGTCATCGGCCCCAACCGGATCCATCGCCTTGCTCCATTGATTTCGATTCCCAGACCTGGGATCCAAACAGCCAGAAGCAACAAGAACGCGACGAGACAGATCCATTTCGACCGGCGCAGGATGTCGTTATAGTCCACGCTGGTGTAAAGAAGTAGCATCGCTGCCAGGCCGAGAGCGAGCCAGATCAGTTGCTTTCGCAGGTAGAGTGGATGGAGGTTGACGGGACGGAAGATTTCGCCGAGGTGAAGTTGATCGGAACGGACGTGGTTGACATAGGCCGCAGCCACGACGGCGCTCGAGGAATAGACCATAAGCAGCCCGATTCCGGTCAGAGTCAGCACCACAACGAAGATCATCATGGGGGTCGTAAACCGGCGCATGGCTTTAGTCCTCCAGTCGCATTACCAGTTCTTTGAAATGCCGGCCGCGTTCCTCGAAGTTTCGATACATGTCGAAACTGGCGCACGCGGGCGACAGTAAGACAATTTCGCCGGGACGCGCGAGCTGGGCACCTTTCTCAACCGCCTCGGCCATGTTGGTCACACGCTGTGTCGGCACGTGAGAGCCCCAGGCCGCCTCCATTCGGGCCGCCTCTTCGCCGAACACAATCAGCTGGCAGACGCGAGAAGCAATCAGAGGGACCAGCGGCTCATAGGGCGCGCCCTTGCCCCGTCCACCGGCAATCAGCAGAATCGGCCGATCGAAACTCAGCAGGGCAACTTTAAGCGAGGCGAGATTGGTTGCCTTCGAGTCGTTGATGTACTGCACGCCCCGATGTTCCCGCACTCGTTCGATCCGATGTTCGACGCCGGGGAAATCCTTCAACCCGGCCTGAATTGCATCGAACCCAAGGCCACAAACGCAGACCGCTGCAACCGATGCCAGCGCGTTGGCCAGATTGTGCGAACCGGGAAGAGAGATTTCGCGAGTTCTCAAGAGGGAATGAATCGTCGAACCGGGAGCCTCACAGATATCAATTTCTCCGTTTTCGACAAAAACGCCCTGATCGAGCGGTCGGCTCAGAGAGAATCCCCACACTGTTGCGGCAGTTTTTGTCCCCACCGACCATACAGAACCGTCGTCGGCATTCAGCACCAATGTATCGTCTGCTTGCTGATTCTCGGTGATCCGCGCCTTGACGGCCAGATAATCGTCGGCTGTCGGATGACGTTCCAGATGGTCGGGTGTGAGATTGAGGACCACGGCCACGCTCGGGTGAAAACGTTCGATCGTTTCCAACTGGTAGCTGCTAACCTCGACAACAAACCAATCGGGCTTCTGGCTTACAACGTCGCCTAAGGGTGTCCCCACGTTTCCACAAACGACAGCCGACTTGCCGCCCTTTCTGAGCAGATGGGCGATCCAATGAACGGTCGTCGTCTTGCCGTTTGTGCCTGTGACGGCCACTATAGGCGCGCGGGCAAACCGGCCGCTGAGTTCCAACTCGCCGACAACCGGCAAACCACGCTCACGTGCTCGCGCGACCAAAGGGTGTGTGAGGCGAACGCCTGGACTGACCACTACGGCGTCGGTCTCCGAGGCCAATTCGGGTCGAACGGTGCCAAGGACCATCTGAACATGAGAGGCAACAATGGGCTCGAACTGTTCAGGATCAATGCTTGTCAGGTAGTCGTCCGCTATCGTGACCTTGGCGTCGCTACGAGCCAGGAGCGCTGCGGCAGCCCGGCCGCTTCGCCCCGCTCCCAGGACGATTACGCTTTTCCCGCGCAAGTTCTCCGGAAATCTCGGATTGGGGATTTCGGATTGCGGATTTCGGACTGGCGATTCAGCACTCATCTCTCAGCACTCATCTCTCAGCACGCAGCCTTCAAGGTTCAGGTTTCCGCCTTCATCTCAGCTTGAGGGTTGCCAACCCCATTAGCGCCAGAAGCGCCGAGACAATCCAGAAGCGGGCGATGATTTTCGATTCAGGTATCCCCATTTTCTGGTAGTGGTAATGAAGAGGCGACATGAGGAAAACACGTTTGCCGCGCAATCGAAACGACACGACTTGAATAATCACCGACAGCGCCTCAATCACGAAAATCCCTCCGACGATAACGAGCAGGATCTCTTGTTTGATGAGCAGAGCGATGGTTCCGAGCATCCCACCGAGCAGCAAGGAACCCGTGTCGCCCATGAACACCTCGGCGGGGTGGGCGTTGAACCACAGGAACCCAAGCCCGGCGCCGACCAGTGCGCCGAGGATCACGGTCAGCTCGCTGCCGCCCGCAACATACGGGACGATCAGGTAACGCGCATGGTCCGCGCGCGAGACCAAATAGGTGACGACGAGAAAGGTGCCCGCCACAATTGTGGACACCCCGATGGCCAGCCCATCGAGTCCGTCGGTAAGATTGACGGCGTTGGACGTCGAGACCAGGACCAGCACGGCAAACAAGACGATCCCCCATCCCAGGTCGGGATACCAGTTTTTGACGAACGGGAAACATAGGTGGGTGGCGCCGCGATCGCCCGTCAGATGGTAAACAATGCCCAGGGTGTCACTGGAAACATAGAGGAACCCCCCGACTACCAGACCGACGATTACCTGTCCGATCAGTTTTACGCGCGCCGAAATCCCTCGCGGTTCGCGGAATGTGACTTTCACAAGATCGTCGTAAAAACCGATCCCTCCCAGCACGACCGAGGCCAAAATGACAACCCATACGAAGCGGTTGCTGAGCTGACAGAAAAGCACCGTCGAGGCCAGAACCGCCGCCAGAATGAGCAATCCTCCCATGATGGGGGTTCCCGCTTTCGAGCCGTGCATTTCGGAAAGGTCGGGTGCGCCCTTCTGGTGAATCTTAAGAATCTGGGCGCCGATTTTCCGGCGCCGCAGGGCGGCAATCATTCCCGGCCCCAGAACCAGCGACACAGCAAGCGCCGTGATGAGCGCCAGTGCCGTCCGCACTGTAATATACTGGAAGACCCGCACCGCCGTGAACGACGGCACAACGGCCTGGATCAGTTTGACGAGCCAGAAAATCATGAACCTGCACCCCGCAATTGAAAATCCAAAATCCGAAATTATAACAACTCCTTCAGACGCTGAACGACTTCTTCGAGCGCCATCGCCCTCGATCCCTTCACCAGGATGACATCGCCCGGCCGAATTTCTTCCACCAAGGCGTTGACCAGTTGCTCTTTGGCTTCAAAGTGACCGGCGCGAGCACACATTCGAGCGGCTTCCCAGCTGGCCCACCCCGCCATCTCGCCGGTCGTGGCGAACAGGTCAATACCGCGCTCGGCAACGGCCTGGCCGACGAGGCGGTGTTCCATCTGTGAGTGCTCACCGAGTTCGAGCATGTCGGCAAAGACAAACAAACGTCGGCGCGGACCGGCCAACTCGACTAGGCCGTCGAGGGCTGCCTCGACCGACTCCGGATTGGCATTGTAGCAGTCAGCGATCACGGTTACGCGCCCGATTTCCAGGATTTCGGAACGCATCGCCGCGGGCCGGAATGTCTCAAGCCCCGCGCAGATCGGGTCCAGATCCAGCCACAGGATATACGCCACCGCTGCCGCGCACAAAGCGTTGGAAATATTGTGTCGGCCGAAAGTCTTGAGCGTCACGGTGGCCCGACCGTCGGGGACTACCAGGTTGAAGCGGTAACCCAAAGGGGGAACCGGTTCGATCTGTTCGGCTCGGAAATGAGCCGGCTCGACCATGCCAAACTTGGCCACATCTCGCCCCGCGCAGAATCGCTCCTCGATCCAACTGCACCCAAAGTTGTCGGCATTGAGGACCACACAGGCATCCTCGGGAGCGTGAAGGATCAGTTCGGCCTTGGCGTTGCGCAGGTCGTCAAGCGACGCGAAATTGCCCAGGTGGGCAGAACCGACGTTGGTCAACGCAACAATCTCCGGGCGAACGATCTCGGTCAGATCGGCGAGCTCGCTCGGGTGATTCATCGCCAACTCGAAGACAGCCGTTTTGTGCTCGGGCTCGAGGCGAAAAACGCTCAGCGGCACTCCCACGCGATTGTTCAGATTGCCTTGCGAGACCAGTCCGCCGTGGGGCTCCGCGATCGCCCGAAGCATCTCTTTGGTCGTTGTCTTGCCGCTGCTTCCCGACAAGGCGGCAACAATCGGGGAAAAGCGGGCGCGATAGGTTGCTGCCAACTTGCCAAGCGCCGCCAGAGTGTCCTCGACCGCCACAATGGCTGCCGATTGTGGGGGCAATTCGTGAATTGCTTCTGGGTTGGAGATCATCAGGGCCACCGCGCCTTTGGCCGCGGCATCGCGGCAGAAGTCGTGGCCGTTGAAATTCGGCCCGCGAAGCGCGACGAAAAGCTGTCCGGCCGAAAGCGTGCGGCTGTCGGTCGAAACTCCAGCAATGCGTGTTTCGGGTGATCCAGCAATTAGCTGGCCGCCCACCGCTTCGATCCATTCGCGAATCGGCCAATCCATCAGTCTTGGCTCATCATTGGGCATTCATTATTTCGTTCAGCACCTCGCGGACGATTTTGCGGTCGTCCCAGGGATGCAATTGGCCGCCCTCGTTTTCGTAAAGCTCGTGTCCCTTGCCGGCGATGAACACAACATCGCCGGGTTGGGCTTCGGACAAAGCCCTGCGAATCGCCTCGCGTCTGTCCAGGAGGATATCGTAAGGGCAATGCGGCGTGACGCGTTCAATCCCCGAAGCCAGGGCGGCGGCAATGCGGTTTGGCTCTTCGAGCCGCGAATTGTCTTTCGTGATAATCGCTCGGTCGGCGTGGCGTGCCACGGCCGCGCCCATTGACTGGCGTTTGGTCGGATCGCGATCGCCGCCGGCGCCGAACACACAAATCAACCGACCGCGACCAACCAGTCGCTTCGCCGAAGCAAGAACGCGATCCAGTGCGTCGGGCGTATGGGCAAAGTCAACGTAAATATCAAACGGGGCATTGGTTTCGACACGTTCAAAACGGCCCAGCACGCCTTGGACTTTCGCGATTCCGGCGACGATGGCGTCGAGCGGCAGTTCAGCAGCCATCCCGACAGCCACGGCCGCGAGAATATTGGCAACATTATAGTCGCCGCACAGATGGCTTTTCACTGAACAGGAGCCGCCCGGTACGCCGAGCCGCAGCCGAATGCCCGATCGGTCGCTTTCCACAGCGAGCGGACGAACATCGGCGGACGGATTCGTTCCGTAAGTCACCGCGCGGCCACCATAGCGGCGATGGAATTTCACGCCGACCGGATCATCCAAATTGAAAACAGCCACACTGTCTGGATTCGCCGGCAGGAACTCGCCGAACAGCCTCCACTTTGCCTCGATGTAGGCCTCGCGTGTCCCGTGAAAATCAAAATGGTCGTGGGTTACATTGGTGAGAACGGCCACGCGAAAGGGGATGCATTCGACGCGCTCCTGTACGAGCGCATGCGAGGAAACTTCCATGACAAGGGCATCGAGGCCCGCACGACGCATTTCGAGCACATACCGAATAAGAATGGCGGGGTGCGGTGTGGTGTGGGCCGCCGGGTCGCTGCCCGACCCATAGCGATACTCAATGGTTCCGAGCAGACCCGGTCGCCGTCCCGCCGACGAGAGAACGGATTCGGTGAGATAGGCCGTTGTGCTCTTGCCGTTGGTTCCCGTGATGCCGACGACCAACATGTCGCCCATTGGGCGGTCGTGGAAAGCATGGAGCAAGCGAGCAAGAGCGCGCCGTGGCTCTGCAACCCGCAGATAGAAGGCCGAGTCTGTCTGGGTTGGTTTTTCCTTTGAGCCGATGATGACGGATGCCCCGCGGCGAATTGCCTCGCTGATGAAGGCGTGGCCGTCGGCCGCAACGCCTTCGATGGCAACAAAAACAGAACCCGGAACCACCTCTTTCGAGCGGTCCGTAACAGCGCTGACCTCGATGTCTGTGGCGGGAACAGTCACATCGAGTTGAGCCCGTCGCAAGAGTTCGTTGAGGCGCATTGCTTGTGCTCCGAATTCAAAGGGCACAGGCAAGATGCCTGTGCTACCGATGCCTCGTTGCTCAGTGTTCCCCATCTCCTGTCCGCTGAGGGCTGTCTGCTGACGGCTGATTGCTGACAGCGTCGGGCCGGTCGAACACAACGCGGCACTCCCGCACGTTCCGCAAGGGAGCGAGTGGCGGATGCTCCTGGGCCACCACGACGCCGCTTCCCTCGAATGAAACCTGGATGTCCAGTCCGGCCAGGCACTCGGAGACCTCGCGCATGGTCAATCCACGCAAGTCAGGCATCTGCCCACGTGGGGCGGCCTGTCGTGCAACACGTCCGGCATCGCGCACGCGATGGAGAGTCATCTGGACGTCGGCGGGAGTTCGGTCGGCCTGACTTGGCGGGATGCCAAGAATTCGCAACGAATGTTCGGCCACCTGGCGTACTACCGGCGCCGCAACGGCGCCTCCATACTTCTCGCCATGGGGTTCGTCAACGCAACAGAAAATAGTCAGCTGCGGGTCGGGAAGTGGCATGATCCCGACGAACGACGCGGTGTAGCTCGTCGGATGCTCGATCCATGGAAACGTGCCGGTTTTCCCACCGACGCGGTAGCCCGAAATCGCGGCTTCTTTTCCTGTGCCTCCTTCCCATTCGCCCGCGGCATTGGGGCGACCCACGACCTCTTCCATGAGTTCGAGCATTTGCCGCGAGGTGATGGGACTGATTACACGACGGCGGACGGCGGGCTGAGTTCGACGAACGAGCCGCCCCTCGTAGCTTCGGATTTCCTTGACGACATACGGCTTCATCAACAGGCCGCCGTTGGCTACGGCGGAAACGGCGGTCACTAATTGGATCGGCGTCACCGACATCTCCCCGCCATAGGGAAGCGCCGACATGCTCAGATCGGTCCATTGACGGACCGGCCGCAAGATGCCGCGACTTTCTTCCGGCAAATCAATGCCGGTTTTCTGTCCAAACCCGAACGCTTCGAGGATTCGGCCATACGCATGGCGATCGAGGCGCTTGGCGGCTTCGACCATGCCGCAGTTGCTCGAAAAACGAAATACATCGCGGAATGGGACAATCCCCAAGGCATGACCGGGCGCGTCGCGTACGGGAACTCGCCGCGGTGGGAAAAAGCCAACTCCATTGTGGCAGTTGATCAACTCGTCGAGATTAGTCAATTTTCCTGTTTCGATCAGGGCGGCGGCCGTAAAAACCTTCATGACCGACCCGAGTCCGAAGGCGTGTCCGATCGCGCGGTTGCGCAATGTTTCGGACGAGGCCGTGGCGAAAGAACCCGTATCAAAGTCTGGGTAGCTGGCCATCGCGAGGATTTCGCCGGTTTTGCACTTTTGGACAATCACCACACCGCAACGTGCCCGGTACCTGGTTATTTCGGTCCGCAAGACTGTTTCTGCCACGTGCTGAATGGATTCATCAAGCGTCAGAACCAGCTCATTGCCGTAGGCCGCGCTCCAATAGGTTTCGTCAATAGGCGTCAGCAAACCGCTTTGTGCGTCGCGAAGGACTTGGTATTTCTGATAGTTCCCCCGGATTTCCGTATCATATTGGAGTTCCAGTCCGGCCAGACCGCTGGTTTCGGCGTTTCGGTCAAAGGTCGTGAAACCCAGGATGTGGCATGCGAGGTGTCCTTTGGGATATTGACGTTTCGTTTCGCGCTCGAGTTTGAACGCGCTCGAGGGGGCGAGATCGGCGACGAAGAGGTCGCAGACCCGCTGGGTCTGTTCGGGCGGCATGGTTCGCTCGATCGGCAAGCGACCTCGCCGGTTCAACAAATCGTAGATTCTCTCGGCGGGGCGATCCAGAACGTGTCCCAATCTGACGGCCAAATCCGTTTTGTCGGACGGCAGAAGCGTCGTGTTCACATACAGGGTGGGAAGCAGGGTGCTGGTCCCCAGGGGGCGGCGATTTCGGTCATAGATGTTGCCCCGCTTGGGACGAATGGGGACGTTTCGGACCTGGTATCTGAGGGCGATTCCGACATAGCGGTCGTGCCGGACGATCTGAAGGAAGACGAGGCGAGCGATCAGCGCGCCGAGTACGATGCCGAACACTACAAGAACAAGTAGGATTCGGAGTCGGAAGGGTTGATGGAACATTGCCGTATCCCGGCGCTCTCACAATGGACCGTGCCACCGCGCTCTCGGTTCTCACTGTCACGTTGGACCATCAGGTTGGGGCGGTCTGGCGGTCACCCGTCATGGAAGCCGCTCGCCTGGGGCGATAAGGAAAAATGGCCGAGCCAACGCCAAACTCGAGACAGAGGGGGACGGCCTCGATATTCTCCTCCTGCGAGGATCAACGGTGCTGGGGCCCAACGGTCAACGGGAACGGGACGGCGGTCGCGGGGACACGGGAACACAGGCGACAGGGCGCCATGATCAACGGGTACGGGAACGAATCGCGGTCAGCAACAACGGGAACGGTCGCCTTTGTGCGTAGCGCGTTGGCCCGGCCATACTTGAATGTCGTAGGGGCAATTCACGGATTGCCCTTTGCCCTGGGCGAATTCCGCCTCCTTTCAACGCTCCCGGCTCTGTGACTGTGCCTGGACGGGCGAGAGAACGGCTCCAAGCACTCGAGCCACCAGCGGTTCCGGCTCGGTCCGTCTCGATCCGCCCGCACGAGCGAAAGCGATCTCCGAACAAATCCGATTCGACTTCTCCGCCAACTCCCGCGGCATCTTCCACACTTCGATTTGATCGGCGGGCAAGGCAAGCAGGCCCAGCCGTTGTTTGGCATAGCCGAGCATTCGGTCCCCACCTCGAAGACGAGCCACTTCGTTGATCAGGGCGTTCTTTTTCTGCCCCAGTTGCTCCGATTGTGCCTGAAAGCGGCTCGCCTGAATGTCCATGTCGCGAGTCGTCATGCGCAGATGGATGTAACCCAGACCCAGCGCAACGAGATAGGCGACCCAGAAAAGCACACGGATCATCAACGTGTATTCCGGGGGACGACGACCAGGCGACTCTCTTCTGACGAGGACGTAGCTCACAGTTCGCTTCCCACTGGTTGCTTTTTGCCTCTAGCTTCTAACTTCGCACTTCCAACTTCGCGCTTCTAACTTTCCCTGACCGCCGCCCTCAGCCGCGCGCTGCGTGCTCTTGGGTTGTTCTCGCACTCGGCTTCACTGGGCCGAACCGGCTTGCGGGTCAGGATCTCAAGCACCGGTTGGTTTTCGGTTTCTCTCTGGCCTCCGGCCTCTGGCCTCTCACCTCTCAAGTGGTGGCGGCGAAAGGCTTCTTTGACCAACCGATCCTCGCCGCTGTGAAAGCTGAGAACCACCATCCGTCCACCCGGCGCCAATCCCGCGATGGCTTGTTCGAGCCCTCGCTTGATGTGTTCCGTTTCGGCATTGACCCGGATTCGGAGCGCTTGGAACGACCGGGTTGCGGCGTCAATTCGCCTTCGTCCCTTCGTGGGCGGAACCGCTGATCGGATGGCCGTGGCCAGCTGGGTCGTTGTTTGGATCGGTTCGCGCTCGCGGCGCCAGATGATCGCTCGGGCAATCCGCTTTGCCCATCGTTCGTCGCCATTCTCACGCAGAACTCGCTCCAGTTCCTCCACCGTGGTCTTGGCCAACCACTCGGCCAGGGTCGGGATCGCTTCCTGGCGCGAGAAGCGGACATCGAGCGGCCCTTCGGCGTTGAAAGAAAACCCCCTGCTGGGATCGGCCAATTGCTCGCTGTTGAGACCGAAATCGAACAGGATTCCGTCGAACCTCCGGATGCCCAGTCCGGCCAAGTGTCGCGCCAGGTCGCCGAACGACCCAACGACCCACCGCACGCGCTCTTCGGGAATGCCTTTTTCGCAGAATCTCCTTTTTGCCGCCCCGATCATTTCGGGATCGCGATCAAGGGCGACCAACGTGCCTTGTCCTTGCATCGCTTCGTATATCAGTAGCGCATGTCCCCCACTTCCAACAGTCGCATCTACTACAGTCTGCCTTGGTTCAGGTCGCAGGAAGTGGAGCACTTCGCCCGGCATCACGGCTACATGAGCAGCAGGGGACATGGCTCCGGACGGACGTTTCTCCTTTCCTTCAATCAAAGGTTCGCAACTCACGCACCGCTAGGCGGTCGGTGTCGCCGGCATGTGTCCCATGGCGCCATCCGCCGCCGAGTCGGCGTCGCGAATTGTCTCTTCAACAAATTCGTCAAAGCGTTTTTCGTCCCACACTTCAAAATGGGTGCCACGCCCGACGACAACCACGCGCTTTTCCAGCCGCGCCACTTCCGCGATTTTCTTGTCGAGCCGGATGCGACCGGCTGAGTCCAATTCGCAGGGACTGGCCAGGGAGGTGACGAACCGCTGCAACTGCTGGCCGTGACGCTCCAGCACGGGCAGACGCTGCAACTGGCCGATATAGCGCTTCCATTCGGGCAAGGGATAGACGGCTGCGTTGCGATAATGATCGGGAGAGATGGTCACCACCAGGTTGATTGCCCCCGACGCTTCGCGATATTTGTCTTGCAAAACCGCCTTGAACCGACTAGGAATCATCAACCGAGACTTTTCGTCCAGGTTGAGGGGATGGTTGCCAAGAAACCCCAAATCCCCGTCGGGCTCAGTCAGAAGCGGGGCGACTTTCTTGTCAGGAGGATGCGGTTTTCGGGCCATTGGCGGTGACCCTCGTTGTTCCCATTTTTTACCACCTGACCGCTTGAAACAACCACTTTCTCCCACAACCTCCCCGACCGTGTCAACACCTTTTTTTAATCTTTTTACGATTTTTTACTCGGCTGTCGTATGGGGCAAGAAACCTGCAAAAAAGCCCCGTCGGCAGGGAGCGAAATCAAGAAAGGTGGATAGAGGCGTTCTGTCGGAGAACCATCCCAGGCGGGACGCCCTTGTCGCGTCGAGCCTATGGAACCACGGAAAATCGCGTTGATTACGCCTTCGGTCAGACTGTTGGGAGCACGCCAGAGCTTGTTAGCCCTGGCTAAGGCGCTCGATTCCCGGCGTTTTGCCCCAATTGTCGTTTGTCCGCGCCGAGGTGACTTGGAGGAACAGCTTCGGCGGGCAGGGCTTTCGACTTACGTCCAGGCTCTCCCGCCGTGGCGCAAGGGAAAGTCATGGCCGTTCATCCCGTTCCATTTGTGGCGGCTTCGGCGTTGGGCGCAAGACCTCGACATCCGTCTCATCCACTGCAATGAGATTTATCCCACACCGTATGCAGTTCGTGTCAGCCGGCGTCTCGGTATTCCCACGATTTCCCACATCCGCCTTCCGGTCAACGACCGCCTGATCCGTAATTACGACCTCAACCGGGCGGATCGCGTGGTGGTTGTTTCACATGCAGCGGCCGAACCTTTCCGACAATGGGCCGACCATGAAAAGCGCGTGCGCGTGATTTACAACGGCCTGGACGTCAAGGAATGGCGACAGGCCGCCGGCGATCTCCCGACGGCCCGCAAGGAAATTCGCCAGCGGTTGGCTTTGCCATCGGAATCTTTTTTGGTCGGCCAAATCGGTTTGATCAGTCGCCGAAAACAGCAGCACCTGCTGGTTGAGGCCGCCCAGCGCATCGCCGCGCGACGCACTGGCTGTCATTTTCTGATCGTCGGCGATCCATCGCCCAACGAACGCGACTATGGCGAACGTGTGGCGGCGGCCATCGAAGCGGCAGGACTGTCGCAACGCCTCACGATCTGGCCCTTCCGCCAGGACATCGCGCCGGTCTTTGCTGCTCTCGACCTCAACTTGCTCATCTCGTCGGACGAGGGATTTGGCCGGGTGGCAATCGAGGCTGGTGCACTTGGAGTGGCGACCATCGGGACTCGCATCGGTGGGATCCCCGAGGTTGTCCTCGACGGCGAGACGGGACTTTTGGTCGGAGTCTCGGATGCGGAGGGGCTGGCCAATGCAATCGAACGTCTTGCCTCCGACGCTTTGCTGCGTCATCGCCTGGGCGAGGCGGCCCGCCAGCGTGTCGAACGCGAATTCAGCGTCGAAGTCCACGTCCGCCACATAATGGACCTCTATGAGGAGGTATTGTCAGGTTTTTCGCCAGAAAGATATTAAGCCGAAGAGTTTGGGAATTGAACAACGCATTCGTGGCAACTCTCATAAATTCTTTGGCCGGTAGGCAGCATTGGAAACAATCGAACACGGCTGCCCGCCTGTGGCCACGCATTTTCCCCGTGTCCCCGTCGTGAATAATGTTTTCGGAGACACGGGCTGCACCGGGAAGACGGAGAATAATCACGACGCCAGGCGCCAGGTGCGTTTCAGGGCCTTGAGGCGGAAGAAGATTTCACGCGGTGTCTGATCTTCGCGCAAAAAAGCCCCTGAGCGGATAAACGCCGGATCGCAAAAGTCCCACCACGTGATTGCCTTGATCTCGGCTCGCGCATAGGCCATCGTGTAGAACCACTCCATCCAGTCGCCCTGGACTTTTTCGCACCAGGGTTGGTGCCATTCCGTCGCCGCCTCACCGCGGCGGGCTGACTCGCTGCGGACCCCCAGCTCGGTCACGTGGACCGGTTTGCCGAATCGGGCGTATTCGTCGAGCAACTTGCCGATGGCCATCATGTCGCGCGCCGGAAAATAAATCTGAACGCCTACAACATCGAACTGCACGCCACCCTCGATGAGCCGGTCGAGATACGCCAGCGGCGTCAGAACCCTCTCATAGATGGGGCCTTTGTGGACGTGGCCCTGCGCCGCATACTCGCCGAACGGACAGCAGTTGTTGACCACAATTGTCGCGCGCGGGTTCTTCGCTCGTGCCGTGTCACAACAAACGCGCGTGATCTCGATTTCCTGATCCTGGGTCAGATTCAAACCGTTCGCCCAATCGTGAGCCTCGTTGATCACATCCCAGATGTCAATGCGTCCGCGATAGCGCTCGACGCTTCGTCCGACGACGCGCTCGCAATGTTTGCGCGCGTCGGCCCAGCTGACACCACCGAGCCATTTGGGGATGCCGGCTTCGTGACCCCACCACAGTGGATGGCCCTTGGGACGAATGCCGACCTTCTGGCACCATGCCAGAATCTCATCAATGTGCGCATAGTCGGGTTTTCCTTCCTCCACTTCGAGCCGCGCCAAGTAAAAGGGAAGCGTCGCATAGTTGAGAACTTGAGGGAAGTAAGTCGCGTATGGTGTATCGGGTTTATAGCGGAAGGCATTGCAGCCGAACAGAAAGTCGCGACGAGGTTGTCGCCTGGCGATCACGTGTCGGGCGTGCTCAACCACGGCCAGTTCGTCGGCCCAAAGTCCGTGCGAGAGGGCCGCCAGATGGTGGCGCGCGGCGGTTTTCCCATTTGTCTTCTTGGCCAGAGCCAGATTCTCGATCGCGGCGTCGCGATGGGCCAAACACTGGGGTGAGAGACCCGCTTTGCTCCGCCGGATCAATCGTTCGACATCGGCCAGTCGGCTCCGGGCGGCCTCCAAGACAAAATCCAACGCCGCGTTTGGGCCGGCATAGCCTTCGCCTTCGTTGTCGGCGGTCACCCACGTGTCGCCAAAGTCGGGCACCACAATCCTGGCATGGAGTGCTGCGCGACGAACCGTCGCGGCGATCTCAACGGCGCCATCGGCTTGCAGGGTGTACTTCTGGCGCTCAGGCTCGAAGTGAAGATCGGCAACATAGAGCGACTTTCGGCGGCCATCTTCCATCGGCTTGCCTTCGCCGTCGAGCAGAGCAACACGCAACGTACGTGGCGCCGGTGATACTTTTGCCGCCCGGCCAGCAGCACCAGGCGTCGTCAGACCGATTCGTTTGGGTTTGCCGCCGGCGAGATGTTGACAGGCGGTGTGTGTCGAGAGCGCTGCGCCTGTGAGTGCGGCGGCAGCGATGGCCCCAGTTCGACGGCCGAATTCGCGACGAGTGATTTGTTGGCTCATCGTTAAGCCCTTTCTTCCAGTGGAATTCTGGCAGAGAAGGATCGCATCTTCCCGTGACTTGCTGTCCTTCTGACGCAACCGAGTGATTGTTTCAACCCCAATATCGTCTGGACCAGGCAACGGAACGATTTGTCTTTGACCACGAACATTCGGATGTGGCAAGCCTTCTGTCGGCAACATAGTAGGCCTTCACGTGGTAACGGATGGAAAAACGTGGCATGTCCGCCTCGGGCGGATTGCCCATAAAGTTGTCCATCAACATGGACGTGACAGACTACTGGGCCGCGAGCGACACAATGGGGCAATTTCATGGAATGTTTGTGGCGGAAGGAGAAGGATGATGGGAATGACTCGAAGACAGTTTATCGGAGCAACAGCAGCGGGGGCTTTGGTGATGGCCGCCGCCAATCAGGGTAAGACGGCCGAGGAACAAGCCGGCCCGCGCACACCCTCGACCAGAATCCGTGTGCGCAAAGTCTATTTGGCCAAGCCCGTTCCAAGCTGGCCGACGCCCAAGCTGGTTGTCCCGGACGAAATCAAGCGCCTCGAAGGCGAAATCGCGAAACTGCAAAAGGAAATGCCCGATGTCGAATTCGTTGGCGGCGACCTCCTGCGCGACCCTGAAGATACGACTGGTCTCAAGGAACGAATTGGCGATGTGGACGCAATCCTCGTTTTCAATCTCACCTCTGGCGTTGGCCAGTTGCTTCAACCCGTCGTCAAAGCGGGCATTCCGACGATCCTGTTTGCTCAGCCTTACAGCGGCCACGACTGGTCGCTGGTCGCAGGCATGCAAAAAGCGGGGATGAAAATCGAATGTCTGGCCACGAGCGACTTTCACGAAATCGTGGACGCCATGCGTCCGATCCGCACCATCCACCGCATGAAGGAATCGCGGATCGTCTATTTGAACAGCAACGCACCGAGTAAAAACTATGCGGAAAAACTCAAAGCCACATGGGGCACGGGCATTGCTCACTGCGACCCGAAACGTTTCAATGCTGTCTATGGGGCAGTGGATGGAAAAGCTGCGGCCGCTATCGCGGATCGCTGGATCGCGGGCGCCAAGAAAATCGTCGAGCCTACTCGCGACGAAATTGTCAAATCCTCGCGTTTCTATCTGGCTATGCGGCGTATTCTTGGCGAGGAAAACGCCCAGGCCATCACGATCAACTGCCTGGGACTGTTCGGCCAGAAGATTCTGCCTGCCTATCCGTGTCTCGGCTTCTGCCAGCTCAATAACGACCTGTATGTCGGTGCGTGTGAAGGCGATCTCGACTCGACGGTGACGATGCTGCTGTTCCGCTACATGGTCAATCGTCCCGGCTTCATCAGCGACCCGGTCATTGACACCTCGAAGAACGTTGTCATCCACGCCCATTGCGTCTCGGCGACCAGGATGGATGGACCCGAGGGCAAGGCGGCGCCTTATATCATCCGTAGCCACCTCGAAGACGACAAGGGTGCGGTCCTCCAGGTCAAGATGCGCGTCGGGCAGCCGATCACGATGGCCAAGCTGGTCAATGCGAATGACATCATGTTGATTTCGACGGCCAAGATCACCGACACGCCCGTGGCAGATCGCGCTTGTCGGACAAAGATCACGACCCGGGTTGCCGACGCACGGAAGATTCTTGAAGGCTATGGCTATGGCCTCCATCGCGTGATCTTCTATGGCGATCATGTTCGAGACGTCAAACGCCTGAGCCGATTTGTGCCCATGCAGGTTGTCGAGGAAGGATAAGAAGAGCTCTCAGCATTGAGAAAAAAACTCAGGGTATCCACGAAGAACACGAAGGATCACGAAGCCCATTCTTTGTCTGATTTCGTGTCCTTCGTGGATTGTCACTTGGAACTCACTCTTTCAAGCCCGGCAGTTCCTTTGGCGATTTCGCAAACGTCTCCCAGGCTTCGGCGGCGCGGCCGGCCTTCACATCGCCGCGGTGAACCCACAGCCGATAGCGCAAGTTTAACGGCTTGCCCGGTTCGAGTGTTACCATGTCGAGACCGGGCCAGGTCAGGCCGATATAGCCGTATTCGCGGAGAAGCCACGAGTTCGGGAATCCGGGGTGGTTCTTCTCTATGAAGATCGCGATCCCGGATGTCGTTTGACTGTCACCGAATCGCGCCGAGTAGTCGGCCCATGGGCTAACTTTTCGGATGACATTGTCCGGTTGTCGTCCGTCGGCCATTGTCATGACGACAGGTTTTTGACGCGGTGCGAAGCGGAGACCAAATCCGCCGTAACCTTTCTTCATGGGTAGCTCGCCGCCAAGGCGAATCGGCTTTTCGGTCGGTTCGATCGTGAGGTCCACATCAATTGCCCGACCGACGGCATCGGCGCGTGCGACGCGAAACCATACTTTCTCGTCGGCCATCTTGCGGTCGCCCACATACCATCCGTTATTGACGCCGAAGGTCGCAGAGGCCGAATCGCTCTTGCGCCCCAGCCATTTTTCGAACTTGGTCAACATATCTCTGACGGCCCAAGGGTCGTAGGTCTTGCCATCCACCTCGACCCTCACCCAGGCCCAGAACAGGCCGCGGTGGTGATAGTGATCTTTCGGAAAGTCGTCGGTCAGGACTTCGCCATCGAGGCCGCAGATTGGGTGGACATAACTGGAGCGCCGAAACTTCTCTGGCACACCTTGTTTCAAAAGCATGCCGCAGTTGTAAATTAGCACAGGCTTGTCCCTCTCCAGAAGTCTCAGATACTTGCCGTCGCTTTCTTCGAAGCGAAACGGCGAATCGGCAGACGTTTGATTGCCTGCGTATGGCCGAGAAAGGCTGCTCAGAGTTACAACGAGAAGAAAAAGCATGGACAAGAACTGGCGCGGTTTCGGAACCATGCGATCGCACCCTCGTGGAAATTCTACATAGCGTACGGCCTCTGGCGTGTTTCCACGTCTCGTCAAAAAAGCTATCTCACATCTCGGTTGTCGAACCGAGGTCTTCCCACCTGACCACGCGCGACTCGAACTTGTTCGACTTGAGGTCGCGAAAGGCCTGCCGTCCCATGAAGCACATGAGAGTGGCGATCCGAGCGGTCTCGATGTTCGACTTCGGTTTCTCTTTACTGTCCGACCTGATGTGCTCGACGAAGGCATCCAGTTCTTCGTTTGTCCCCTTGCCCCAATCGGTGCCGCTGGACTCGCCAAGGTTCACAACTTTCTTGTCCGGTGTATAGAACTCGCTCTTGACCAAATCTATACCCCACCCCTGGCCATAGACCCACATCTTTTCGCCCGTGAACTGCTCGGGGCAGAAGAAGAGGTGTGTGTATGAGAACACCACCTCGCCGGGGAAGCGAAACAGGACAGCCGAGTGGTCCTCGCCGGTCGGCGTGGTCGAGCCGCCCAGGTCTCGGCAGATGCTCGCCATGGCCGCGCACTCGATCGGGTGCTGGTATTTCATGACCCACGCCATGACGTCCATATGGTGGCCAGCCTGCTCAATGAGCTCGCCGCCGCCCAGCTCCAGGTCCGAGGCCCAATGGCTGCCGACCTCCCACGTCCACTGCCAATGACCTTGCAGGAAGCTAATCTTGCCCAGTTCGCCGGAGTGAATCTTCTCGATCGCCTTGACGTAGCCGTCGTTGTGATGGCGCTGAAAGCCAGCCTGGACGATGCCCTTGGATTTGCGCGCCGCCTTGACGAGGGCGTCCACTCGCTCGACTGTTGTGTCCAGCGGCTTTTCGCAGAAGCAATTGAGATTCCTTTCGAGAACCGGAATGGCGACCTTGGCATGATTGCCGACCTCGGTCGCCACGATAACGCCGTCGAGTTTCTCTTTGTCGAGCATCTCCTGGAATTTGATGTAGGTGTTGGGTTTGTGCTTTCGCTTCTCGGCTATTCTCTGCGCTTCGGCAATTTTCTCGGTCTTCAGGTCGCAGATAGCGCCAATGCGTACTCCATCGGTGCGCGATAGCTTGTCGAGCAAGGTTTGACCGCGTCCTCCGGTGCCGATGAACCCCAGGACCACCTCATCGCTTTTGGCGGCGCGTGCCTTACCCGCGACGCCGAGAGCAAGCGCCGAGGCACCGATCGCCGAATTTCGCAAGAATGCCCTCCGGGTAACGTCCGATCGTTTCATGATTTCCTCCTTTGGATCTCCGGTCAGGCCGATGCGCCCGCCGATACTTTTTTGTCGTTTGAATTTTGCCGACCTTTTTATCTTCTGCGGGTGTTTCTGTCAGCGTCAAGCGCGATTCGCTGCGTGGCCTCAAGCAAGTTGGGCGCATCTTACCAAAGCTACCAAGGTTCCACATCCCAGAGCGCAAGCAAGCTTGCGCACTCCACACCAAGGAATGGCCCATCTTTGGCCATAAACGAAACCGTTCTACACTGAACCGCTAGCTTTGCTCAGATGCGCCCGGTCTCGATCAATACTGAAAATCCTCGTTGGCTTCTGGCTTCCTCTCCTTGATCATGACCAGCTGCCATCTGCTGGCGCCTTTCGGAATGACCCAGCCGATCTTTCTCCCTTTTTGAGCCATCCGTGCGAAACGTGAGTCTTTGTTCTTGTTCTGTTCCATGAGGATCGAGTCGCTGTCCAGCCGAACGAAACGGCAGCCGTTCCCCGCCCGGTAAACGACATACGGATTACCGTCGGCGTCTTCGATTGTCTCACCGACCTCGGCCAAGAGCAGCTTCTCAAGCAAATCCTCAAGGACCGTCTTTTCCATTGGCCGCAACTCGCGAGAGCGGGATTGGAGAATGCCCGCGCGTTTTTCCGCCATCGCCTTCTGTTCGCAACAGCCGAAAGGTCAGATCTTATCAAACTGACTGAGGACAAAATCCCGAGCGCGGGTCACGTCATCAAGCGTGAGATGCTCGACCGCGAGATACGTCTCTCGATCTAGTTGGGCCAGCAGCCGCAGATAGAGCGGGTAGTCGAGAACGCCTTTTCCAGCGGCGGGAAGATCGGTCCCGGTGGCCGACGCTTTGACATCTTTCGCGTGCGCAAGAATCGTCTGCTTTCCCACACGCCTGAAAATCTCTTCGAGCATAGGCTGCATCCGCTCGAGGTCTTCCTTGCGGAAATAATTGCAGGGGTCCATGACCAGCTTCAGCGAAGGCGAGTTGATCTCGCGGAAAAGCCTTTCCGTCCGCTCGACCGTGTTGATGACATTTCGCCAGTAAGGTTCGATGGAAATGATCGCGCCGGTTTTCTCGGCGGCTCGGACCAGTTTTTCAATCGCTGTTCGACACTCGACGTAGCCTTTCTCGGTGTCGTTTTCGGGCGATTCCACCCAGTCGGACTTCGGGTTGAACGTACCGGTTTCGGTCGAGATGATTGGACTGCCCAGTCGCTTCCAGTTGGCGATGAGAAAGTGCATGCGGTCCTCGCCCGTCTTGCGTTTCTCGGGATCCAGATGAACAACATTATAGTAGCCATACAGGCCAACGATCTTGATGCCGGCGCGGTCGAAGCAATCGGTGATCTTTTTCGCGGCGTCCCAGTCGGGTTTCATCGGATCGAAAGGCACATCGGCGAATCCGGGCTGGAGCACAACACCGCTGAAACCGTCGGCTTTGATCCGCCGCGCCGCCTCTTCGACGGGCAGACGCGAATAGACTCCCGTGAAAATCGCGAGTTTCAGATTCTTCCGAGCTCTCGCGCCCAGGTCGCTCTTGTCCGCGCCAAACGCCTGAGTCCCGAGGGCTGCGGCCCCCATTGCCTTCAACCAATCTCTGCGGGTTGCCATGCTCGACATCCTTTCTTTTCTGACAGTCTCTCAGACCTTTATCATTTTCCTTGCATCCACTCTTCGAGGACCGGATTCAAGGGAAAAAACCGCCTTGCCGTGGCAGGGATCAGGAAATCCTAAAAGTCGAGTTTCTCCGGGTGGCACGGTGCACGTTGCTCTTGACGGACACCCACTTCCTGCTGAAAGTGAATCGCAAATAGGAAGCAAAACCGCCGGGGAGAAAAACCATGCGACTGGCGCTGATTGGTTATGGCAAAATGGGTAAGGTCATCGAAGCGCTGGCGACCGCGCGCGGCCACGAAATCGTCGCCATTGTGGATCCCACTATTCGCCACAAAGGCCCTGGCAGCACAGGCATCCTGCCTGTGATTTCTCGTCGCCTCACAGCGAAAGCCGTCGAAGACGCCGACGTGTGTCTGGAATTCACCCATCCAACTGCCGCCACCGGCAACCTGCTTCGTCTCTGCCAGCTGGGCAAGCGAGCGGTGGTTGGCACGACGGGCTGGTATCAGCACCTTGACGAAGTTGCCGCCGCCGTCAAGAGGCACAAAGGCGCTGTGCTCTATGGCGCCAATTTCTCCATTGGCGTCAATCTGTTTTACAGACTCGTGGACCGCGCGGCTGAACTGTTCGGCCCTCTGGAGGATCGAGACATCTTCATTGCCGAAACCCATCATCGCGCCAAGGCGGATGCTCCCAGCGGCACGGCTCGCCGCCTGGCCGAGATCGTTCTCTCGCGCAGCCGCACCAAAAAACGCCTCGCGCCGGGGGCTCTCGATGGAGCCATTGCCCCGGACCAACTTCAGATTGTCTCGACTCGAACCGGCTGGGTTACAGGGATTCATCGCGTAGGCATCGAAGGCCCTCACGATTCGATCCTCCTGGAGCATCAAGCTCGTTCACGCGAGGGATTTGCCGATGGTGCCCTGCGCGCCGCCCAGTGGCTTCTCAATGCGCCGTCCGGCCTCTATCGGTTCGAGGACGTTCTCGACGACATGCTGGCTCCAGGGTAAGGCAAGAGCGAAAGCAAGAGGAGGTTGCCGCCGGGAGATCTCCATTCCCGATTTGTCGCAAGTCTGCTGCCGGCGCGACATGCCCCTTGACCCAAGCACCTCTCCTAAAAGCCTATCCGAAAACCTGAAAGCACTGGCTCAAGATGTGGCATGTCCGCCTCGGACGGACTGCCCATGATTGGTAAAATCCCTTTTCACGGGCAAGATGCCCGTGCCACGTCGGAAGGCTGTTCTTGTTTTCGGATAGGCTCTAAGAGGATGGAGAGAAAGTGAGGAATCGTTGCCGCCCCGAAGGCGAGGAATGGTAGAAACCGTTAGGGTTGGCCAAAAGGTCTTGACGGCTTTCAAGGGGTTAGGGTAAAGACGCCCTGATGTCCGTGGGGCATGAAAGGGCGTGAAGCGGTGCCCACGGCGGGGATTCTACCGAAAGGGGGATGAGAGCGGGAAGTGACCGAGCCGCGTTGTGTTTGTGTCCGAAATCAGCGAGAACAGTGTGCGTTCCGGTAACACTTCCCGAAGCCGGAGAAGCCATTATGATCCGGAGACATTGTGTAGCTCAAGATTGGTGGCACCGTTCGCATTAGGGCGAAGGCGAAAGAGTCTTTCTGTCTTTCGGAGGCCATGTGGGGCATTTGTACAACCAAAATCCTTGAATCTAGGATAGAAGTTCACATGAAACGGCATCACCAGAAAACAATGATGGCCGCTGGGGTCTTGGCTTGTGCATTTGCATTCATATGGACGGACACAGCATCGGCCATTCAGACAACTTTGGGTTTCGCAAGAGACTGGCTCGTGTTGGGCCCGTACAGACGCGACAACACGGGTGGAAACCCCGGCGAGGCCAACATGCGACTCGATTACATAACCAATGGCGCAGCCGTGACGGAAACCAGTTTCGTCCCCTCAATTGATGCTACGGTCAACACCTATTACAGCGTCGCCGCAAGCAGCGCCTATCTGTACCGACCAGGAAACGGTTATCCTACTCCCACAGTGAAGTATTGGCTGGCGCCTGACGATTGGATCAATATCAATACCGATGTTTACCCGCCGCCTCCGGGTCTGAACAATAACAATGCGATCGTCTATGCATGGACCTGGGCCGACAACAAAACAAGCGCTCCTCTCACTTGCTATGTGGCCGTTGATAGGGATGACTCCATTCAGATCCTGATCAACGGCGTTGAGGTGGGTATTATGAATGCCGGCGGCGGCAATCTGGGGACCAACACGACGCGGAACGCCTGGCCCGTGACCCTTGACCCTGGCAGCAACCTCGTCATGGTAAAGATTTTCAATGGTGGCGGCGGCTACGGCTGGCGATTGCGCTTCCAGAGCGACGGCGCGACTGGTGCGGCAACGGCGGCAAATAGCCTTCCCAGGAGCCAGTTGGAAGTGGGCTTCACCGACTATGTTTCGGCCATGCGTAGAATACCGGGTGTCGGCATAGTCAGCCCCGGTTTTCCCCAGGCCGTTCAGATCGTGTTGTCGGACCGGTGGGGCGCTTCGCCCACTCCGACTGTGATTGAGGTCCCGCCGGCGGGCGGTACTGTCAGCAGTATCAGCGCTACTCTTGGCACAGCCACGTTTGCCGGTGGCCGGATTACCTGGACAATTCCTGCCATGACTGACGACGTGGCAACGATGACCTATCAGACCACAGTAGTCGGGAATAGCTATTGCAGTGGGACGCTGACAGTGCCAACGGGTTCTTGGCCACTTGTTTCTGGTGCGGTTGGCGGAGACAACTTGATCTGGACGCCGAATCCATTGGGGGACTTCGATGCCGAGGGCCTTGTGGGATATCCTCCCTTGGGTGTGCCTCCTGGCGACCCCTCGACTTCGGGCTCCGTTTCCTGTGCCGGAGGAGTCTATACTCTGACCGCGAGCGGCGGTGACTTCGCTGGCCCGGTGGATCGTGGTCGCATGTTGGTCAAGCGGATGGCAGCCACGAGTTTCATCGTGGACGCCGATGTGCAGTGGACAAGCACCGTGTCTGATGCATGGTGCAAGACGGGTCTCGATATTCGTGCCTGCGTTTCCGGCGATGCCCCCGGTGTATGGGCTGGACTGCGGAATCTCATCAACCCATCAAACGGTCAGCCTCAGAGCCCAGCGGTTATGGAATGGCGCAACACTCGATACGCAGAACGCGGCACGGCACCAGCGGTGCAAACGAACACCACGCCCTGCAAGATCCGGTTGGTTCGCAATGGGAATGTGATAGACGCTTTCCACTTCTTCAACGGGGTGTGGAACCGGCTGCCTGGGGCGCCGCATCCGGTCGCGGACCTGTCGGCCACAAGCGAGGTCTTGTTGTGTTACTTCGTGTCGAGCCACGTAAACGGCGTTGACGCCGTGGCGCAGATGAGCGCTCTGACGACCAACTCCTTGCCAGTCCTTTCCGCCATCCGCAGGATCACACCCACACTGTTCACGAGCCAGCCGCTCACGGTGTCCATTGGTCTGCGGTGTGGTTCTTCTTCGAGCACTATCAAGGTGACCGATGTAGTTCCAGCGGGCTGGACAATATCGAACCCCGTTCCGACCACGGGTACCGTCATCAACGGCACGACGATCACCTGGACATTGACCTCCTTCACAGCCGACACCACGTTGACTTACACGGTGATGCCGGCGCCATTCCTCTTCCCGGCAGTCCTCAATGGTTACACGGAAGATCAACACGGTGTTCAAGTTATCGTCGAGGGCGACCAGACCGTGCTCGCCGCGGGGGTATATCTCTTTCAGCAAGGGGCCTATCCCACGGCGGCCTATGCTGGTTGCTCGGATGCTCACCTGGTTCAGTGGTATAATGGAGTCAGAAACAACGGCAACAGCACCTATCTGGAAACGGGCAACGATCAAACCGCCAATACGGACAACAAGATACCCCTCGTCCGATTCGCTCTTGCCGGGATCACTCGGGACTCCGTTGTGGATCAGGCTAGGGTGAGAATCTATCACTGGCGTAATCGTAACCCGCAGAATATGCCACCGGGCATGGTGCATCCGTTGTATGCATCACGTCTCCTGAGAGACTGGACAGAGGGTGCCGGTGGCGATGGAGACGGGCGCAATGCCGTGAATGGCGAGGTTAACTGGTATTGGGTTCGACACGGCCAGGAACGTTGGGAAATGGCGGGCGCACGCGGGCCGACCGACATGGCGGCACCCGAATCACTCGCTCAGGTTTCGACCTCCACGCTCAATACATGGATCGAATTCGACGTGACCCAGATGGTCCGTGAGTGGGCGCGAAATCCGCAAAGTAACTTCGGTCTCAAGCTCGCCGAAGACAATGCGGTTGGCACTTCCGCCACCCTGTGGGCGAGGGGATTCCCGGGTTTCCGTTCGAGGGACTATGGGAACCCGAGTTTTCGCCCGATGCTTGCGATCCGGGGCTATGTACCGCCGGTCCTGGGTGCGACCCGTTGGGAACTCTTTCGCTAGGCTGTCCGGGTCAACCATTTCAGCCCCAAGGGCGAGATCAAGGTCGCGGCGGGAAGTCAAAAGACCTGTATGTGTTTAGCGCCGGTTCCTGGGAAGTTTCTTCTCATTATCCCCGCGATGAATCGCGGTATGTGTTTAGCGCTGGCAAGAAACACAGGCTGGAAGCCACAAGCGTTTAACGGTTTTCAGCCGCCCCGAAGACGGCTTGATCCTCGTTTGCACCCGGCTTCAGCCGGGGTGAGAGAGACCCTTCCTCTCTCCCTGGAGCATGCTTCAGCCCGCCAGCTGGCGGGCTTCTCCTCTGCCCTTCAGCCATCAGCCGGCCTTTGGCCAAAGACCGGCTCAAGCCGGCTCTTCGGAGGGGAAATGGTTGCCTTGCACCCCGGCTGAAGCCGGGTGCAAACCCGGCGCATGCCGAAGCCCGGCTCATCAGGATCTGAGACAGACCCTCATGCTCAAGTGGCCTGTTCATAGGCGCAAAGCCATGTTTGTCAATTCTCAAGCCCCACAAAACCATTAAACGCTTGTGGCTGGAAGCCCATACCACCGACTTGAGAATTGATTTTGTTTGGTGGTATAGGCATCTTGCCTGTAGGAAATTCACCCTTTGGCGAAACGGGTGGTGGACAGGAGTGCCCAGCCTACCGCTTTCCCAGCGATCACAGAGCTTTTACATCAGGATAATATCGGCACCTGGGGTGTTTTGGCACCGTTCGGGCGGTTGTGTTTCCCTAGAGGTAAACGTGCTGGCTTTGCTCGGCCGACGGGAGGTACTTGAGAAGCAGAAAAGTAAACACGATCGCGGCGAAACCCAGGATCGCCAGCCAATTGAGAATGGTGCTTCGGCGCGCGGGCGGAATCGGCCAGGTCCGCGACCAAAGCCGCAGGTGAAGGAAGGCGGCATAGATGATCCACGTGATCAGCGACCACGTTTCCTTCGGGTCCCAATTCCAGTAAGACCCCCACGTTCGCTTGGCCCAGACCGCACCCGTCAAGACGCCCGCGGTCAATAGCGGGAAACCAACGGCAATAAAGCGATAGGTCAAGCGGTCGAACCTTTGCGTTGGCTCGCTGTCGCCTTGACGGAAATGGTAGGCATAGTGGCACAAGGCCGTCCAGAAGGCGACCGTCATCACACCGTAGCCGATCATGTAGGCGAAGACGTGGATCGTTAGCCAAGCGCTCTTGAGAACCGGCATGAGCGGGCGAATGCTGGCATCGCAATCTGAGGCATAGGCGAGGAAGATCACTTCGGTCGCGCCAACAAGCAACGTCAGCCAACGTGTACGAAAGGCGATTTCGGCCACGGCGAAAGCCACGACCGTTGTCCACGAGAAGAAAATCACGGCGTCGAAAACCCCGCTCAACGGCGGATGGCCGCCCGCCGTCCAGCGATAGGCAATCAAAACGGTAAGGGCGAGAGCGCCGGTGGCAATGGCGGCATACGCCACCCGCATCAGCCATCGGTCGCGCATCCCTAGGGTCAATGCGGCGAGTGCCAGAACCGCCCCCGCTAAGAAGAAATAGAAGGCCACTGCGAAGTTGAACAAGGTAAAGTTTGCCAGCCAACTCATCATGTTCTCCATTGCTCGTTGCTGTGATTCTTGTTTCGAGTTTTGAGTTTCGAGTTTCGGGTTTCGCGTCTTGATTCCCGAATCTTACCCTATGTCATTCAGGGATTTGAACTCAGCACCCATCACTCATCCCTCAGCACTTCGTTTTTTGCAGCCACGGGTTGACGTAAAAGATAATGACCAGCCCCAGCGTCAGCATCCCAAAGCCGACATAGACCAACCCCACGCCCGGATCGCGTGAAGCCGAAAGGACCGTATAGCGGCTGGTGTCGCCCGCTTGGACGTCGTACGAGGACTGGTAAAAGGTATAGCCGCGATATTTCAGGGGATCGTTCATCTGGATTGTCTTGGTCAAAACAGTGCCTCCGTTCTCGATGACGCGCACGTGGCTGATGAACTGATCAATAGGATATTCGCGGTCGAGGAGGAAATGCAAGGAGCCCTGCGTGAGGACTTCTCCGCTGACCGCCTCGATTTCCTTGGTCTCGCCGGTATCTCGGTTTCGCAACAGGAGTCGAGCGGCAAAATGGTCGGGATCATCTACCTCGTTGCTTTCGACAGTTGCTCGTTCAAGCCATCGAACCAGTTTGACCTCAAGATCTCCGGGCACCGCCATGCTGCGGCTCGCTTCGGCCGGGAGCGTTTCGACCAAATGTCCATTAAGGTATCGTTGCACAAGACGTTCGTTGGGGTCGCCCGAAGCAATCACACGCAGAAGGTGCCATCGCCGCAGGGCGGCTTCGACAAAACGCAATTCCATTGTGGTGTTTGGGAAATCTTTCCGGTCGTGGAAGAATGGGTTGCGCGAGAATAACCATCGCGTCTCGCTTGTCTTTCCTTCTCGCACCAACACCTGGATTGCAGGATTCTTCCGTTCGGGACTTGCCGAGACAATCCGACGCGTTTCCAGGTCCATCTGCCAGTGAGGGACAAACTGCAAAACGGTCAGCGTGGCGCTCGAACCCGGAATGGGCTGCTCGATGTTCAGACGCAGCGGCAATGTCGTCATTGCTGTTTGGCCCCACGTCACGGCAATGCAGTCGGGAGTCAGTGTGGTCGGGACATCCTTTTCGTTAAGCAGGTGTTCCCATTGCTCGCGCGAGCGGCAGCGGTGGTATTCGATTTCCGTGTTGTCGGTTAGGACGCGGCGTTGACGAGGACTGCGTGAGAAGACCCAGTCCGTATGGCGGTGGCCATCGGATACCGTCTCGATTTCGATCGCCGGCTCGGGCGCCGCCGAGGCGCTCTCGACGACCCGGAATGTTTCGCGTCGAATCGGCTTGGTCTCGACGATCTCGATGTCCCACGGTTCGCCAGCTGCGCGCGAAATCTTCCTTTGAAACGCCAGGGTGTAGGAGCGAATCGTCCCGCCGCGGGCCGACTGAACAGAAATCGTGTCGAGCGGTTCGTGGTGGCGACGTAGCTCGAAGTCATCCAGGTGAATGGCAAAGCCAAGGTGCATTTGAGACTGACCACCTTTGCCCGTCGCGATGTGCGTGAGTTCTCGAGCCTGATCGAAGGTGTTGGCGACTATCGGGCGACTCCCCAAATACAGCGTGTCCGATTGCTCGCCTTCCAGGATTTGCATCGCCCCTTCCTGTCTGTTGAGACCGACGAGGACCCCGGCCAGCAAGAAAACGATGCTCAGATGGGTCAGCTGGAAACCAACCTGTTGCCGGCGCCATCGCCCGCGACGAAGGCTACAGACAATCATGTTGATCGCCAGGGCCGCAAGCAGTGCCGAAAACCACCACGACGAATACAGACGGTAAAAAGACAGCGCGTTGAAGAGGATGTGCAGATAGTAGCCGTAACGCCTTACATAGAAGGTGTAGAGGCTTTCCGGCGAGCCGCCAATGGAGTTCGCCTGCGGGATCAATGTTCCAATAATGCAAGCCAGCCCAATGGCGACGAGAAGAACGACCGTGAGTTTGATCGAGGCCAGAAAGCGAACGAAACCATGGTCACCTCGCAGGACTCGTAAGGGCCAGAAACTCAACCGATTTCCTCCATGACGGTCTTCATCCGACGGCCAGGAACGCTACTTTCGCTGGCGGGACCACTCAAGGCCAATTCTGGCCGGATAAGTAAATCTTTTAACGGACGCTATTTAGAGCGCCTAAAAGAATGAGAAGGTCTTGCTGTCCCAGCGGGACAGAATGACAATAGCCCAGCCTTTCAAGGCTGGGAAAGAGCGCACGAACGAGCTGTTTGAGTCCCGT
>Ga0315280_10000728_pt1 | contig 60107 bp, 58 predicted proteins | sample YL17G06_40_MG_FD_203697 | JGI IMG/M metagenome (GOLD analysis project Ga0315280, IMG submission 203697) | Sediment microbial communities from Yellowstone Lake, YNP, Wyoming, USA - YL17G06_40 | ecosystem: Environmental > Aquatic > Freshwater > Lake > Sediment | place: USA: Wyoming | collected... | reverse complement strand
ACCGGAAGACGACTACAGGGAAGCCCTTCCTTATGTAGCTCATTTACATCTCAAGGATATGAAAAAAAATGAATCTGGCTGGTATTTCTCGCAAATCGGAAAAGGTGTTATTAATTACGATACGATCGTTGAAAGCCTCATAAAAGAAAAAAAGTTACTTCCAATGAGTATAGAACTTCCTTTTATCTTCTACATATCTAATGACTTTATTGTGCGAAGATCTGAAAAACCTATGGAACTTTCTCAAATCACAAAAACACTTCAAAATTCTCTTAATTATGTTAGAGAGACAATTCAAAAACACAGTGAAAAGTTGTAAGGGATCAAAAAATACCAGAGATTATAGTGAACGACCCTGAAAAGTAGTCATTGCGAGGAGCGAAGCGACGTGGCAATCTCTTGAGATTGCTTCACTTCGTTCGCAATGACACATGGTGAATGTCAACTTATTAATGTTGTTCACTATAGTAATTAGGGGTGCCATCAATCTCCAACACAATAATTCAAGGAGAGGAAAAGGTTATGAAGAAGTTTATCAACGATCCGTTTGAGGTTGTGGATGAGATGCTAGAAGGGTTTCTCGATGTTCATAAGCATCATGTGAGGAAACTCGAAGCGGCAAGAGCCGTTGTGCGAGCGGATGCCCCGGTAAAGGGTAAAGTCGGAGTTGTCACCGGAGGCGGTTCCGGACACAAACCCGCCTTCATCGGGTTTATTGGGAAAGGAATGCTCGACGCAGTAGCCGTGGGAGAAATTTTTACCTCTCCTCCTCCCTTGGCTGTTTTTGAGACAGCCAAGGCCACGAATGGCGGGCGGGGGATATTGTTTCTTCTCGGAAACTACTCCGGGGATGTCATGAATTTCGGTCTTGCCGCTGACATGTGTCGGGACGAAGGAATCCCCGTTGAGCAAGTGATTGCGACAGATGATGTGGGCTCCGGGCCGAAGGAGAAGGCCTCGAATCGAAGAGGGGTCGTCGGCGAATTTTTCGCGTGGAAATTTGCCGGGGCCAAGGCGGAGGCTGGCGGCAACCTTGAGGAATGCAAAGCCGTGGCGGAAAAGGTCAACCAATGCACGAGGACATTGGGGGTAGCCATCACGCCCTGCACGGTTCCTGCAAAAGGAACGCCGACCTTTACCCTTGCCGACGACGAGATGGAATATGCTGTCGGACATCATGGAGAGCCAGGGACTGCAAAAATCAAGATGCGGTCGGCGAACGAGATCACCGAGAAGATGCTGGATGATGTCCTCAAAGATCTTCCCTTTAAATCCGGAGACGAGGTAGCCGTTCTCATCAATGGTTTGGGTGGGACCCCTGCTCTTGAACTCTACATCTGTTATCGACGAGTGAAGCAACTTCTGGATCAGGAGAAGATCAAGATCTACAAGCCCTTCGTGGGCGAGTTTTTCACGGCACTTGAGATGGCCGGATTCTCGGTGACTCTGATGAAACTGGACGAAGAGATGAAGAAACTTCTGGATGCCCCGGTGGATACACCCTATTACAGACTTTAGGCAAAGGACAACTTATGACTCCCGCCTGAAAGGAGGAAATCTGTGCGTTCGACGCTTTCGTCTCCCGATTTCGTCAAAATCATCGACGCCATGTGCGACACGTTAGAGCAAGAGAAAGGCTATCTTTCGGAATTGGACGGTGCTATCGGCGATGGGGATCACGGTGTCAACATGGCCAAATGTTTTCGTGAAGTGAAGAAAAAACTCCCTGAAAATTCTGATAAGGATGTTGGAACGATTTTGAAAAATGTAGGAATGGTCATTCTCAACTCTGTGGGCGGGGCCATGGGTGCCCTTTATGGAACCCTCTTTCTCAAAGCATCAAAAGAGGTGATGGGGAAAATGGAAGTCAACCTCGAAGACCTGATTAAGATGTTCGAGGCAGGGGAGAAAGGTATTCAAGAAATGGGCAAGGCCCAATTGGGAGATAAGACCTTGATCGATACCATCGACCCCGCTGTCAAAGCTTTGAAAGAGGCTCAAGCCAAAGGAAAATCGTTGATCGGCGCCTTAGCCGATTTTTCTGAAGCAGCGAAAAGGGGCGCGGAGTCTACTCGAGAGATGATCTCTAAAATAGGAAGGTCCAGCCGGTTAGGAGAAAGGACGATTGGCCATCAAGATGCCGGTGCCACCTCGTGTTACTTCGTCCTTAATGCTTTCTATCAGGCAATTACTGAGGAGTCCATAATTGAAAAGACATATTGTTGTGAAAATCTCCCCTAACCCCTCTTTGCCAAAGAGGGGAAATTCCTCCCTTTAGTAAAGGGAGGTAAGGAGGGATTTGGTCTCCAGTGTCTATACAATTACGGCCTTATTAGTAAGTAGAGTCAAGGAGAGTAAAATGTCGATTGCCATTGGATGTGATCATAATGGATTCAGATTAAAAGAGCTGATTAAGGAACATTTGAAAGCATTGGGCAGGGATGCCGAAGATTACGGTGTTTATTCCGAAGACCCTGTCGACTATCCGGATATTGCATTAAGATTAGCAGAAGCCATCTCCCAGGGAAAACATGAAAGGGGAATCCTCATCTGCGGCACGGGAATTGGAATGGCAATTGCTGCGAACAAAGTACCAGGAGTCTATGCGGCGACCTGTCATGACGCCTTTTCAACGGAGCGGGCGAGAAAGAGCAACAATGCCCAGATTATGACCATGGGTGCACAAGTCATCGGCCCTGAATTGGCAAAATCTCTTGTGGCAATCTGGTTAAAATCGGAATTTCAGGGTGGGAGGTCGCAGCCCAAAGTGGATAAGATCAAGAAGATTGAAGAGAAATATATGAAGAGGTAGGTTGAGACTGTCCTCTAATCTTCAGCGATCTTTGTCTTCCTCACTATTTTCGGATTGGTGAACCCATCCTGTAAATCCCTTGCCTTGCTTGAATAGTCATCGATGGCAACCCCATCCGCCATAAGACTATTTCAGCTGACTATGGAAAGGCCTCCTTTGAATATGTGAAAAAGGTGATCGAACTGGCCATGTCGAAAGAGATCGATGGAACTGTCACCGGTCCAATCAGTAAAGAAGCGATCAACTTAGCCGGCTTTCACTATTCCGGCCATACTGAGATCTACGCTGATTTAACCCATACTAAAGACTATGCCATGATGCTTGCACATCAGAATTTTCGCGTGATTCACGTTTCAACCCATGTCTCATTAAGAGAAGCCTGTGACCGTGTGAAAAAGGATCGGGTTTACCGTGTCATCATGCTGGGATATGATGCCGTGGGGCGATTAGGGATTCGAAGCCCCAGGATCGGAGTGGCTGGGTTGAATCCCCATGCTGGAGAGAGTGGCATGTTTGGTCGGGAGGAAATCGAAGAAATTGAGCCGGCAATTAAACAAGCACAAGAAAAAGGATTAAGTGTCGAGGGGCCTATTCCTCCGGATACCGTTTTTTCAAAAATGCAGGGTGGCCAATATGATCTTGTCGTCGTGATGTATCATGACCAAGGGCATATTCCGACTAAACTCATCGGCTTCCAATACGATGATAAAACAAAGACATGGGGTTCCGTGTCAGGCGTAAATATTACCTGTGGTTTGCCTATTATTCGGGTATCCGTGGATCATGGGACAGCTTTCGGGAAGGCAGGAGAAGGCAGGGCAAACCCCGAAAGTATGATTCAAGCGATCAAAATTGCAGCACAGTTAGTACATAAAAAAACAATAATCGAGTCTCAAAGCCTACCCACTTTCTTTTATCCTTCTCATTAAAAAACTTACTATCAAGTTTGCTAAAGGTTGACCCGAACAGGGGATTATGCTAAATGTTTAAAATATTATTAAACGTTTAGCATGAAAGGGGAAAAAGGGTATGGCCAGGTTAGGAAAGAAAGACGTACTTCGGATAGCAAAGGAGAAGGATGTGAGGTTCGTCCGACTCTTTTTTGCTGATATTCTTGGTTTTTTGAAAAGTTTTGCCATCACCATTCGTGAACTGGAAGGAGCCTTGGAAGATGGAAGAGGGTTTGATGGGTCGTCGATCGTTGGTTTCGTTCGGATTGACGAGAGTGATATGGTCGCGATGCCTGATTCCTCCACCTTTAAAATCCTTCCCTGGAGGGCCAATGAGGCTGTTGTCGCTTCTATGTTTTGCGATATCCTGGAGCCCGATGGAAGCCCTTATCAGGGAGATTCTCGCTGGGTATTGAGAAAGAACCTGAAACGGGCTGCCAAAATGGGATATGTCTTCAATGTGGGGCCTGAGTTGGAATACTTCTATTTTCAACGTTCCACGGGCAGACCGGAAATACTTGATACGGGGGGTTATTTCGATCTAACACCCCTGGATGTTTCGAGCGAGCTTCGGAAACAGACGGTGATGGTTTTAGAAGATATAGGCATTCCAGTAGAGTATAGCCATCACGAAGTGGCGCCGAGTCAGCATGAGATCGACCTGAAATATACGGATGCCCTGACCATGGCGGATAGCACCATGCTTTATCGTCTGGTGGTCAAAGAGGTTGCCCTGAAGAATAATGTCTACGCTACGTTTATGCCAAAACCCATTTATGGTGTCAATGGGAGTGGGATGCATACCCACCAATCCCTTTTTAAGGGTAATAAGAATATTTTTTTCAATCCGAAAGACGAATATCATCTTTCAGATATTGCCAAGCATTATATTGCCGGTCTGTTGAAGCATGCGAGAGAGATTACCCTGGTGACCAATCAATGGATCAATTCTTATAAACGATTGGTCCCAGGATATGAAGCCCCCGTGTATATTTCTTGGGCACAAAGGAATCGGTCCGATCTCATTCGGATTCCTGTGTACAAACCTGGAAAAGAGAAAGAGACACGCATGGAGTATCGATCTCCTGATCCAGCCTGCAATCCGTATTTGGCCTTTGCCGTAATGCTGGCGGCTGGCTTGGAAGGCATTGAGAAAAAGTATCCCCTGAGGGATCCGGTGGGGCGAAATGTCTACGAGATGACTAACGAAGAGAGAAAGAAACATAAGATTGATTCTCTTCCCGGGAATCTCTACGAGGCCATTCAGGTGACCGAGGAGAGTCAGCTCGTGAAACAGGCTTTGGGAGAGGATCTCTTTTACAAATTTATTGATAACAAGAAGATTGAATGGGATCGTTACCGGGCCCAGGTGACGGATTATGAATTGAAGGAGTATTTTTCGATCTTGTAGAAGGAAATTTTTCCCCTTCGGCTCTGTTCAAGCAGGAATGCTTTAATCCTCAGATTGACCAATTATCTGGCCGTATCAGAGTGTTGGCCACGGCCAAAACGACGATGGGGCCCAGTGTCAAACTCATCGAAGACAAGGCCTCCGAAGCTGGTAAGCAAGTTACTATTCACGGTGTGCATAACGCGGATGCCTTTGACTGTTTTTTACGTGGCGACATGGAGACTCACGATCGCATCGTCAAAGAGGCTGCTTCGAAATTGGTTGGTAAAGTAGGCGTGGCAGCCCTGGCTCAGGCATCGATGGGACATCTCGCAGGAGCCATCGAAGGGATTCTTAAGGTTTCCGTGCTCACGAGTCCAGGGCTGGCCATGGACGCTTTAGTCAGAAGAGTAAACCCCGTTAGAAAGGTGGGGCTTTGACCCCGCCTTTACAGGGAGCTGATGCTTTCTATTTATGACATCCCCGGCATAAATGCCGGGGCTTTCTAACGGGGTAAAAGAAGGATAACGGAGCGACGAAGTGAACGAATAACTGAATTTCATAATTGATACTCGCTGTCATTCGTTCTATTCGCGCTTCAAATTCGGGATATTCTCTATGAATCAAAGGTGCTTGCTCATCGCGGATGACTTAACGGGTGGTGCAGATGCAGGGGCCCAATTTGCCAAGAGAGGTCTCCAGACTCTTCTAATCTCCGTCAGGGATAATCCCCTTATTGACTTCTCAGAATATATCAACAGAGAGGTTCTCGTCGTTAACACGGATTCCCGGGGATTAAGCCCTGAGAAAGCATTTTCTTTGGTATCCAGTTTGATAAAAGGATACAACAAAGAACTTTTTCCTGTCGTTTATAAAAAGATTGATTCAACGCTCAGGGGAAATATTGGATACGAGATTGATGCCATTCTAACAGGAATGAACGGGTCTCTTTGTTTTATGGCCCCGTCATATCCTGAACAGAACAGGATATTGGTCGGGGGCATCATGATTGTCGGGGAGAAGCCTCTTGCGTTAACCGAGGTGGCACGAAATACAGCTTCACCCGTCCAGGAGTCCCATGTCTACAAACTTCTCGAACGACAATCTCGCAGCAGCGTTGGATGGATTGATCTCACTCACGTGGCTACAAGCTGCGAGAGGTTACAGAAAGCATTGGAGGGGGAACTGAGAAAGGGGACCCAAATCATTGTCTTCGACGCCGTAAGCCGCCAAGATTTGACCAATGTAGCTGGCGTCGGTTTTTCCCTTGAGAGAAGGCCACTCTTCGTCGGTTCGGCAGGGCTCGCCGAAGAGGTGGCAAAACAAATAACCCCCTCCAAGGTAAAATCTCTCAAACCTTTTAAACAAACGGGAAAGGCTTTTAAACATATCTTTATCATTGGCGGTACTGCTTCAAGTGTGACTCGTCAACAATTGAAACGAATTGGACAGAGAGGCATCCCATCCTACCATCTCAATAAATACTCATTGGTGTGTGACGAAACCAGAGAGCAGGTCGAAAGGAGAGAACTCTCTGAAAAGGTGGCGAACTCACTCTCTCAGGGGATGGTTATTCTAAAGACGACTCCAGAAATGCTCCTACCCGAGGATTCAAAGGATCTTCCCATCCATCTCAGAATCGTAAAGACCCTGGCCGATATTGCTCTCTCATCCATTGAACTTTCAAAAGTGGATATTCGGGACCTCGCACTTATCTTAACCGGAGGAGACACTGCCCAGAGTATTATTAATGTTCTTGGAAATGAAGGGATTGAGATAGAAGGGGAATTATTAGAAGGGATCGTCAGGGGGCATCTGATTGGTGGAAATTGGGATGGTCTTTCGGTCATCACAAAAGCAGGAGCTTTTGGAAAAGAGGATGCTTTAGAGAAAATCGTTGAGATCCTTGAAACTGGACTTCCCCTAAATAAGGAGGAGTAGCATGAAGGCTTTAATGAAGGATAAACCCGTAAGAGGTGCAACATTTACTGATATCCCAATCCCTCAGATTGGAGAAAGTGATCTTCTGGTGAGAGTCCAAGCTGCTGCCATCTGTGGTACTGACATTCATATCTATCAATGGAATGAGTATGCTGCATCGAGAATCAAGCTCCCGCTGCTCTTCGGGCACGAATATGCTGCTGAAGTTGTGGAAGTTGGCAAAAATGTGAAGAACTTTAAAAAGGGAGACCGGGTTGCAGCAGAGACCCACGTTCCTTGTGGTCATTGTTACCAATGCTCAACTGGTCTCCAACATATCTGTAAAGATATGAAAATTCTTGGTGTTCACATGAACGGCGCTTTTTCTGAATATTCAATCCTTCCAGCAGTCTGTGCCTGGAAATTGGATCCCGCACTCTCTTATGAGATGGGAGCCACGATGGAACCTTTTGGAATCAGTGTGCACGCTATGTCCAAAACAAAGCCTGCCGGGAAAAAGGTGGTCGTCTTTGGATGTGGGCCCATTGGGATCTATGCTCAAATGGTGGCCAAACTGAGTGGCGCGGAATATGTGATCGGGGTGGATGTTACGAAGGAGAGATTGGATCTCGCGTGTAAAATGGGGACAGATATTGTTCTTAACGCAAAAGAGGTCAATATCGTTGACGAAGTGGATAAAATCACAAAAGGCTTCGGGGCGGATATTGTGGTGGAACTGACAGGAAATAAAAGCGTACTCAACGAGGCAACCCAAACACTGAGACGAGGCGGTGAGATCGTTCTGGTTGGACTATTTTCTGGGCCGGTGGAATGGGATATCGTCAATAACGTGATTTATAAAGAAGCCAATGTTCATGGTGTGACCGGCCGTATCATGTGGGATACCTGGTGGACAGCACAGAGCATGATTCTTTCAGGGAAGATAGATGTAAGTCCAGTCATCACTCACCGTTTCGATCTTAAAGATTATGATAAGGCTTTCCAATTGGCTGAATCGGCTTCGACGGGTAAAATTGTTTTTAGAATTTAAATGAGGGTAAGGATGGCTGAATTTAAAGTGATCTATATGAATCATGCCATTGAAGATGTTTACGGGATCATTCGATCTCAACTGCCAGAGGGTTTTGAAAGTGCGTGGGTTCCGCTATCACGGTGAAAGCCAGGCCCTGTGATAATCTCATTGTCTACAAAGCCCTTGAGATTGCCCAACCGGGGGATATTATTGTGATCGGAATCTACAATTATACTGCCAGTTCGACGTGGGGAGACCTCACCAGCCTCATTGGAAAGGAGAAGCGTCTGGCAGGAATGGTGACCGACGGACTGGTGAGAGATATCTTTGGAATTAAGGAAGTCGGGCTGCCCGTTTTCTCCCGCGGAAGTATCCCCACCAGTCCATTCAAAGATGGCCCGGGCGAAGTGAATGTACCCATCACTTGCGGAGGAATCTCTGTCAAACCAGGGGATATCATCTTCGGAGATGTGGACGGGGTTGTGGTCATTCCTCAGGAGAGTGTGGATCAGGTGGTTCGAAGGGCTCTGGAGATAGCCGCCGAAGAAGAGAAGAAGGTGAGGGATATCAAATCCGGCCACTTCATTCCAGACTGGGTTGAAAAGACCCTCAAGGAAAGAGGCTATATCATTGATTGAACAGGAGATCGATCAGATGGTGAGGATCAATCCTTCACGGCTCTTGAATCTATCATAGATAGAGGCTATCGAATGTGTTATAAGCCCCATAGACATCTATTCCGATAACAACAAGGAGATGAAGATGGAAAAGACTTTAGCCTTAATCCACACCAGCTTCGTGTTCCTCAATGTGGAGACTTCTTTGATGAAGATGCTTTCGGAAGCTCTCCCTTGCGTGAGGCTCGTCAATATCGTCGATGATTCATTGTTGGCGGATGTCATGAAGGAGGGAAAGGTTACCCCTGCGATTACTCGAAAGATGTGCCACTATGTTTTAGCCGCCGAACAGACAGGGGCCCAGGCTATTTTGTCCTTGTGCTCGACCATGGGTGATACGGTTGATGTCGCCCGAAAATTGGTGAGCATCCCCATCATGAAGATTGATGAGGCCATGGCAGAGAGAGCCGTCGCTGGTGGAGAGAGCATCGGTGTGCTTGCAACTGTTCCAACAACGCTCGATCCTACGATCCGTTTGATCCATTCCAAGGGGAGCGAAGTGAATAAAATGGTGAAAACCGAGAGGCTTCTCTGCGAGGGCGCTTTTCAGATATTGATGTCAGGGGATAAAGCGAAGCATGACCAAATGGTGATGGAAAAGGCCTCCTCCGCTGCCAAGGGAGTTGACGTCTTTGTCCTGGCACAGGCTTCCATGGCGAGGCTGGAGGGGCAAATCGCTCAGGCCATTGGAAAACCTGTCCTCTCCAGTCCTCGATTTTGTGTCGAGAGGGTGAAACAGATGTTAGAGGGACTTTAAAGGTGAAGCATGGATAGGCCGCTTATTGGAATCAGTGTGGGTGATCCTGCGGGGGTCGGACCGGAAATCACAGCCAAGGCTCTTTCTTTGCAAGAAATCTATGAGAGCTGTCGCCCTCTGGTTGTAGGCGAAGCAGAAATCATGAAAGAGGCGGTGAGATTCTCCGGATTGGATCTCAAGATTCATGCCATTTCTTCTTCCAATGAAGGACTTTACCAACTGGGGATCATCGATGTCCTGGATATGAAGAATATCGATGCTAAATCCATCAAGCACAAAGTTATTTCATCTGATTGTGGACGGGCATCATTTGAATATATAAAGAAAGTTATTGAGTTGGCTATGGCTAAAAAGATTGATGCTACCGTCACTGGCCCCATCAATAAGGAAGCCATCAATCGAGCTGGCTTTCACTATTCAGGCCATACGGAAATCTATGCTGATTTAACCCATACCAAAGACTATGCCATGATGCTTGCACACCAGAATTTTCGCGTGATTCACGTTTCAACCCATGTCTCATTAAGAGAAGCCTGTGACCGTGTGAAAAAGGATCGGGTTTACCGTGTCATCATGTTGGGATATGAGGCGGTGAAAAGATTAGGGGTTAAGAACCCGAAGATCGCTGTTGCTGGATTGAATCCGCATGCTGGAGAAGAGGGTTTGTTTGGCCGTGAGGAGATAGAAGAGATTGAACCCGCTCTTAAGCTGGCACGGAAAGAAGGTCTAAATATCGAAGGTCCCATCCCACCCGACACGGTCTTTTCAAAGATGCAGGGTGGTCAATATGATCTTGTCGTCGTCATGTACCATGATCAAGGGCATATTCCTACAAAACTCATCGGCTTTCAATACGATGATAAAACAAAGACATGGGGTTCCATGTCAGGCGTCAATATCACCTGCGGCCTTCCCATCATCCGTGTCTCCGTAGATCATGGAACGGCCTTCGGAAAAGCGGGGGAGGGGAGAGCGAATCCCGAAAGTATGATTCAGGCCATCAAAATTGCAGCACAATTAGCCAACAAAAAATAATGATTGAGTCTCAAAGACTATTAACTTTCCTTTTCTACCCTCATTGCAACTTGCTGTTCAAAGGCCAAAACTTCTCAGAGATGAAATATCCCTCGTAAACATATCCGTTCCTGCCTGCCCTGCCTACCGCAGGCAGAGACTCCACATAATGTCTCTTCTTACATCATGGTGGTTAGACTACCTGCTCCCGCAACTCGTGGAAAATTTCCTCAAGCTGGTCCGGGTAGGCTTTCGTTATTTCACGTAACTTGATTTCTACAAGTCTCTTGAGATCCTCGTCATGCATATCATCCAGGTGCTGGTAGTAACCCATGCGCTTTCCCAATGTGTAGTTGATCCGTTCGTTTTCCGGGAGATTCAGATACTTGTCCATGATTGCCAGCAGTTTCGGCTTTTCCTGGGGAAGCTGGCCGCGCGCTTCCATAAGCAGGTCCACGCCATGGTGGTTCGCATAATAGCTGGAAATGCCGCCCAGGTTTTCAATCAACAGCCGTTGCTCCTCGATGAGGTTTTTCTCGGTTTGAAGCTGATACTTCCCTTCCTTCATTTGCCTCTCCAGGCCGGAGCCCTTTTTCACACCGATTGTGAGAACCCGAATGAAATGGGGATCGATTTTGTTCAGCGCCCCGGCCGTTCCCGTCGCATGCTCTTTCCACAGTTCCTTGCCGCCCAATCCCAAAATGATGAACTCCGAGATTTTCATCCCGGCCTGCTTCGCCATATGGGCGGATTTGATCATGTCGGAAGAGGTGCTGCCCTTGTTGATCTTTTCCAGCACCGCATCCGAGCCGGATTCCATCCCGCAATAAAGCGTGTTGAGGCCTGCATCGTAGATCTCTTTTATTTCCTGAGGGTTTTTTCTGATCATCGTCTGCGCCCGACCGTAACTGCTTATTCTTTTGAGGGAGGGAAAATGCTGTTTTAGAAAACGCAGAATTTCGATGAGTTGCGCGGTTTTCATGATAAAGCTGTCCCCATCCTGTAGAAAACAGGTTTGAAAAGGGTAATGTTTGTAGTATTCCGCTGCCGCAATGATGTCCTGCTTGATTTCGTCGACCGGCCGGATGGAAAACGGCATGCCCCTGTAATTGACGCAGAACTCGCACCGGTTCCACGGACAACCGCGGGTGGTGCGGATCAGAAGGCTTTCTGCCTCGTCGACTGGCCGAATCGGTCCCAGTTCAGATGCAAACGGTTCCATAATGTTTCCTTTCTGGTCGCTTGAGCTAAAATGTAATGATTTCATTCCCGTCCTGGCCCCATGAGGTAATACCGGCACGCATGTCCAGGTCTTCCAGGAGGCCGACTCCCATGCTTTTCAGCCACATCACAAAGCGGTAGAGGTTACAAGGGACAGATATCAGAACATACACGTTACCTTTCTCGTCCGGGATCTGTCTGAATTCGAGTGTGGGCTCGTCCAGGGAGACAATGGCAGGCGTATCAGATGCGGCCATATTTTGCTAGTCCCTGACGCAGGGATTTGCATTCCATGATCAACCGGGCCTGTTCCAGCTCCCGGGCATCAATTTCCTTTGCGGTCTTGAGGACCTGTTCCGCCTGTGCGCGCGCCACTACGACGACGCCATCGATATCGGCCACGATGATGTCGCCGGGGCTCACCTCGACACCGCCGCAGATGACGGGGACATTGGCGGCTAGAGTTTTGAAGCGCCCTATCGTCGTGCCCGGGGAGACGGACCGGGCATAAACGGGAAAATCATAATCGCGACGGATTTCTGTCAAATCCCGGACTCCGCCGTCCAGCACGGCACCGGCATGGCCATTGGCCACCGCACCGGCCGTCATGAGTCCTCCCCAAACTGCCACGTCACGCTCCCCGTTGATCCCGATGACGAAGACACTACCCGCTGCCGCTTCGTCAATTAGGTCCAGGGCGTGCCTGGGCGGCAGGCTTTCCGTCGTCGGTCCTTCCAGTACGGTCACTGCCAGGCCCACCACCTTCTTTTCGTTGATCCGCGGCTTGATGTCATGGGACATGTAACCGCGCTTCCCGGTAATCTTATCCACCGCGTCGGCTACGGATGCGGTGGCCACGTCGCGAAAACCTTCTACCACATCTTGAATGGTCATGGATATTACTTTCCTTTCGTGTTTTGTTCTTTTGTTGATGGCCTCGTAAAAAGCGCACATGTTGCGTTGGCCTCATCCCCGTTAACCAAGACATACTGGGCGACTTTTCTTTCTGAGTTTCGGAGGTCCTCCAGATGTTCATGGACTGCCCTGAGGGCTCCCCGGGGCATCATTTGATTTGCTTTAAAATTATCTTTTCCCTTACTATGCATCAAACCTTTCCTTTTGGTATTGAGAACCTTGCTTAGTCCCACAGATCGGAAAGGGTCTCCCCTTTACGGTGAAGAACGATCACCTCAGAAGCCATCACCATTTATTCACCCAGCAAATAGGGGTCTTTCCAGAGAAAACTCTTAAGACTTCATGAGCCGCCCTCGTTTGGAGTTCTCTCACAGAGTCCTTCGAATACCATGCCACATGTCCGGTCAGAACGGCATTGGACATCTTTAGTAAAGGATGGTTCTTGCTAAGAGGCTCCTTTTCGAAAACGTCCAAACCTGTCGCAAGAATCCAACCTTCATTAAGAGCCCTTATCAGAGCATCCTCATCGATCACTTCGCCACGCGACGTGTTAACCACAATAGCGGTCTGCTTCATCTTTCTCAAAGCTGCCTCGCCAATAATGTGTTTCGTCTCTGGAGAAAGGAGGGTATGGAGAGAGATGTAGTCTGACTCTGCAAACAACGTATCAAGGTCAACCCTCTCCCCTCCATTCTCTTGAATTATTTCCGGAGCCACATTAGGGTCGAAAACCAACACCCGTTTGGGAAGAAATCCTTTCCATTTTCGGTGGAAAGCCCTGCCGATTTGTCCATATCCGATGATGCCTAAGTTTTTCCCAGTCGTTCGATAAATCTTGTCGTTAATATCAGTTTCGAACTTCCCCTGCCGTAAAGTTTTATCTCGAATCAAAAGTTTCCGGATGCAGGCAAGAAGCAACGCGACCGCGTGGTCGGATACTTCCTCCGTTCCATAACCGGGGGTGTTTGCAACATAAATCTTTTTTTGTTTAGCGGCCTCGAGATTAATATTGTCAACGCCGACTCCATAGCGAACAATCACCTTGCAGCGGTTGATGGAATCCAGGACCCTCGCGCTTATCGGAGCCTCCCTTACGAGGATGGCATCCGCATCTTTAGCCACGGAGATGACATCATTCTCTGTTAAACAATCCTTGGGAGCCAGGATGAGTTCAGCGTCAACGGGTTCCAGGATTTCTCGCTCAACTTGATAAGACTCATAGCCTAAATTGACCACAACAACTTTATATCGTGCCATATTGAGTTATATTCCCTCTTTCATTGAAGAAATCTCTGCTCCTTTTTATCCACGCAAACGGTAGGTGCACAAGCACAAAAAGATCCTTTATTTCGTTAAAACTGACGCCGTCATGGGGTATTCGCCCGTAGTTATTATGGAATTGATTGTTGAGGCCGGGAAGGTCAGAGGCTTACACACCCATTCAGCGTCAGTCTTATGAACGACATCGCCTCGTTTCATTCAAAATTTGTTCAGCAGGCCTATCGGTTTGTCGCGATGGCCTTGAAGAGATCCGCCACCAGCTCCTTGCCCACTTGGCTCTCCACATAGGCCTTGACCGGCGGCTGGGCTAGATTGCGGAATGCCTCGACCTGTTTGGGCGTCAGTTCGGTGACCTGCATGCCCAGTTTTGTCAGGATCGCCTTGGCGTTGAGGTCCTGATCGCTCGTCATCTTGCGATGGATATCCCGGGCAATCTTCGTCGCTTCGACGATCACCTTCTGTTGCTCCGGCGTCAGGCCCTTGAAGAACTTGTCATTCATCAAATAGGCATGAATGCTCCAGACATGGCCGTCGAGGGTGATATACTTCTGATACTGGTAGAGGCTTGCGGCCAGAATATTCGTGACGCCGTTTTCCTGACCATCGACCACGCCCTGCTGCAGGGCCGTCGGCAGATCCCCCCAGGGAACGGCCGAGGGGGAAGCCCCGAGAGACTCCACGAGAGACTTGAATACCGGGCTGGGCATAATCCGGATCTTCATGCCCTTCATGTCCGCAGGCGTGATGATGGGACGCAGGCTATTGGTGAAGTGACGCACGCCGTTGTCGGCGATGGCGAGCATGCGAATGCCCGTTTTTTTCAGCATCAGATCGGCAAATTTCTGACCGAAGGCGGAGTCGTAGACCCGCCATGCATGGGCATGGCTGTCGTAAAGATAGGGGATGCCCAGAATGGCAATCTCCTTGAAGACCACCGCGATGGCCCCGTCGTGCGCCACAGCCAGCTCCAGCGTGCCCATCTTCAGGCCTTCCATTGTTTCGGCGTCCTTGCCGAACTGGCCGGCGGGATAGATCTCCACTTTGATGGCGCCATTGGTCTTCTTTTCCACATAGTCCTTGAAGGCCAATGCCGCCGCATGTTTCGGCTGATCCTCCCTCGCCGGTTGAAAATGCGCATACTTGAGCACTTTCTGTTGCGCATAGACCGGTGAAACCAGAGCCAACATCATCAACGCCAACATCAATACGAATAATTTCTTTGCCATAATTCTCTCCTCCTTTCCTTGGTGTTAAAAAATCTGTTAATGGGTAAAACCTAACCAGCCGGGAAACGTCACACTCAGTGCCGGAAACAGGATGATGAGCGCCAGCACCAGAATCTCGGCCATGATCATCGGGAAGATCGCCCGGGAGATCAGCTCAAACTTCAGACGGCTGATCGAGGTGATAACGAAGAGCACTCCCCCCACAGGCGGGGTGATCAGGCCGATGGTTATATTCAACACGAAACACATGGCGAAGTATAGCGGGTTGATGCCGAACTGGTCCGTCAGAGGGGTCAGGACCGGCACCAGGATGATGACCGCGGGCAAGACATCAATGAGAGTGCCGCAGATGAGCACGAAAATGGCCACGAGCCACATAACGACCATGGGGCTGGTCGTCACCTTGCCGATGGCCAGGGCAATCGTCTGGGGAATCTGCAGGATCGTCAGGAGCCAGGAGAAGAGGGACGCCATGGCGACGATGAGCAGGGCCGCCGAGGAGACGAGACCGCTCTGAAGAAGCACCTTCGTGATGAGCCGGAAATTCAACTTCCGGGTGATGAAGAGGCCCACAAAGAGGGCATAGAAGACCGCCACGGCCGCCGATTCGGTTGCCGTAAAGATCCCGCCCAGGATGCCGCCGACGATGATACCCGGCACCATCAGGGCCGGCAGGGCCTTCCAGAAGCTCCGCAGGCGGACGGCCCAGCTCGCCTTTTTACTGGTAAACTTATACCCATGCCGGATCGAGATGATGTGATTGGTCACAGATAGGGCCCCACCCAGGAGGATGCCCGGCACGACGCCTGCCATGAACAGACCGGCCACGGTGACCCGGCTGTCGGAGATGGCGTAGATGACCATGATGATGGAAGGAGGGATAATGGGCCCGATCGTGGCCGTCGCCGCCGAGAATGCCGCAGAGTAGTAAGGGTCGTAACCGGCCCGCTGCATCATCCGCATCAGGACCGCCCCCGGACCAGCAGCATCGGCGAGGGCGGAACCGCTGATCCCAGCGAAGACCATGTTGGTCAGGACGTTCACATGTCCCAATCCCCCCCGGATGTGGCCCACGAGACTGTTGGCGAAGCGTAGGATGGAGGAAGTAATGCCGCCGGCCGACATCAGGTCGGCGGCGAGGATGAAAAAGGGGACTGCCATGAGGGGAAAGGAGTTGATGCCGTTGAAAAAGCGCTGCGGCACCGACAGGAGAGACAACTTGCTTTCCACCAGGAGCGCGATCAGACCCGATCCGCCCATGACAAAGGCAAGCGGCATGCCGATTGCCATACCCGCAAGAAAGGCAATCCAAAGCGCAACGCCCATCAGAGTGCCTCCTCGTCAATTTCGGCTTCAAGACTCTCCGGCGTGTCGTAATGTCCATCGATATAGGCCCGGTACAGAAAAAAGAGATGAATCATCAGCAGCAGTGCACCGATCGGCACAGCCAGGTAGGGAATCCCCTGAGGAATATTCAGGACCGGGGTTTCCTGATCCCAGGCGAAGTAGACGAACTGGAATCCCAGAACGATGAGAATGCCCATAAAAACAATCAGCAGCAGCGCCACAAGGTGGCGTGTCATCCTCCGGGCTGGCGACGGCAGACGATCCTGAAGCATCTCGACGGCTACGTGTCGGCCTTGCCGTAGGGCCAGACCGGCGCCTAAAAAGGCCACCCAGACCATCAGATACTGAGACACCTCCTCTGCCCAGATGATCGAGTGATTGAAAATGTATCGGGAGACGACGTTCATGAAGACCAGCGTCGCCATCACCGCCATCATGGCGATGACGATCCACCGGTTCGCTGTGACCAGGACCCGCTCAAATATCCCCTCTTGATGGGATTTGCCAACATCAGCTTTAGACACAAGCCATCTCTTTCTCTATGCGGAAGAAAAGCGGACCTTGGCCGGCAGCGTATGCCCCGACGGTTGTTCTCTTCTCTCACAACAATGCGGAAGCAGGCAACATCGTTCCATTTAAGGACTCATTCGTCTTGAACATGATACAAATAAGGCATATAAGTATTCGCTCAAAGCTGATAGGGAAAACGCGTTATTGGGGCTTGTCTTTTTACTACATACCATGAAGAATATATAAAGTCAAAAAAAAATTACAACATTAAAACCCATCATTTTTTAATGCCGGCGAAAAGGTCTTCATCCACATTGATGCGCGAAACGCCTAATCGAAGTTGACCAGGAGGAGGTAATTATGCTAAATCTGATCTATGTAGAGACGATTTTTTTCATTAAATGGAGATTGAATAGATAGGGGAAGAAAAATGGATCAAAACAAGGAATGGCTGATTGAGATGAGATTGAAAAAGGCTGAAGAAAAGCTAAAGGCTCATGATTTTGGGGCCATCTATGTCAAAACGAAAGAAGATGCAGCTCAGGAGATTTGGAAATACATCCTCCCCGGCATGAGGGTAGGGGTAGGAGGATCTGTCACCCTGAGGGAGTTAGGCATTTTGGAACAATTGGAAGCCCGGGGTCACACCCTTTATGACCATTGGAAACCAGGTCTTTCAAAAGAGAAGATTCTTGAAATCCGTAAATCCCAAATGACTTCTGATCTCTTCCTCAGCAGCGCCAATGCCATCACCCTAAATGGAGAACTGATCAATATCGATTTTGCTGGAAATCGAACCAACGCCACCACCTATGGTCCAGGAAAGGTAATTCTGGTGGTCGGCTATAACAAAATCGTTGAAGATGTTCAGGAGGCGATCAAAAGGATCAAGAATGTGGCAGCGCCCATTAACGCGAGGCGTTTGAGCATCGACGTTCCATGTGCTAAGGTTGGAAAGTGTGTAGACTGCAACTCTCCTAATCGGATATGCCGGGTGGTCATGATCCATGAACGAAGGCCTTTCTTAACAGATATGCTCATCATTTTAGTTGGAGAAGAACTGGGATATTAAATAATAGTTCGGAGTCATTAGTTCGGAGTTCGGAGTTTTAGTTTTAAGTATTACTCCGAACTGTAAACTCCGAACTCAAAACTTACGAAGAGGGAGGAATTATGGGAAAGGTCAGAAGGGCAATTGTGAGTGTCTCGGAAAAATCTGGAGTCGTTTCGTTTGCAAAGGGCTTGGCTCAGATGGGCGTGGAGATCCTCTCGACAGGGGGGACGGCAAAAACCTTGAGGGAGATTGGAGTCTCCGTGAAAGACATCTCCGAGTATACGGGATTTCCAGAGATGCTGGATGGAAGGGTGAAAACGCTCCATCCAAAGGTCCACGGTGGCCTTTTGGGTCAACGATCTAAAACGGAGCATGTCCAGAAGATGAAAGAGCACGGTATCCTTCCCATCGACCTTGTAGCGGTTAACCTCTATCCCTTTGAAGCAACAGTGGCAAAGGAGGGTTGCAGCCTTGAAGAGGCGATCGAAAACATCGATATCGGTGGGCCGACGATGCTCCGGTCGGCTGCGAAGAACTACCCTGATGTGACCGTTGTGGTAGACCCAAATGATTACGATCCGGTCCTTTCCGAATTGAAGGAGAAGGGGGAGATTTCGATCGAAACCAACTTTCGGTTAGCGAAGAAGGTCTTCCAGCACACGGCCCGTTATGACGGTGCGATCTCCAATTACCTCGGCCAGATTGAGAAGGGGAAAAAGACATATGAGTTCCCGGAGACGTTTACCTTCCAGGTGAAAAAGGCTCAAGAGCTGCGCTATGGAGAAAATCCTCACCAAAAAGCAGCATTTTACAGGGAATATTTGTTGACCGAACCCTCTGTTTCCAATGCACTTCAAATCCAGGGTAAGGAATTATCATACAATAATATATTGGATGTTGACTCAGCCTTTGAGACGGTGAAGGAATTCGAAGAGCCTGCGACCGTCATCATTAAACATAATAACCCCTGCGGTGCTGCCATCTCTTCAAAGAACTTAGTGGAGGCATACCGGAAGGCGAGGGATTGTGATCCGGTCTCAGCATTCGGTGGGGTGGTAGGTTTCAATCGGGTTGTGGATGAGGAGACAGCAAAGGAGATGGTTGAGATCTTTCTTGAAGTCATCATCGCCTCGGGTTTCGATCCAAAGGCACTTGAGATTCTTAAGGCGAGAAAAGATCTTCGGATTCTTCAGACTCCACCTCTTATGGGATCCTATTCACAAGGTGGATTCGATCTAAGGAAAGTAGTCGGTGGACTCTTGATCCAGGATCGGGACCTTGGTAAGGTACCGATGAATCAATGGAAGGTGGTGACGAAGAGAAAACCAACCGAGGAAGAAAAGAGAGGAATGGCCTTTGGTTGGAAAGTGGCCAAGCATGTAAAATCCAATGCCATCGTCCTCGTCCGTGAGGATCGGACCATCGGGATCGGGGCAGGGCAGATGAGTCGTGTTGATTCCACTCGATTGGCAGTGATGAAAGCCCAATCCTCGACAAAAGGAACAGTTTTGGCTTCCGATGCAATGTTCCCCTTCAGGGACGGGGTCGATACCGGAGCCGAAGCCGGTGCCTCGGCCATCATCCAACCCGGTGGTTCGATTCGAGATGATGAGGTGATCGCCGCTGCAGATGAACACCATATCGCCATGGTATTTACAGGGATGAGACACTTTAGACACTAAGAGAGTTAGTGTCTAAAGAAATTCCAAATGCCAAATCCCAAATTCCAAATAATTTCCAATTACCGAAATTTAAAAATAAAATAAGGTTTAGGTCATTTGGATATTAAAATTTTGGATTTGTTTGGCATTTGGAGCTTGTTATTTGGGATTCAACACACTCCTTACAATATCACGTTGGTTACCCAACGTGAAACGGAAACGGTACAGGAGCGAGGTATGAAGGTTCTTGTGGCGGGCGGCGGCAGAGATAGAAGGAAGCAAATCCTTTGCTAAAGGGGGGGTGGGGGGATTGGATGGAGAGCAGAAGAGTGTATAAGATCGCAGTGATTCCCGGGGATGGGACAGGACCGGAAGTGGTTGCCGAAGGATTGAAGGTTTTGAAGGTAGCTTCTGAGGAGTTCGATTTTAAATATCAACTGGAACATTACGATCTTGGAGGAGAGCGTTACCTAAGAACGAGAGAAACACTTCCAGATTCAGTCCTGAAAGAATTGAAGGGAATGGATGCGATTTACCTGGGAGCGATCGGCCATCCAGAGGTGAAGTCTGGGATACTGGAGCAAGAAATTTTGTTGGAGATTCGGTTTCAGTTGGATCAATATATCAACCTACGACCTGTCAAGCTTTACCCGGGAGTAGAGACTCCCCTTAAGGACAAGGGGCCAGAGCATATTGACTATGTTGTTGTCAGGGAGAACACAGAAGGGGCGTATATAGGGGCTGGGGGCTTCCTCAAAAAAGGGACACCCGATGAGGTTGCGATACAGGAGGCGATCCATACTCGGAAAGGTGTGGAACGCTGTATTCGTTACGCTTTTGAATATTGTCGCAGAAGGAATCAAAAGAAAAAGGTTACCCTTTGTGGAAAGACCAATGTTCTCACCTTTGCTTTCGATCTCTGGGAGAGGACCTTTCATGAAGTGGCAAAGGAGTTTGAAGATATTGAGACCGATTATGCCCATGTCGATGCAACCTGTATGTGGATGGTGAAGAATCCCGAATGGTTCGATGTGATCGTGACCGACAATATGTTTGGAGATATCATTACGGATTTGGCGGCAATGACTCAGGGAGGATTAGGGATCGCAGCAGGGGGGAATATCAATCCTGAAGGTGTTTCGATGTTTGAGCCCATGGGAGGATCTGCCCCGAAATATATGGGAAAGGGGGTTGTCAGTCCTTTGGCAGCGATTTCTGCATGCCAGTTGATGCTGGAGGTCTTGGGCGAGGGAGGAGCTGCGAAGGGAATCGAAGAGGCCATCATGAAGGTGGTGCGGCGGGATGTGAAGAACCTGACCGCTGGCAAAATGGGATATAGCACGTCTGAAGTGGGAGACCTGGTTGTAAAGAATATCTTAAAATAGAATATTTTCGATTTACGATTGCCGATTTTTGATTTCAAATTCTTAAAATTGCAAATCGGAAATCCAAAATCGCAAATTTGAAGGGAGGAAAAGATGGAATGGGGGATGAAAAACCGTTTGGCACAGTTGATTAAATCAGATGGGCATTGTCTCTTTTTACCCATTGATCACGGTTATTTTCAGGGGCCCACCCGCAAATTGGAGAAACCCGGCGAAACGATTCGACCACTCCTGCGCTATTGCGACGCCTTATTTGTAACCAGAGGGGTATTGCGTGCGTCTATCGATCCCGAAAATACTAAACCCATCATTCTTCGTGTTTCCGGTGGCACGAGCATGGTTGGGAAAGACCTTTCAGACGAAGGGATTACCACTTCCATGGAGGAGGCTATTCGTCTAAATGCTGCAGCCATAGGTATTTCAATCTTTGTGGGTAGTGATCATGAAAGGGAATCATTGTTGAACCTCTCAAAACTGGTAGATGAAGGAGAAAAATATGGCATTCCGGTCATGGCTGTGACCGCTGTTGGAAAGGAGTTAGAGAAAAGAGATGCTCGTTACCTGGCATTAAGTTCACGGATTGCCGCTGAATTGGGAGCACGGATTGTGAAGACTTACTGGTGTGAGAATTTCGATAAGGTAGTCTATGGTTGTCCTGTCCCGGTGGTCATGGCTGGAGGGCCCAAGGTGGATACCGAATTAGAGGTGTTTGAGTTTGTTCACGATGGAATGGAGAGAGGCGCGATCGGGGTAAACCTGGGGAGAAACGTCTGGCAGAATGAATACCCTGTGCCCATGATCAAAGCCTTACGCGCTATTATCCATGAAAAGGCAACGGTTAAGGAAGCGAATGACATATTTGAACAGGAGAAAAGTAAGGGGAAAAAATAGGGACACATACCATTTTTTACTTCCGTCATGATAAGGTGGCAAAGATTAGATGCGTCCTGAATGAATAAGATTCGAGAGAGTAGTTATATTCATCTTTAGTTGTTTGACTAAAAATGGTATGTGTCCCTATTTTTATGTGTCCCTATTTTTAAAAAACTATGCGAGTGGCTATGTATTATAACAACAGGGATGTAAGGTTGGAGGAGATTCCAACTCTATCTATTGGTCCTGGCGAACTATTGGTTAAGGTGATGGCCAGTGGCATCTGCGGGAGTGATGTCATGGAGTGGTACCGCATCAAAAAGGCGCCTCGGGTGCTCGGCCATGAGATCACAGGAGAGATTGTAGAGGTTGGGAATAGTGTGGATCGTTATCACATCGGTGATCGAATCTTCGTCTCGCATCACGTCCCTTGTAATACCTGCCATTACTGTCTGAATGGTCACCACACGGTTTGTGACAGTCTGCGGAGTACCCATTTCGACCCAGGAGGCTTCGCCGAATATATCCGTGTCCCAAGGATCAATGTGGACCGAGGGGTGTTTGTTCTGCCTGAGGGAGTCTCCTTCGAGGATGGGGTGTTCATTGAGCCATTGGCCTGTGTTCTTCGGGGGCAAAGATTGGCAAGGCTCAAACCCGGCCAAAGCGTTTTTGTTATCGGAAGCGGAATTTCAGGACTCCTTCATATTGCACTGGCTCGCGCTTCAGGGGCAGGATGCATCATTGCATCGGATATCAATGAATACCGACTGAAAGCCGCAAAAAGATTTGGGGCAGAAGAGGCAATTGATGCGAAGGAAGTAAGCCCTTCACGAATTCGACAGATCAATCACGATCGTCTCGCTGACCTGGTGATCGTTTGTGCTGGAACGGTTTCTGCGTACCACCAGGCATTGCAATGCGTCGATCGAGGAGGCACGGTCTTGTGTTTTGCTCCTGTCGAACCGGGAATCGATTTTCCATTCCATTTTTTTGATTTTTGGAATGATGGAATTACACTTTTACCTACTTATGGGGGGAGTCCTTTTGATATTATGACTGCCATTGAATTAATAAGGTCTCATCGTCTTCCCCTTGGTGAAATGATCACCCATCGGCTTCCTCTGGCAGAGACGGGCTTTGGATTTCGACTCGTTGTTGAGGCAAAGGAGTCGATCAAAGTCATCATCGAACCTCATCGATAGAACCCACCGAACTCCTGTAGACTTTTATATTTTGTGAAGCTTCCCATTCACAAGTTGAAATCTACTTTAGATACCCTTGTTTCTTTAGGTTGACCATCAGGATGGAGATGGCAGCGGGCGTGACGCCGGAGATCCTTGAGGCCTGGCCGAGGGAGAAGGGCCTTATTTTGGTCAATTTCTCCATGACTTCTGTTGAGAGTCCAATCACAGAACCGAAATCAAAACCTTCCGGAAAACTTACTCCCTCCAACTTCTTAGATTTTTCGATCTGCTCCATCTGTCTTTTGATATAGCCATCATATTTCACCTGAATTTCCACCTGCTCCCAGATCTCTTTTGAAGAGCTTTCGAGGTCTGGATCAAAGGCAAGGAGGTGTCCAAAATGAATTTCGGGCCTTTTCAATATTTCTCGAAGGGAGACCTCCTTCTTCAGGGGTGCGCTTCCCCATCGATGGAGGGTTTCGTTATTCTCCTGTGTCGGATTGATCTTCATCTCTGAGATTCGAATGAGGGTTCTTTCAATCGCCGATTTTTTCTCGAGGAAGATTCGATGCTCCTCTTCTTTTACCAGTCCCACTTCATACCCTTTTTCCCTCAACCTTAGGTCGGCATTGTCTTCTCTCAAATGGAGACGATATTCCGCCCGGGACGTGAACATTCTATAAGGTTCGGCGGTTCCCTTCGTCACCAAGTCGTCGATTAAAACGCCGATATAGGCATCAGAGCGTTTCAAGATCAGAGGCTCCTTCCCCCGAATAGAGAGGCAGGCATTGATTCCCGCCATCAAGCCCTGTGCCCCTGCCTCTTCATAGCCCGATGTCCCATTGATCTGTCCGGCATGGAAGAGCCCTCTGACCTTTTTTGTTTCGAGGGAGGGCTTCAATTCTGTGGGATCGACGAAGTCATATTCGATCGCATAACCGGGACGAATGATCTCCACTTCCTCCAGCCCATGGATCGACCTCAGCACTCGGATTTGGATATCCAAAGGAAGGCTCGTGGAGATCCCGTTTGGATAGATCTCTTTCGTATTTCGGCCATCGGGTTCCAAGAAGATCTGATGCCTCTTCTTATCTGCAAAACGGACCACTTTATCTTCGATCGACGGGCAATATCTTGGGCCGATCCCTTTTATGATACCGCAATAAAGAGGGGACCGGTCGAGACCACTCTGGATGATCTCGTGTGTCAAGGGATTCGTATAGGTGATATAGCAGGGGACTTGGTCGGTTTCGATCTTTTCTGTTGTGAAGGAGAAAGGGATGGGCTGCTCGTCTCCATATTGAGGGGTGAGGCGAGAGAAATCGATGGTATTGCCATCAAGCCTTGGGGTGGTCCCGGTTTTGAGCCTCCCCATCCGAAACCGTAACCTCTTGAGCGATTCTGATAAACCGATGGAGGGCGGATCGCCCATTCGGCCAGCAGAGAAGTGGGTCAGACCGATATGGACGAGACCGTTAAGGAAGGTTCCTGGAGCAAGGATCAAGGCCTTAGCCTGAATCGTTTCATTCATTTGTGTTTTTACCCCGGTCATCTTATCCCCATCGACCAGAATCTCTTCAACCGTCGCCTGCCTGACGTGGAGGTTTTCTTGATCCTCAACAGCCTTTTTCATTCGAAGTCGGTACGCTTGCCGGTCCACCTGAGCTCTGGAGGAGCGAACCGCAGGCCCTTTTCCAGTATTAAGTTGGCGGAACTGAATCCCTGTTTCGTCCGTCGCCTTAGCCATCTCTCCGCCAAGCGCATCGATCTCCTTTACCAGGTGGCCTTTCGCGAGTCCGCCGATCGCAGGGTTGCAGGACATATGACCGATCTGATCGACGTTTTGAGTGATGAGAAGGGTGGGATGTCCCATACGGGAACAGGCCAAGGAGGCTTCGATTCCGGCATGACCTCCGCCCACAACAATGACATCGTAGTCTCTCGAGGATGGGATAAAGAATTGGTCCATCGAATTATACTCTGATTGCGATTGCGTTTGGAATTTGGAATAGTGGAATAATGGAATGTTGGAAGGAATCATCATTCCATCTTTCCAGTGTTCCATCCTTCCATTGTGTTACTGTTGGCCCCGACAGACCTTCACACAGACGCCACAGATATTATGGCTGAAATGGAGAGTTTTGGCAAAGGTTCTCAGTTGCTCGTAACATCGGAGGTGATCAAAGTCCTCCTGCCGTTCTTTAATCGCTCCTGCGGGGCAGACCGATGGGCATCTTCTGCAATCGCCGCAATCTTTTAAAGAAGGAGAGTCGATTCCAAGGGGAATGTCGGTCAGGATGGTCACCAGACGGATTCGAGACCCGAATTGCTCATTGACCAGGAGGTTATTGCGGCCGATCCATCCGAGTCCTGCTGCCTTGGCCACATGCTTGTGGGAGAGATGGCCTCTTTGGGTTTTCCAATCGACGATTTGAGAGGCGGGAATGGGCATGGCCCGATATCCAAGGTCTTGAATCGCTGAGGTGACGATCAGGCCGATCGTGTCGAGGAGGATATTGACCCTCTGGTAGTGGTGAAAATAGAGAGGGGTAGGCTGGTTTTCAATCCCTTCCAAAATGGCATCGGAGAGGTGGAATCCCACTGAGATGGCAAAGGAAAGGTGGTCGATTAGAGAGGAGGGGAGAAGGATTTCATCTTTTTTGAAGGAGCGAACATCTGCCACTCCAAATAGGGAACCTCCCCATTGATGGCAGAGTGACTTGATTTTTTCGACGTCTTCGACTTTGGACATTAAGCGCATTGTTACTTCTTAATCAATTTATTGCAAGGGGGTAATATCAAAAGTTTGGAGTAACTTGGTTCGGAGTTCGGAAAGATTAATCATTGGTTCGGAGTTATTGGTTCGGAAACTCTGAACTCCCAACCCCTAACTCCGAACTTGCGACGGGGTCAACGAACTTTGATCTTCAGTTCCTTCATCTTCTTCCGAAGGGTGTTTCGGTTGATTCCTAAGAGTTCGGCAGCAGCGATCTGGACATGATCAACCCTTCTCAAGGCTGATTTGATCAGGATCTTCTCCACCAAGCCAATAATATCGTAAAAGATGCCCATCCTTGTCTTCGATTCCACATAGGGATCAATCTTATTCAGAACCTCAACCAGCTTCTCCTCCAGAATCTCATCCAATACTGAGAATTTTAACTTCGGTTTACCCGATCCGGTAAGAGCCTCACTCCTCTTCACTTGATAATTCTTGATGACCGGAGAGAGGATGGCTGAGAGAGTGGAGAGGAACAGAAAGTCTTCAACAAATTCATTTCTGAGTCCATAGAGGGGATTGATATTGAGCACACCGATCGGCCCATCATCCGCAATGAGAGGGATACAAAGCAAGGGGGGACGGAGTTTCTCGATCCGTTTGGTTCCTTTCATCACCTCCTCATAGAGTGGTTCATCATTCAAATTCAGAATCACTACGGGTTGTCGAGATTCGAAGGCTTTAATCATCACCCCCTTTCGGCCGCTGAAACCCTGGGGATGTCCTTCTCCTCCTATCCCATAGAGGGCTTCCACCCGTAGGGAATCCTTTTTAGAATCGTGAAGGAGAAGCACGGAGTACCCGATTGGAAAATATTCAGACAGTATCCCCATCACCCCATGGAAATAATCTTGAAGGGTGGTCTGAGGTTGGGGAAGCCGGGTAATCTCGTAAAGACTCTTCAATTCAGGATTTGTTCGAAGATCGATGGCGGATGGGGAAAACATATCGAACTCCTATGAAACTAAACTTGGCAGTTGCATAACTTTCGCAGGGAGGTGAGCTTCTAAGGCTTTGCAAAGCGGTCATTCATGAGATTTATGGGTAACAAGACGTTTTCACCTAGGGTGAGTTCTGAAAAGGGGTTGAAACCTCTGGAGCCATACGTTAAAAGGGTACGCTTCAAAGCCTTTTCCGCCCACCTCCCTGCTCTTTATGCGGCGTTTTTAATGCAATGTTAAGGTAAAGATACGAATGAAGTGATGGTTTTGGATCCATTTGAAACATTGGAGACCAGTGACTTCTGTCCAATCCCTGCCTGCGGTATGCAAGCGTCAGATAGGATGGTTAAATCGTTTTCATACTATATAAATTGAATTCCATTTTCAAGCAAATTTTGAAGCTTGTCTCGTTTCTCCCTGCAACCCTCCCATAGCCATCCTTTCCTCAAACGTGATTTTCACAAATTTTGGCTTGAAGTCCATCGTCCAATTTATTAAAATTCAGACCGTATGGCCGCAATGATTAAGACAGACCCGCCTCGGGTGGTGATCCTCCTCGGTCCCACTGGAGTGGGAAAATCCACATTGGTCATCGAATTGGCGGAGGAATTTGGGGGAGAGATCGTCAGTGCCGATTCCATGCAAGTATATCGGTATATGGATATCGGCACAGCTAAACCGACACAGGATGAACAGAAAAGGGTTCAACATCACCTGATCGATCTGGTGGCTCCCGATCAACCATTTCACACGGGTCTATACCGAACGCTGGGCCGAAAGACGATTGACCAACTCTATCGGGATGGAAAACCAATCTGGGTAGTCGGTGGGACCGGCCTTTACATCAAGACCCTCACTCAGGGGCTCTTTTCAAGTCCCCAAATCGATCCCATTGTGAGAGAGAAGTTGAAACACGAGGCAAAAGAAAAAGGAGGGGATTTGCTTTATCAGCGTTTAAAGAAGGTCGATCCGAAGACGGCCTCACAACTTCATCCTCATGACCTCTTTAGAACGATCCGGGCCTTGGAGGTCTTCGATTCAACGGGAGTTCCTATCTCCTCCTTTAGGGAACAGCATCGTTTTGGGGAAAGGCCCTTTCAGACTTTAAAAATTGGCTTGGAGATGGAGCGGGAGGCACTTTATCATTGTATCGAGAAGAGAGTCGATCGGATGATCGAGAGAGGATTCCTTCAAGAAGTAAGGGGTCTGGTGGAGATGGGTTATGGTCCTCAATTGAAGCCGATGCAGAGTTTGGGTTATAAACAGATGGTTCAATTTCTCTCGAAGAAGATTGAATGGGCTGAGACGGTCAGACAGATCAAAAGGGATACCCGCCATTATGCAAAGCGGCAGTGGACATGGTTTAAGGCCGATCCGGAGGTTCGCTGGCGGGATGAATCTACCGATCGGCAGCGGATATTCTTGGAAGTCACATCTTTCTTAAAGGAAGGAGAGTAGACCCCGTTAGAAGGAACGGGACCTGTTAGAAATAAGTCTCCCTGAGCGGATGCCGCTATCCCCTCGGGGGAGTGGATTTCTGACGGGGTTTACCAAAATTTCTAACGGGTCGGGGGTTTAATTCAGCCCTTCACCCCGTGAGTATAAGGATTCCGGGCCTCTGCAGCCGATCGGAAAACCAAGGGGCGTCCAAAAACGAGGATTAATCCATACGTTACTCCACGGGGTAAATAAAGAATAAACATTTTTTTCTATATCCCCACCATAAATGGTGGGACTTTCTAACGGGGTAAATGGCTATGATGAAGAATCAGATTAATGTCCAGGATCAGTTTCTCAATCGTATCCGTCGAGATCGAAACCGTGTCGTCGTCGAATTAATCACTGGCCGTAAGATTGAAGGGGTCGTTCTCGGTTTTGATAACTTCTGTCTCATTCTTCGGGGAGAGTCTGACCAATTGGTCTATAAACATGCCATCTGCTCCATTTCCCCAGGTGAGAAATTGGAATTTCTTGAGACGAAATAATGCAAATGATGGTAAACCCCGTTAGAAATTCCAGCGGGGCATTAAACCCGCCGGAATTTTATTAAAAACGTAACCCTTCTGCAGAGCAGCGGGGCATTATTTCTAACGGGGTAAAGTGATTAACGTGCTAGAACATTTCAGAAATTTAGGGATTGGGGAATTGGCAATTGAATAATCCCTAAATCCCTCAATTCCTAAATTTATTAGAGGATAAGCTGATGGATGATATTGAGATTAAACCGATATTGGAAGGCCTCCTTTTCGTTTCGGAGTCGCCGGTCCGTCTCGAAACTCTTGTTGAGACCCTGCCCGAATCAAACAAAGAAGCCATTTTGGAGGGAATTCATCGGATCAAGACAGAATATGAGGGTGACTCCAAAGGAGTAGAACTCGTGGAGGTGGCAGGCGGATACCAGTTTCGAACAAAATCAAGGTGGGCCGAATGGGTTCATCGGCTGAAAAAGACCAAACCTGTCAAATTGAGCCGTTCTGCCTTGGAGACATTGGCCATTGTGGCCTATCGTCAGCCCATTATACGGCCTGAAATAGAACAGATTCGGGGAGTGGATTCCGGATGGGTCCTTCGGACCCTTTTGGGAAAAGACTTGATCAAGATGATGGGCAGAAAGGATATCCCCGGGCGCCCCCTTGTCTATGGAACCACCAAGACTTTCCTTGAGATTTTCGGTCTCAACGCTCTTTCCGATCTTCCTGCCCCCAAAGAGGTTCAGCCTCCATTAGCGCCCGAAGAGAGAATAAGGGAAGAAATTCTAAAGGTTGAGGATAAGGTTGAGGTTCAGAATGAGATTGAAAGGAAGGTTGAGGTTGCGACTGAGGCCGAGGTAGAAGGCAAAGCTGACATTCGGGATCAAAACGATCCCTGATGTTCATCCAGTCGAGGAGATGGAGGAATTTGATTGCCACTGGAGAGGATACAGAAGATTTTGGCCAAGGCCGGGATTGCCTCGAGGAGGGAAGCGGAAAGGATGGTGGTCGAGGGAAGGGTGACGGTCAATGGCAAAGTCGTCGATACATTGGGTTCTAAAGCCGATGCGTTGGTCGATCATATCAAAGTGAATGGGAGGAGGTTGACAGGCTTTGAACCCAAAGTCACTCTCCTCCTCAACAAACCCAGAGGATATCTTTCAACCGTCAAAGATCCCAAGGAAAGGCCGACGGTAATGGATCTCCTTGGAAGGGTGAAATGGCGGATCTATCCTGTGGGTCGTCTCGATTTCGACGCGGAAGGACTTCTCCTTCTTACCAATGACGGAGACCTTGCACATATTCTTTCCCATCCGCGTTTTTCGATCTCACGAACCTATTGGGTGAAGGTGGGAGGAGTTCCGGATGAGAGAAAACTGATCCGGTTGAAGAGGGGAGTGGTGCTCGAAGATGGAGAGGCAAGAGTGGCTTCCTTTAGCATTCTCCGACGGGGAGAGAAAAATAGTTGGATTCGAGTCGTCGTGACAGAAGGAAGAAACCGTCTGGTGAAGAGGATGTTTTCAGCCATCCGCCACCCCGTTCTCAAATTGAAACGGGTCGAATTCGGGCCGATCAAATTAGGGGAGCTTCCGATTGGTCAATTTCGTTATCTCACTTCCGAGGAGATGGAAAGTTTAAAGAAGCTTATCGCTACATAAGGTTAAGGCTGAGGTTAAGGAATTCTTTTTTTATAAATTGTTACTCCGAACTACGAACTGATTACTCCGAACTAATTTATGATTACCCGTGTTGAGATCACAAGGAAAATTGTCCACCTGATCACCCTGGCCATTCCAATTGGATATGTCATGATTCCAGAAGAAACGGTTCTTATGATTGTCCTCCTTCTCTTTTTAGGATTCCTTTCCGTTGACCTCCTTCGGCATTACCATTCTGGGATGGCCTCGCTTTTCCGAAAATATTTTTTTGGAAAAGTCCTTAGAGAAGAAGAGAAGCCCACCCTGATGGGTTCCACTTATTTTCTCTTCTCCACTCTTTTGACCATTCTACTCTTTCCAAAATCAATCGCCATCGCCAGCCTGCTCATCCTCATTCTTTCGGATACCTGTGCGGCCCTGGTGGGAAAGGGGATTGGGAAGATTTCGATCTTCGGGAAAACCCTTGAAGGAAGCATCGCTTTCTTTTTCTCTTCCCTCTTGATTGTTTGGCTTTATCCCAATCTGAATCGGTTTTGGGGGAGCATTGGGGCGCTGGGAGCCACATTGATTGAGATTTTCCCGATTAAAGTGGACGATAATCTCACCATTCCTCTTGTTGCAGGTGCGATTATGTTTTTTGGCGGGGGATAAGCGAAGGGAATTTTTTCAGTACCTCAACGATCCTTCTCATATCCTCTTCTGAAGCGATTTCTGCAATCGCCGAATAGATCTTCAACTCATCGAAGAGAAAGGAAAAGGCCTCTTCCAATTTTCCCAAAAGTTTTCCATCGGCCAATGGGTTGAGGCTCATCACAGGTTTATCAAACTTCTTAATCATATCACAGGCATGGGTTAGATCGAAGAGACTCCATTTCTTATTGATAGGGACAGCATAAGCCGCCACATCAAGGGGTTTTGCTTTTGGAAGAACAAAGGTCGCCCATTGCCCTGAAAAGATAGGAATGAATCCCTTTTCCCTGATCCTCGATATCATTTCCTTCAGAAGGTCGATCCGGCCGAGAGCCAAAAGCCAATCTGCATATCTTTCTCCTGTCAGGAGGAATGGTGAATCCTTTGGGTTGAAGAAGGAAAGGGCTTTGTCAAAGCGGAGAGGATCGAAGGTCATCCGATCGATCTCTCGTTGCGTGAAAACCTCGGAGGAAAAGGAGGTAGGAGGTAAATCCCGAATCGAATCAGGGAGGAGAAGGTTCTTTTTTATCGTTGAGACGACTTTCGATTCAAACCGATGGAGAGGCTTTCCTAAACAGGAGACGCCTTCCTCCACCTCTAAATGGCAGAGGCCAATCATGGTTTCGTCATCCATCAAACCTTTTAACTCTTTGAAAGATTCAAGGTGCTTTGCCGAGGGAAGATCAAAACACCAGGCCCCCATTTCATGAGCCTTTTTCATGAGGGATAAAATCTCGTGGTAACCGAGGGAGGGTGGAGGCCGAATGGAGAAAATGATCCTCGGAATTTTTTTACCTTCTAAAACAGCCGTCGGAATTCGCATGATGTTACCATTTTATTATTTTTAAAACCCATTTTCAATTCAACTCTCAAACCACACCAGTTCCTTTTCTCCTTTTTGCTAACTTCCCCTCACCCCCGCATCGAGTGCGGGGCAAGCTCTGTCCCTCTCCCACAAGGGGAGAAGGGATCTTTTAGATAGGAAAATCCAACTAACAATTCCCTCCCCCTCGGTGGGGAAGGGTGAGGGTGGGGGGGAGAATGGGGAGGGAGGGCTTTAGCCTCCCATTTTTAATCTTTTTCATAGGCGCGGAAATTTCCGTTGACTTTTCCATTATGGTATAGTAATTTCCCATCAAAACAGAGGCCATGCATGGCCTATCTGCCGGTTTCCAGGCAGATGCCCAAATGTCCCTTCGGGACACCTCGGGAACACGGGCAGCCCGTTAGGAGAAATTGCGTGGGGCGGTTAGGAGGAGAAAATGGATGATTTACAGCAGGAAATATTAAGTCAGCTACCCAATACGGATGATTATCTTATCGGTTTTGCCGACATGCACGACCTGTTAAAGCCGCATTTTAATTATCGTTATGCTGTTGTGATTGGCAAGAAAATGGATAGTGAAGTAATGGATAGCATTGAACGTGGCCCGAATATGGTCTACTACAATTTGTATCAGAGTGTAAATGATGAATTAAATTGTATCGTAAAGAATATGGCGGGTGTTTTTACGCGTAAAGGGATTCAATCTCAAGCGATACCGGCAACCGTTCATGATGCTGAGTTTGATGGTGAATATTCAAAAACTCTCAGATTAAAGTATTCACATAAAATGGCTGCTACCAGGTCTGGAATAGGGTGGATCGGGAAAACGGATTTGTTAATATCTCATCAGTATGGCCCGCGAGTTAGGCTGGCAAGTATTTTAACAAATTATCCGTTCAACGAAACCGGTGTACCCTTAGATGAAAGCAATTGTGGAACTTGTCAAATTTGTGTGGATCAATGTCCAGCGCATGCTGCAAACGGAAAACTTTGGAATGTTTCAATCGACCGAAACGATTTTTATGATGCATTTAAATGTCGGAGTATGTGTCGTGAATTATCAATGAGGAACATTCAAAAAGAAATAAGTTTGTGTGGAATTTGTGTATCGGTTTGTCCGATTGGGAAAAAAGCAAAATGACAACACGTATTTTTGGGACATGTCTGATTCAATTTCAAGAACTTAGCTTGGTCCGACCCCGGTCATAATTTTCTTGCAAAAATTCTATTTTTTTGGTAAGAGACGGCCATGCACCCCAGAAAGAACCCATTGAGAGAGGGATTGAAGGTAGGGATCAGGGCCTTAATTCTCCAAGAGGTCAGGTTATTGTGTTTGGAGCGAACGTTCACTCCTCACCTCATCGTCGATGCAATGTCCCAATCGATCCAGGAGTCGAAGAGGGGAATCATCAAGTTGACACGGACAATGGATGACAAAGAAAGGACAGTTCTGCTGAAGAGGATGATCTGTCAAGTGGTGGATGAAGAAATCGACCGGGGTATTCGATTGAGGGGTACCAAATGCATTCGTTGCCTCCACGGTAGATTCTATGACGAGACAGGAACTGGCCATCTGAACCTGCCTATGGGTGCCAGCAAAGTTCAAATGATTGGATGTGATAAGCTCCAGCCAGCCCTAAGAAAGAAATGTCGTCGATTTGTCGAGATAGCAAGAAGTGCTTCCCTTGAGGATTATCTCAACGAAATGACTCTCCTCTATGAATTTAGGGAGACGATCGACCGGATCCATGAGATTTGGAGAGATTACTTCCTTCCCTAAAAAGCATGGCGCAAAATCCGTGACCGTGCCGCGTGTCACGTGTCTGGACACGGTAAAGGGACACGGACACGATGCTCTTAGGCAAGTGCCTCGGCCACTAACTCGGTGATGTCCATCACCTTAATCCGGCCCTTCTTCTCTTTTCGAAGTCTTGCTGCGGCCAGCTGTAGGTTGGACTTGCAGGCCGGACAGGCTGAGACAACGACATCCGCCCCCGCACTTACAGCCTGTTGAATTCGTTTATAGCCTATTTCCAGGCTCATTTCGGTATCGTAAGCCTTTATCCCTCCTCCTCCCCCACAGCATTTAGCCAGATTTCTGTTGAGAGGGAATTCAACTAACTCCACTGACTTAATGGCCTTGATTACATTGCGGGGTGGATCATAAACGTTCATATGGCGGCCGAGATCACAGGGATCGTGGTACGCTATCTTCATCCGAGTTCCATCTTTGAAAGTGATCTGACCATCACGAATGAGTTTGTCAAAATATTCTATAGCATGAAAGACCTGAATATTTCCCATTTCGCCACCAAACTTGGGATAAAGATTCTTGAAGGTCCGATAACACCCGGCACAAGTGGTGACGATCTCTTTCAATCCCATCTTTTTAAAAAGGCTGACATTCTTTTCGATGCACCTTTGGAATTCATTCTGATCGCCCACGAGATAGGATATATACCCGCAGCAAGACTCTTCAATTCCAAGAGTGGTGGAATTGACATGGGCCTTCTTCATGATTTCGAGGGTGCTGGGGATAATATTGATATCCTGATAAGATGCTACACACCCGAAGTAAAGGAGGGTCGGCGCTTTCTCCTTTGCTTTAAAATCCTTCGGATAAATGTCCATCCTTTTTTCTGCGACCTCCCCAAAAGGATTTCCTTTTCCTTCAATTGACTGCATGAGCATCTGGTGTACAGGCGGCAGAAAACCTGCCTCCGTTAACCGGGTTCGAGCAGACTGAACGATATCGGATACCATGACCCCTGCTGGGCAGACGGCATTACAATTAAGGCACATGGTACATCTATAGAATCTCTCGGCCAACTCCTTTGAAGGTTCTAACCTTCCGGTGAGGAGATGATAGGACAATATGACCCTCCCTCGTGCATTAGTAGACTCTAACGATGTCTCCCCGTAAGTGGGGCAACCGGCCCGACAGAATCCACACATAATACAAGCCATAATTTCATTATCGAGTGCTTCTCCAAAGCCCCTCATCTCAGTAGGCCTTTCAATGAGTGGTTGAAAGGCAAAGTTCTCATAAATACCTTTAATGGAATCATTAAACCCCATCTTCCCTGGATTCAGGATATTGTGGGGGTCCAGGGCTTTTTTGATCTCCTTCATGACTTCGAGGGTTTCCCCAAGCTCCCTTTTGATATAAGGAGATTTTGCCATTCCCGTTCCGTGCTCAGCAGTGAGCGTTCCCTTTAGTCGTAAAGTAAGGTCAATTAAGTCTTTGGCTACTTCTTTGATGGTATTCCATTGCTCTTTATTTCTGGGATCGCAAATAATAATAGGATGAATATTTCCATCACCGATATGACCGAAGGTATTGATAGGGATGTGGTGTTTTTCTGAGATTTTTTGGATCTCTACAAGGGCCTCTGGGATCTTGGTTATGGGGATTCCCGGGTCATCCACAATGGATTGCATCCTTGATCCCCTTTTTACTCTCGATAGAGAAGCGATAACCCCTTGACGAGCAGCCCACATTTTAAGACGCCTCGCAGGATCATCGTCCCATCTATTTTCAATACCGTTATTGGCCTGACAAATCTTATTAATTTTCTCTATGTTTTCCTGAACAGCCTTTCTATTGCCATCAATTTCAATAAAGAGGAGGCATCCCACGTAATCTGGTATGTTGAGCTCCATGACTTTATTGACCACATCGATCGTGACTTTATCCAATATCTCACAGGAAGAGAGAGCAATTCCTGAGGTCAGGATCTCTCGAACCGCCTTCCCGGCATCCAGGTTAGAAGAGAAGCGAGCCTCTGCAAAGGCAATATATTCGGGCATGGGAAGGATCTTTAGGATGATTTTTGTGATGATGCCGAGGGTTCCCTCAGCGTTAGTAAAAAGTTGAGTCAGATCGTATCCAGAAGAAGTCTTACCCAGGACGGAACCTGTATTGATAATCCGACCATCAGCCAGCACGACCTCCAAACCTAAGACATAATTTTTGGTTGTTCCATATTTGAGAGCTCGATTTCCGCTGGCATTAGTTGAAACCATTCCTCCCAGCGATGCCAGATTAGCACTCCCTGGATCGGGAGGGAAAAAATGGGTAGGGGCAAGGGCTGCATTGAGGATGTTACAGATCACGCCAGGTTCTACCACAACATAGCCATTTTCTTTATCTATTTCTAAAATGTTATTCATCCTGCTCAGATCTAAGAGAATCCCTCCCTTTGCAGCTAAAGCACCCCCCACCGCACTTGTCCCTGATCCCCTCGGGGTCACAGGAATTTTTTCCCTATTGGCCAGGGTCATTATTTTTGAAACTTCCTCTGTCTTTTTTACGAAAACGATGACATCCGGAACAGCCTCATGGACCGATAGATCTCTGGAATAACAGAGCCGTTCGATTAAATCCGTGCTGACATTTTTCTCGCCTACGATTTTGACTAATTCCTTGATGTAGTCCATTGTTTGTCCTCCCGTTTTCCTTTGACCGGCTCAGGATGGTTGATGGTGAGCTTGTCGAACCATGAGTAGTCTTTGGGCAACTTTTCCAAATTGAGATAAAATTCACAAACTATATATCATTTTAGTTTTGTCTTCGCAAGAGCCCTCTAAGATTCCATGACCCACCATCAAATTGCGAGTCCCATAGAGAAGCACTTTCTGGAATAGCTGATGGATGTTTAACAGAGGGAGGTCCTTTGGATTCAATCGATTTTTATCAATGCATCTGATGAAAGGGAATCGATCAATGATCCACGATAAATCTCCACGGTTCATCTCTATATCTTCATCTTGCCCTTGCCGAAAATTTCACTCCATCCATGTCTGAAGATTTAGTCCTATCATCTTCAAAAGATCAATTATTTATATAAAATATGTGACCAGTTTGGTCAAGGTTTGCTTTTTCTGCGAAGGGGATTAGGATTTGGATTCGGATAAAAACTCATGAAAGTCAACGGAAAAAATTCTTGTTATTGTGACATTTTTATAGTATAAAGCCTTCAAAAAAAGAAGGGAGGATTTTAAAAATGGAATTCGAAGGGTATCTTTTTCCAGATGATTTGTATTATCACAAAGAGCATTTCTGGGCCAGGCTTGCAGGAGATATTGTTACAGTGGGCGCAACTGATTTTGCTCAGAAATTGGCGGGTCAGATCGTCTATGTCGAATTGCCCTCCACGGGCAGGGCTGTTGAGCAAGGAAAACCGTGTGGTTCCATGGAGTCTGGAAAATGGGTAGGAAGGGTCTATGCCCCTGTCTCCGGAAAAGTGGAATCCTCCAATCAGGATCTTGAAGATTCTCCTGAATTGATGAATGATAGCCCCTATGAGAAGGGATGGATATTTAAAATTAAGTCATCGAATCTCCAGGAAGAGCTCAAGAATTTGATGAAGATAGACAGCATGAAAGACTTTATAAAATCGGAGATGGAACGAATTAAAAAGACAAAGTAGTAGCGAATGCCTCCGGCACTGATTCTTTAACGAGAAGTTTTATATGGATAAGCATCTCATCTTCTATGTCATGTTCATTCCTTCACTCCTCCTCTTTTTCTGGGGAATGTGGTTTCGAATCAGTGTTTATCTCCAGGGGACCTTAGAGGGGGCCGAGAATGCTTCTCCTGGGGAGAAGTTGACAATTCTTTTAAATAGGGGCTGGAGAGGGTTTCGGGCTCGGCCTGGGTGGCATATCAAAATTCTCATCTGTGATGTGATCTTTCACAAAAAACTTTTTGGCCAATCCTTCTATCGCTGGCTTAGCCATACCCTTCTGGTCTTCGGGTTTATCGCCACGTTTATCGTCGACATGATCAAAGGGTTTACCACGGGTTACCTTGTGGAATGGAGTCATTCTATTCCAGCCCTATCTTTCGCCCATGCCTTTGAAACGGGTTTTATTCGACCTTTCCTCGACTTTTTTCTCGAGTTCTTCAGTTTCCTCATCCTGGTAGGTTGCATGTTAGCCATTATTCGACGTTTCATTTTGCGACCAGATCAGTTGAGAACAGAAGAGGAAGATATCGTTACCCTGCTTTTCATCCTCTTCTTAGAGATATCCGGTTTTTTCATCGAAGGATACCGCATTGCCCATCCCGAGGTGGTGGCTTCTAAAGTCTATCTGGCCAATTTTACACCGGTGAGTGCCAATAACTGGGTTTCGTTTGGAGGATATTTTTTGTCCCAATTTTTGAAGGGCATCAAAATAGATGCCAGCTTCCTCTGGTACCTTCACGTTGTCCCATGTCTTATCTGGTTCATATATATCCCCCATTCTAAACTTCTTCACATCTTTACCTCTTCTGTAACGGTATTTGCAGACAGGTTGAAACAAAAGAACACCTCGCAAAATGAAAAACTGACTGATATGGGGAGATCCCAAGGGGCTTAGACAAAAAGTTCTCCTTGACAAGAAATCTTAATATTGATAAAGAATGTGTATAAAATCACAAATAATTAATCCTTCCTTTTCCCTCCTTTATTAAAGGGGGGTTGGGCGGGATAAAGAAAGGAGTGGACCTATGACAATCAGCAAATGGATGACGGCAGGAACTGTTCTTAAAATGATGGCTATGCAATGTCCTGATAAGCAGGGAGCTGCTGATAAGTTCAGGAAGATGACATTCAAGGAATGGAATGAGCGAAGCTGCCGTTTGGCTAATGCATTAAATGCCATGGGCGTTAAAAAAGGAGATCGCTTTGCCATATTGGCTTACAACTGCGTCGAGTGGTTGGAAATTTATGCAGCGGCTGCAAAAAGAGGACAAGTTACTGTCCCAATTATGTTCCGTCTTGCTCCTCCCGAGATAGAATATGTCATCAACCATTCTGAATGTAAAGCCTTTTTCGTTGCAAAAGACTTTGTTCAGACAGTTAATTCAATTCGAAATAAACTTCCCACCATCCCGCCAGAGAATTTTGTATACTGGGGAGATGATAAAGCACCAAAAGGTTATCAGCACTACGAATCGATTATCGCCAAGGCTTCACCTGCGGAACCGGATGTAATTGTCGATGCAGATGATGCCTGGAACCTCATGTATACTTCAGGAACGACTGGCAAGCCCAAAGGGGTGATCCGAACCCACGAGGGTAACCTCGGCCAGTATCTGTTGAGTGATCTCAATATGGGCGTTAGGCCAAGTGATTGTGTCATGCTCGTCATGCCCATGTGCCATATCAACTCGATCTTTTATTCATTTGCTTATACCTATGTAAGCGCAAGGGTTTTTGTCTACAATATGATCAGTTTTGATCCAGTGGACTTATTGAAGACGATTGAAAGAGAAAAGATTACTTTTACCTCACTTGTCCCCACACACTACATCATGATGCTGTCCCTTCCTGACGAAATCAAGAAGAACATCGATGTCAGTTCGATACGACAGCTCTTGATCTCCTCTGCGCCCGCCCGGAAAGATACCAAAATGGCCATTATGGACTATTTCAAAAACGCAGAACTATGGGAGGCCTATGGTTCAACAGAAGCCGGTCTGGTTACCCTGCTCAGGCCCGAGGAACAGTTTAAGAAGTTGGGCTCCATCGGAAGGGAAATCTGGGGATCAGACCGGATCAAGATTTTAGATGAGAATGGCCAACCAGTACCGGATGGACAGGTGGGAGAGCTTTATTCACGAACAGCTTCCGTTTTTAAAGAATATTGGAAAGATCCTGAGAAGATGAAATCGGTCTTTCAGGGAGAGTGGTTCTCAGCAGGGGATATGGCCTACCGGGACCCGGATGGATACTATGTCTTGGTGGATAGAAAGGCGAATATGATCATTAGCGGAGGCGAAAATATCTTCCCCTCAGAAGTGGAGAATCTTTTGGGGTCCCATCCGGCCGTCAAATATGTTGCAGTGATAGGAGTGCCTCATGAGAAATGGGGAGAATCAGTGAAGGCGATCGTGACCCTCCATGCGGGAAAAACAGTTACGGAGAAGGAACTCATTGACCACTGCAGAGGGAAGGTTGCGGGATATAAGATTCCAAAGTCCGTCGATTTCATCAAGGATGAGGAGATGCCCATGACCCCGACGGGGAAAATTCTGCATCGTATCTTAAGGGAGAAATATGGGAAATGGAGTGATGTGAAATAGGGTTTTATTTCTAAAAATAAACCAGGAAGGCCCAAGTGAATGATCCTTGGGCCTTTTCATAAATTATTTCTTGCAAAATATCTCAAGATGGGCTAACTTATATATTTAACAGATACCAAGGGTGAAGGTAGGCCCTTGGTATCATTTTGTTCTTAGACTGCATGCCTTGGAGACAAGGAAAATAGACAGGAGCTTTAGATAATGAGAAGTCTGAAATGGAGATTTATACTTTATGCGGCGATTACCGTCTTCTCCATTCTCCTCCTTTTGCCAACGCTGACTTCCCAGTTGCCTCAATTATGGAGTAAGATTGTACCCTCTGAAAAAATCCATCTGGGTCTCGATTTACAGGGAGGGATGCATCTCATCCTCGAAGTGGAGGCAGAGAAGGCTGTAGAAAGTTATGTGGAACGAATCAAGAACAACATAAAAGATGACCTGAAGGACAAGGGGGTTCCTGTTGGAAGACTGGAGAGAGAGAAGAGTAACCAAATTATTTTAGAGGCATCGGGCGAGAAAGAAAAATGGGAAAAGGTTCTCAGCCAACGCTATCCCATGATGCAAGAACTTTCTTCTTCCACCTTGGATAAGGGAATATGGAGAGTCGTGTTTATCTTAGATAGCAGGCAGGCGGACCAAATTAAGAAAAACGCCATTGATCAGGCCTTAGAGACCATCCGAAATAGGATCGATCAATTTGGTGTCTCGGAACCTGAAATCACACTCCAGGGAATAGATCGCATTTTGATTCAACTTCCAGGGATCAAAGATCCTCAAAGGGCAATCAATCTCATTGGGCAGACGGCCTTATTGGAATTTAAACTCTTGGATGAAGAAGGGAAGCTCGATGAAGCGTTGAAAGGGAGTATTCCCGAAGGGGATATCCTCCTTTATCAAAGGGTTGTGGATCCCAAGACAGGAGGGGTTAGAAAGGTTCCTTATTTATTGAAAGAAAAAACCTTGATGACCGGTGAGGTTCTGAAGGATGCTCGAGTTTCCCTCGATTCACAATTTCACGAATCCTATGTGGCTTTGGAGTTTGACGATATTGGAGCAAAACTTTTCGAACAGATTACGGGTGCGAACGTGAAGAAGAGGTTGGCCATCATTCTGGATAACAATGTCTATTCCGCTCCCGTCATCCAGGAAAGAATTGCCGGGGGTAGAGCACAGATTACAGGCCGTTTTACGACGGAGGAGGCCAAAGACCTGGCTGTTGTCCTCAGAGCTGGTGCATTACCTGCGCCGGTCAAGATCCTCGAGCAGAGAACAGTGGGGCCCTCTCTTGGACAGGATTCTATCCATAAAGGGATTATCTCCACCTTAATCAGTGCAGCCATAGTTGTTCTTTTTATGATCTTCTATTACCGGTTTGCAGGGGTGATTGCCGATGTTGCCCTCATTCTAAATATCGTGTTGACTTTGGCAACCCTCGCCCTTTTTCGGGCAACTCTCACGCTTCCAGGCATTGCCGGTTTAGTCCTTTCGGTTGGGATGGCTGTCGATGCAAATATTTTGATCCATGAAAGGATTAAAGAAGAACTTCGATGGGGAAAGACACCTCGGGCAGCAATTGACCAGGGTTATCACCGGGCCTTTGTTACCATCATCGATTCCAATTTAACCACTCTCATCGCAGGGGTCCTCCTTTACCAGTTTGGGACCGGTCCGGTGAGGGGGTTCGCAGTCACGTTATGCATTGGGATTTTAGCCAACATCTTTACGGCTGTTTACATTACAAGGTGGGTTTTCGATTTTATCACCCTTAAAGTGGGGGTTAAGAAACTGAGTATTTAACGACTGAGGTACAACTTTGTATGGAATTGATCCGACCTGATACCCGTTTTGACTTTATCGGGAAGAAAAAATTTTCGATTTGGGTTTCAACCATAGCCATCCTGCTTTGCCTTGGCTCCATCTTTTTCCACGGTGGGTTGAGATATGGGGTCGACTTTGCAGGGGGTATCTTGATCCAAATCAAATTTTCAAAGGCAGTGAATATTTCCGAGGTAAGAAACGCATTAGAAGTGATGGGTTCGAAAGAGACCATGGTTCAAGCCTTCGGAGGGGAAAATGAGTTTTTGATTCGTGTGGAAAAAACCTCTGAAGATTTGGAAGGGGTGTCGAAAACGATCCAAACTTCCCTCCAGGAACAATTCAAAGATAAGGCCCTGGAGATTCGAAGGGCGGAGGTCGTGGGCCCGAAGGTTGGAAAGGATTTGAAGACGAAAGCCTTATGGGCTGTGGGTCTTTCTTTCTTGGGTATATTGATCTATGTGGCGTGGAGGTTTAAGGAGGTTGCATACGGACTGGGCGGGATTGTTGCTTTATTTCACGATGTCATGGTGGTCTATGGTGCCATCTCGATTTTCAACATAGAGTATTCTTTAAATGTTTTGGCTGTTGTTCTGACCGTCATCGGGTTCTCCATCAATGATACCATTGTCATTTTTGACCGAGTCCGAGAGAATATTAAGAAGATGAGAAAGGAGAACCTTGAAACCATTTTCAATATCAGCATCAACGAAACCCTCGGAAGGACGATTCTCACTTCCGGGACGGTGATGATGGTGGTATTGATTCTCTTCTTCTTCGGAGGGCCAGTCATCCATGATTTTACGACCGCCCTCATCGTTGGATTAATCACTGGAACCTATTCGACGATGTACGTTGCAAGTCCGGTTGTCCTATTTTGGGAGCGGCATATTTCAAGACGAAGAAGGAGATAGACGGAAGAATTCTTGACATAGATATTTAGAATATTTTAAATTACCTATTGATGTTGGAAGGAACAGAATGAAGACTTATCAAGCCAAAAAAGAAGAAGTCGATCATCAATGGTACCTGGTGAATGCAGAGGGGAAGGTCTTGGGGAGGCTGGCAGCAGGGTTAGCAAAGATATTGAGAGGCAAGAATAAACCCACTTACACCCCCCATCAGGATACAGGAGATTTTGTCATTGTCATCAATGCAGCCAAAGTTGCCTTGACCGGAAAGAAGATGAAAGATAAAATATATTATCATCATACAGGTTATCCCGGTGGGATTAAGGAGATGAGTGCTGAAAAGCTTTTGACCCAAAAGCCAACCGAGATGATCAGGATGGCGGTAAAAGGGATGCTTCCTAAGAACAGTTTAGGCCGACAGATGCTTCGAAAATTGAAGATCTATGCCGGGCCGAATCATCCCCATGAGGCTCAGAAGCCTATTTTAATTTAATCGAAACCCAAAGGAGAAAAAGAAACGTGGCAGAATCAATTTACGCAACAGGCAAGAGAAAGACATCCATCGCAAGGGTGTGGCTGGAACCCGGAGAAGGGAAGTTTGTCATCAACGAGAGAGCGATCAATGAATATTTCGGGAGGGAGACCTGTGAGATGGTTGCCCTTCAGGCTCTCGATCTCACAGGGACTCGAAATCAGTTCGATGTGAAAGTGAATGTCTATGGAGGAGGCATTTCAGGTCAATCCATTGCCATTCGCCACGGGATTTCGAAAGCACTTCTTCAATACAATGCCGACTTTAAGGATGTCTTGAAAAAGGCCGGTTTTTTGACGCGGGATTCGAGGGTCAAAGAACGGAAGAAATACGGGAGGAGGGGAGCCCGGCGCAGGCCCCAATTCTCTAAAAGGTAATTCCATGACCCTGTTCATGAGGATTGAAAAGGGAGGTCATGGTACCTCCCCTTTTTTTTTAACTACGGGGACCATTTTATTTTACAAAGTAGGCCAACTGCTTTCAAATTTCATGGGATGAAGGATTAGGTTTTAGGGGTTAGCCAAAACCCGGCGGCAAACCCCTAACCTTAAAGGAGAATCGAATGAAGACACGGGTGGGTATCATCGGAGCAACGGGTTACACAGGGCTGGAGTTGCTCCGGCTTCTTCTTCATCATCCTGAAGTTGAAGTGACGGCACTGACTTCCCAAAAATATGCTGGAGTTGAGATTAGCCGGGTCTTTCCATCCCTGATGAACCATCTCCAGTTGAAGTGTGAAGAACTCTCTGTCGAACCTATTTCAAAAAAGGTAGATTTTATCTTTACAGCGGTCCCCCATAAGACCGCTATGGAGACCGTCCCTTCATTTTTTCAGGAAGGGAAGAGAGTGGTTGATCTCAGCGCCGATTTTCGTCTTCAGGATCCTGCCGTTTACGAGCGCTGGTATCAAAAGCATACCTGTGCTGATTTGCTCTCGGAGTCGGTCTATGGTTTACCCGAACTCCATCGGGAGAAGATTCGAAATGCAAAGATCGTTGGGAACCCAGGATGCTATCCCACAGGAGCATTAATCGGTTTAATCCCCCTGATGAAGAACCGGATCATTTCTTACGAGAACATTGTCATCGATTCCAAATCGGGTGTCAGTGGGGCAGGCCGGGATGTGGTTCTGGAATCTCTTTTCTGTGAGGTGAACGAAGGTGTGAAGGCCTACAAGATCTTTGCTCACCGACACCTGCCAGAGATCGAGCAAGAATTGAGTCAACTGGCCCAGAAAAAGGTCGCGGTGACCTTTGTTCCCCATCTCATTCCTATGGATCGAGGGATTTTGACAACCCTCTATGTCAACCTGACTAAAAAATGGAAGTCTGAAGAGGTTTTAAATATTTTCCAAGAATGTTATCGAGGGGAACCTTTCATTCGAATTTACCCGAAGGGGAAGCTCCCGAATACAAAAGATGTCAGAGGCTCCAATTATTGTGATATTGGGGTGATTGTGAATGAATCGGATGGCCGGACCGTCATCGTCACAGCCATTGACAATTTGGTCAAAGGGGCCTCAGGCGAAGCCATCCAGAATATGAATATTATGTTGGGATATCCCGAAACCATGGGCCTCGGTGTCGTCCCTCTCTTTCCTTAATAGTTCGGAGTAATAAGTTCGTGGTTCGGAGTGATGATTCCTAATTCTTGAGTAAGCCTGCGATGCGCTCCTATTTCCATTCTTGACTTCCATCCAACCTAACCTAAACGTTCATTTCAATTCTTTAACTCCGAACTCCCTACTCCGAGCTCCGAACTTTATTAAGCCTTTTCCATTTTACAACCCCACCAGATTCTGTTAGATTATTTTCGAAATGACGACAAAGCCCCTGACCCCCATGATCAAACAATATCTCCAGATCAAGAGTCAATATCCGGATTCCATTCTTTTCTTTCGGATGGGGGACTTTTACGAGATGTTCTTTGAGGATGCTCAGATCGGTTCCAAAGAACTGGATATCGCCTTGACATCGAGGGATAAAGGCCAAAAAGATAGCGTCCCTCTGTGTGGGGTCCCTTATTTTGCTGCTGAAACTTACATCTCTAAACTTTTACAGAAGGGATATAAGGTCGCCCTCTGCGACCAGGTGGAAGATCCGAAGCTCGCGAAAGGGATTGTGAAGAGGGAGGTGGTCAGGGTATTTACTCCAGGCCTGGCGATGGATGCGATCCATCTTGGGACTGGAGAAAACAATTACTTGATGGGATTCTGTGCGGAGGGTGAAGTTTTCGGGCTTGCCTTTTTTGACATTTCCACGGGCGAGTTGAAGACCTGTCAAATTTCAGGATTTGAGCCATTTCTTAACGAAGCCCTTCGGAACGAACCCAAAGAAATTTTGACATTTCGGAAATTTCAAGAACATCCCTGTTTCGAAAGATTTAAAAAGAGTTTTGAAAATGGGCTGATCAATTTTTTAGACGATTCCAGATATGATTCCGACCATCCCGTCAGCAAAATCCAGGATCATTCGATTTTCCAAAGGGCTCCATTGGCTGCCCTTGCAACAGAAATGGTCCTTCACTATGCCGAGGAGAGTCAGAAAAAGACGCTTTTTCCCCTCCAGCCTATCTCTTTTTATCAGCTTCAGGATTTTATGGTTATCGACGAAGTGACGAAAAGAAATTTGGAGCTGACGCAACCGCTCTTTGAGCAGGGGAAGAAAGGTTCTCTCTTCTGGGTGTTGGATGAGACGATGACTGCGATGGGAAGTCGGAAATTGAAACAGTGGTTAAACTATCCGCTGATGGATATCCGGCAAATCGAAGGCCGTTTGGAGGGAGTTTCTGAGCTGAAGGAGAAGAAGATCGAAAGAAAACAGCTCAAGGAGTCTTTGAAAGGAATTCAGGATATCGAGAGGTTGGCCTCGCGAATCTACCTCGGGCATGCGAATGCCCGAGACCTTATCGGATTAAAAAATTCGCTCCAAAATTTGCCCGTTCTGAAGACAACTCTTCAAACGTTTACTTCTCCCATTGTCAAAGAGCTTACATCAGAAATCGAGGGATTTGATGACCTTTGTCAACTCCTCGAATCCTCGATCGTGGATAACCCATCCCTTACGATCAAAGAGGGAGGGATCATTAAACCCAATTATGACAAAGAGTTGGATGAGTTAAGAAAGATTGGGAAGGAAGGGAAGCGATGGATCCTTCAATTGGAAGCGGAAGAGAAGAAGAGAACAGGGATTTCCTCTTTGAAGGTTCGATACAATCAAGTCTTTGGATATTATATTGAAGTGACCAAGACCAATCTTCATCTTGTTCCAGAAAATTATGTAAGAAAGCAGACCCTGGTCAATGCGGAGCGGTTCATCACCCCTGAACTGAAGGAATTTGAAGCAAAGGTGTTGGGTGCCGAAGAGGCAATTTGCCAATTGGAATATCGACTCTTCGAGGATATCAGGCGAAGAGTCTCTGACGAAACCTCGATGCTTCAAAAGACTGCTTCAGCCATTGCCGTCATCGATATCCTGGCTTCCATGGCAGAGATCGCTGACCGATATCGATATGTTAGGCCGATGATCGATGATGAGGATGAGATTATCATTCGTGAAGGGAGACATCCCATCCTGGAAAGAATGAACCTTTCTGAAAGATTTGTGCCGAATGACACTCGATTAAACACACGGGAGCATCAAATTCTTATCATTACCGGACCTAATATGGCAGGAAAATCAACTTATTTGAGACAGGTGGCCCTCATCGTTCTGATGGCACAGATGGGGAGTTTTATCCCGGCGGATGAGGCACGAATCGGAGTGGTCGACCGAGTCTTCACCCGAATTGGTGCACTGGATAATATTATGAGGGGGCAGAGTACTTTCATGGTAGAAATGATGGAGACGGCTCGCATTTTAAATCAGGCGACCTCGAGGAGTCTCGTCATTTTGGATGAGATCGGAAGGGGAACCAGCACTTTCGATGGATTGAGTATTGCCTGGGCAGTGGTAGAATACCTCCACGATCATCCGTTGCTCAATCCAAAGACCCTTTTTGCCACCCATTATCATGAATTGACAGAATTAGCACTTACCAAGGAAGGGGTGAAGAATTATAATGTGGCCGTAAAGGAATGGGCAGGGGAGATTATCTTTCTCCGAAAAATTGTGGAGGGAGGAACCAATAGGAGCTATGGCATACAAGTGGCACGCCTTGCAGGCCTTCCTATAAAAACGATTGACCGAGCAAAAGAGATTCTTTTCAATTTGGAAAAGGGAGAATTGGATGCCATGGGAATGCCGAAAATCGCAACGTCGAAAATACCGGCCTCGAAGCCCAAACCCCCGATACAACCCTCCCTCTTTGTTCAACCCGATCCTATCCGCTCTGAGTTAAAGAAGATCAAGATCGACCAGTTGACTCCCATTGAGGCTTTAAATATTCTAAATGAGCTGAAGAAAAAAGCCGAGAAAGATGAATAGAAATTCAAAATGTCAAATGTCAAAGCTCAAAGTTCAAATCAATGTCAAATGCCAAAATTCAAATTTGATGAACTCGTAAAAAGCCTGAAAATATCCTGTTCTGTCATTCCGGCGAAAGCCGGAATCCAGTTATTTCAAATAATTAGAAATTCCCTGGACTCCGGTTTTCATCGGAGTGACGACTTTTTACCCAACTATCAAATTTAAGAATTGGTTTTTAACATTTGGAATTTAGATTTCATTTGGCAATTGGGTTTTGACATTTGGCATTATGGGTTAGTCAATCATGGATTTTCCAAAGGCAAGATTGAAGATGGTGGAGGAACAGATTATCTCAAGGGGGATCAGGGATTCAGGGGTGATCGAAGCAATGAAAAAAGTTCCACGCCACCTCTTCGTTGAAGAAGCCCTCCAGAGCCAAGGTTACAGTGACCACCCTCTGCCCATCGGAGAAAAACAGACGATTTCTCAACCTTATATGGTCGCCTTAATGACCGAGGCTTTGCAGTTGACAGGAAAGGAAAAGATTTTAGAGATCGGTGCGGGTTCTGGATATCAGACTGCGATTTTAGCCGAATTGGGCGAAAAAGTCTTCTCCATTGAAAGGATTCGTTCCTTGGCTATCAGAGCGAGAAAGTTACTCTATGAACTGGGGTATTTCAATTTCGAAATCAAGATTTTTGACGGGACCTATGGATGGGTGGAAGAAGGTCCATTCGATGCGATCATTGTGACGGCAGGGGCTCCAGATATTCCCCAACCTCTGGTCGATCAATTAACGATAGGCGGAAGATTGGTTATTCCTGTCGGAGATGCTTTTGTTCAAGACCTGATTCGCGTCACCAAGACAGGGGAGGGGATAAAAAGAGAGGACTTAGGCGGTTGTCGATTTGTCAAATTGATAGGAAGATATGGTTGGGAGGGTGAGTAATTAAGGGATTGAGGAAATAGGGAATTGGGAGATTAAGGAATTTGGGGATTAAGGGATTGGGGGCTAAACTGGTACAGAGATTAGAATTCGTCAATTCCTAAATCTTCAATTCCAAAATTCACGAAGTATGAGGCGCTGGCGGATTATACTTCTAATGGTTGCGATTCAAATTGCTCTTTTTGTTAGTGCCTGCGCCCGCCATAAAATTGTTCTCGAAAAGTTACCTCCTCCTTCGGAGAAAAGAGTGGAGATGCAAGGGGTTTACCATGTGGTGGAGAAACACCAAACCCTCTATCGTATCTGCAAGACCTATCAGGTCGATATCAAAGAAGTGGCCTCTCTGAATAACATTGTTGATCCGAGCAGAATTCAGACAGGACAATGGATTTTTATTCCCGGAGCGACGAAAGTTTTAAAGGTTGAGATCTATATGGATGATGTGGTGACTGAATCAGGCGAAAAGGGAAAATTTGCTTATAAAAAATTGAATTTTATATGGCCAATTGAAGGGAAAATTGTGGATGTTTTTGACGAAGCAGAGAGCAAAAGGCATCAAGGGGTTGATATCTCCTCCCCACTCGGGACGCCGATCAAAGCTTCAAGTTCCGGGACGGCTCTCTATTCCGGCAATACGATCAGGGGATATGGAAATTTAGTCATCCTTCGCCATTCAGAAGAATTTGTCACCGTGTATGCCCACAATCAGGTTAATCTGGTAGAAGAGGGGACATGGGTGGAGAAAGGGCAGATCATCGGAAAAGTGGGCCGGACAGGAAGAGCTACAGGGCCCCATCTCCATTTTGAAATCCGCAAAAACAACAAAGCCGTCGATCCGCTGCTTTTCTTAAAGTAAACCCCGTTAGAAAGGTGGGGCTTTGACCCCGCCTTTACAAGGTGCTGATGCTTTCTATTTATAACATCCCCGGCATAAGTGTCGGGGCTTTCTAACGGGGTAAACCCCCTATTTATCCCTGTCAATTCATCAAAATTGCACAATTTTTGTTGACTTTAAATATGACAATGGAATAGTATGCCTAACTGGAGGTTGAGTATGGAAGGTGAAAGAAGGTGAATAGTTTTTTAACTGACCGGTATTCTTATTAATTTTCCCCTATGGGTGGGGAGCTTCATTTTTCACTTCTGACATGGAAGGAGAAAATAAGAAGGGAGGGAAGTTATGAGTGAAGAAAAAGAAGTAAAAACTGTAGCTGGAGGTTGTGGACCTAACTTTGAAATTACTGATCTGCCAGAGCCCCCTCGGGATCTTAATTTCAAGAAACTTTTTGCGATCCTGGGACCAGCCGTAATTGCTCTCGGTGGGACCATCGGCGGTGGTGAATGGCTCGTCGGTCCTTCTCTGTTTGTGAAGTGGGGTCTTGCGCTTCTTTGGATCACAACCATTTCTTCTTTACTTCAGGTATTTCTCAATCTCGAGATGACCCGTTATACCCTCTACACCGGAGAGCCGATCACCGTCGGTTTTATGAGACTTAAGCCCGGGAAGGCATTTTGGGGGTGGCTCTTCACCATCGTTGGATTCTGCGAGCGGGGGCTGCCAGGATGGATCCTCGCTTCGGCAACCGCTGTGGTTGCTTTTGGGATTGGTAAAATTCCCGGAGTTGCAGAGAAGGGAACGGTCGTGATATGGGGTTTTATATTATTTGTCTCCTGTGCAGTCATCATCTCTATTGGGAGAAAGATCGAACGGACCCTCGAATGGGCCAACTGGATTATGATGATCGTCGTTCTCGGAGGGCTTTTCATACTCGATCTCTTTGTCGTTCCAGCTTCGATATGGTGGGAAGGGATTAAAGGATTTGTTACTTTTGGTTACATTCCAGAAGGTGTCGACGTGCTCCTTTTGGGTGCACTGGTTGGTTATTCTGCTTATGGAGGATTTGGTAATAATGCCATCACCAACTGGTATCGGGACAAAGGCTACGGCATGGGAGGAAAGATCGGTTATATTCCGGCCGCTATTGGCGGGAAGGTCATACACGTCTCACCTCATGGCAAAGTTCCTATGCCCACTGAAAAGAACCTTCATAGCTGGAAAGGTTGGTGGAAGCTTCTCAATATTGATCAGTGGGGTGTTTTTTACTTTGGGGCCATGATCGGGATGTTCTTACCGGGCATCCTTTATGTTGGCGTGCTTCCAAGGGGATCAACGCTTCCAAGCTGGGGAATCGCTGCTTCTTCTGCAAGCGGGCTTATTTTAAAACTTGGTAATTTTGGCTGGTTCCTCGCCCTCTTCTTTGGGTTCTGGATTCTCTATTCGACAGCTCTTAGCAATGTGGATCTTGTCACTCGCCAGTGTACCGATATGCTATGGTTTGCATCGGATAGGATGAGGAAATGGTCAAAGGAAGATATACGGAAGATCTATTATTTCTTGCTGATTGTCTTTGTGATCTGGGGGGGTCTCTTCATGAATATCACACTCCCCCTGATCATCTTCGCTGTCAGTGCTAACATCGCCAACTTTACCATGGCACTCTCAGCGGTTGCTACCATTCGTCTGAATAGGAAGTTCCTTCCGAAGGAATACCGACCAAAGTTGTGGAGAGAATTGATCCTTATCGCCAACTTCATCTTCTTTGGGTTCTTCTTTTCAGTCTTCTTCCTGTTAAAGGTTTTGGGGGTCAAATTCTAAGACTTGATAAAACCATAATATGTTGGTACAGAAAAGGCCCGCTTCATTTGGCGGGCCTTTTCTATTTTTTAAAATATTTCGAAGACAGTGATGATTGAGATTTATCTTTATATTTTCTTTTGCATCCAACAGCATTTTGCGGTATCTTTTCCTCATAAAAAGGCAGCAATCAAAAAAGAATACGGATGACCGATGCGGGTTTTAGCCATTGAAACATCGTGTGATGATACAGGAGCGGCAGTTGTCTTAGATGGAAGGAAGATCCTTTCGAATGTGATCTCTTCCCAGATTCCCATCCATCAAAAGTATGGAGGAGTTGTTCCAGAATTGGCCTCGAGAAGGCATATTGAGTCCATTGTCCCGATTGTGACAGAAGCCTTGGAGACGGCAAAGGTTACGTTAAAAGAGATTGACGGAATTGCAGTGACGCAGGGACCCGGTTTGGTGGGTTCCCTTTTAGTAGGCCTCTCGTTTGCCAAGGCCTTATCTTTTGCCACTGGGTTACCCTTCGTGGGAGTCAATCACATTGAGGCACACATTTCAGCGATTTTTCTCGAGGAAAAACCTCCAAGGTTTCCTTTCATTGGATTGGTTGTCTCTGGAGGCCATACCTCTCTTTTTCGAGTGGATGGGTTTGGGAAATATAAGAGGTTGGGACAGACCAGAGATGATGCTGCAGGTGAAGCCTTTGACAAAGTGGCAAAACTCTTAGGTCTGGGATATCCAGGAGGACCGATCATTGATGAACTTTCAGAAGCAGGGAATCCGAAGGCCATTCGATTTCCGAGGGCCTCCCTCGGGAAGGATTCCTTCGACTTCAGTTTCAGTGGTCTCAAGACCGCCGTGGTCAATTATGTGAAGTTCCATCCGGGCCGTGTGGAGGATTATCCAGAGGTTCTCATTCGAGATATTGTGTCCAGTTTTCAAGAGGCAGTGGTCGAAGTGCTGGTGAAGAAAACGCTTCGATCCGCTCAACATGAGGGGTTGAAAAGGATCGTTCTTTCAGGGGGGGTAGCGGCCAATCGTCGCCTTCGGGAGAAGATGAAGGAAGAGGCCTCGGTGGAAAAGATGAAGGTATATATCCCTTCTCCTTCTTTTTGCACTGACAACGCTGCGATGGTTGGGGTGGCCGGGTATGAATATTTGAAGAGGGGCATCCGCTCACCATGGTCTCTCAATGCTTTTTCGAATTTACCCCTTTAGTGAACAATGTCAAATGTCAAATAACAAAGTTCAAATGAAATCCAAAGCTCAAATGTCAAAATTTATTAAAATGAATTGGATGCTCATTCATTTTGGTATTCATTTGGTATTTGACCTTTGACATTTGGATTTAATGAATATGGTATCGATCCGGAAAGAATTGAGAGAACATGGTTTGATTCCAAAGAAGGGGTGGGGGCAGCATTTTCTTGTCGATCAAAATATTTTAAGCAAAGTGATCAGGGCAGCACAGGTCGAGAAGGAGGATGTTGTCCTTGAGGTCGGTCCTGGTCTGGGAGACATGACCATTGCGCTGGCTCGCCAAGCGAAAAGAGTGATTGCTGTCGAGATCGATCCAAAACTAATAGAAATAGTGAAGAAAAGGGTGGAAGGCTATTCGAATGTGGAGGTGGTCAAGGGAGATATTTTAAAGGTGGACTTCAACCAGTTCCTTGATCAGGGGGGTCATCCGATCAAAGTGGTAGCCAATCTCCCTTATCAGATTTCGACACCCCTCCTCTTTCGTTTCATAGAGGCGAAGGAAGTCTTTTCTACCCTGACCCTAATGATACAAAAAGAAGTGGCTGAGAGAATGGTAGCCTCTCCAGGTAGTAAGGCATATGGACCGTTATCGGTCTTTGTTCAATTGTTTTCAGACCTTTCCATTTGTTTTTTCATAAAACCCTCCGCCTTCTTTCCTTCTCCAAAGGTTGAATCTGCTGTGGTCCATATAGTCTGGAGAGAAAAACCGATAGTGGACTTAGAAGATGAAAAATGGTTTAAAAAAGTGGTAAGAGGCTGTTTTGGTTACCGGAGAAAGACATTGATCAATGCTTTGAAACATTCTGGGCTGTCTCTCCCTTCTGTGTTGGAGCAAAGGATGAAAAAGATTGGAATAGATCCTCGAAGAAGACCGGAAACCCTTACAGTCCAAGAACTCGCCTATTTAGCAGATACCTTGAAAATGTAAGTAAACCCCGTTAGAAATTCCAGCGGGGCATTAAACCTCGCTGGAATTATTCTAAAATCAAACCCTGCTGCAGAGCAGCGGGGGCATTATTTCTAACGGGGTAAAATGGTAAGGGGATGGGTAAACCCAAGAGTTTTATTTTGTATCCAAATCTATTTGAAAAACCTCTATGTGATGATTATCTTAGGGTTAAATACATAAGGGAGAGTGAAACCAAATGCAGATAGACAAATTTACACTGAAAGCGCAAGAGGCTTTGCAAGAGGCCAAGGCCATCGCGGAACGAAAAAACCATCAGCAGATCGATGTCGAGCACCTTTTGTTAGCCCTCATCGGGCAGAAAGAGGGAATCGTCATTCCGATCCTCCAGAAACTGGGGACCAATCCAGATCTGATCGCCTCTCAACTGGAGGGGGAGTTGAATCGGATTCCTCAGGTGACTGGCGGAGGAACAGGACAGGTTTATATTTCCAGTCGACTTAACGAGATTTTCAACGCGGCCTGGAAAGAGGCTGAAAGATTGATGGACGAGTACCTGTCCACAGAACACCTCCTCATTGCTATCTCTGATGAGGAGCAAGGAGCTTCCTACCAGATCCTTCGAAGAAATGGAGTTACCAAAGATGCGATTTTCAGGGTGTTGCAGGAAATTCGAGGTCCTCATCGGGTGACGGATCAGAATCCAGAGGAAAAGTACCAGGCTTTAAAACGTTACAGCAGGGATCTGACTGAAGAGGCGAGGAAAGGCAAACTGGATCCGGTCATCGGGAGGGACGATGAAATTCGCAGGGTGATCCAGGTCCTCTCCAGGAGGACAAAGAACAATCCTGTGTTGATCGGAGAACCAGGGGTTGGAAAGACAGCGATCGTGGAGGGTTTGGCACAGCGGATCGTCAAAGGAGATGTCCCTGAGACATTGAAGAATAAGAAGTTGGTGGCCCTCGATCTGGGGGCCCTGATCGCCGGCGCCAAATTTCGAGGAGAGTTCGAGGAGAGATTGAAGGCCGTGTTGAAGGAGATTTCAGGGGCAGCGGGAAACATCATTCTCTTTATCGATGAGCTTCACACCTTGGTGGGTGCGGGTGCAGCGGAAGGCGCAATCGATGCCTCCAACATGTTGAAGCCGGCGTTAGCTCGGGGGGAACTGCGATGTGTGGGTGCGACCACACTGAACGAATATCGAAAATATGTGGAGAAAGATGCAGCTCTGGAGCGCCGATTTCAACCCATCTATGTCAGCCAACCCTCGGTGGAGGATACCATCGCCATTTTGAGGGGATTGAAGGAACGTTATGAGGTTCATCATGGTGTGAAGATTAAAGATTCTGCGCTCATTTCGGCTGCCATGCTTTCCCACCGTTACATCTCGGATCGTTTCCTTCCGGATAAAGCCGTTGATTTAATCGATGAAGCTGCCTCGAGATTGAGGATCGAGATCGACAGCGTGCCGGTGGAGATTGATGAAGTCCAGCGAAAGGTTATGCAGTTAGAGATTGAACGGCAGGCCTTAAAAAAGGAGAAAGATAAGGCCTCAATGGAACGGTTGAAAAAGATTGAGAAAGAATTGGCGGATCTAAAAGCAGAGGTGAAAGAGAAAACCCTCAAATGGGAGAATGAGAAGAAAGCTATCTCCAAGATCGGCGAGATCAAGGAAAAAATTGAAAAAACAAAGCAGGAGATGAAGGAGGCGGAACGGGAGGTAAATTATACGAGGTTAGCGGAGTTGCAGTACGGAGAGATGTCTCATCTCGAAAGTGAGTTGAACAAGGAAGAGGGGAGGCTCGCCGAACTCCAGAAGAGTGAAAAGATGCTAAAAGAGGAGGTGGATGAGGAGGATGTCGCTCAGGTGGTCTCAAAATGGACAGGGATCCCGGTTTCAAGGATGCTGGAAGGGGAGGTTGAGAAACTGGTTCATATGGAAGAGAGGCTGAGGCAGAGGGTGGTAGGCCAGGATGATGCGATCATTGCCGTGTCCAATGCTGTGAGGAGGGCGAGGGCGGGTCTGCAAGATCCAAATCGGCCTATAGGCTCCTTCATTTTTATGGGACCCACTGGGGTCGGGAAGACGGAACTCGCTCGCGCCTTAGCCGAATTTCTTTTCGATGATGAGCAGGCAATGGTGCGAATTGATATGTCAGAATTCATGGAGAAACATTCGGTTGCGCGGCTGATCGGGGCACCGCCGGGATATGTGGGCTACGAGGAGGGAGGATTTCTCACAGAGGCAGTTCGAAGAAGACCTTATTCCATTGTCCTGATGGATGAGATTGAGAAGGCCCATCCAGAGGTGTTCAACATTCTCCTGCAGATTTTAGACGATGGAAGGCTGACCGATGGACACGGGAGAACAGTAGACTTCAAGAACACCGTCGTGATCATGACCTCCAATATCGGGAGCCAATGGATCGTTGATTTAGGAGCGAAGGATTACGAGGAGATGCGGCGTCGGGTGATGGATGCAGTTAAGGCCCATTTCAAACCTGAATTCCTGAATCGGATTGATGAGTTGATCATATTCCACGGGCTCGGGATAGAAGAGATCAAAGTGATCGTCGAGATCCAAGTCAAGAAGCTTGAGCAGCGGCTTCTGGATAGGCGAATACAGCTCAAAATGGCTGAAAAGGCAAAGGAATGGCTGGCAAAAGAAGGATTTGACCCAGCCTATGGGGCCCGTCCATTGAAGCGAGTGATTCAAAAAGAGATTCAAGATCGATTGGCAATGAAAATACTGGAGGGGAAATTTAAAGAGGGGGATACCATTACAGCGGATTTGGACAGTAAGAAAGATGAATTGGTATTCAGGATATAGACTTGTAACTTAAGAATTTTCTTGACAATATTTGAAAAACCTGTTATGCATACAGCAATTTTTCAGAGGAGGTATAGAGGCACGTAGCTCAGGGGGAGAGCGCTACCTTGACGCGGTAGAAGTCTGGGGTTCAAATCCCCACGTGCCTACCATTGAAACTAATTCATTAAAAAGTGAAGCATAAATTATTGAAGAGAAAGACATTTTAATCAAACCGAAGCGAAGAGGCATCATTCAATCTTACTATGAGTGATGCCTCTTCCGCTTCAATTCGGGAGAAAATGGAAGAGCAGATTACAATTATATTGCCGGGTGGTGTGAAAAGATCGATTCTGAAAGGAACGAAACTTCAAGGGTTGGCCGATGCGGACTCAGTGGCAGCCCAAGTCGATGGTTTATTGGTTGACCTCTCTCGGACGCTGGAAAAAGACGCCTCCGTTTCGTTCATCTCCGCCCATTCAAAAAAGGGACTGGAAATATTGCGACATTCGGCTGCTCATGTTATGGCCCAGGCGGTTAAAGAGCTTTTTCCCTCAGTGAAACTCACCTTTGGCCCTTCCACGGATGCTGGATTCTATTATGATTTTGATTATGATCGAACGTTTACCCCACAAGATCTTGAAATGATCGAAAAGAAAGCATCAGAGATCATCCAGCAGGATGTTCCCTTTATTCGAAGGGAAGTTCCAAAAGAGGAGGCCATCAAGACGTTTCAGGAGATGGGTGAGACTTATAAAGTAGAACATCTGGAAGAACTTCCGGATCGTGTCTCCGTTTACCGTCAAGGGACTTTCTTGGATCTATGTGAGGGACCTCATCTCCCTTCGACAGGCAAGATCAAAGCGTTTAAACTTTTGAACGTTTCAGGAACCTATTGGAGAGGAGATGCTCGAAACCAGGTTCTTCAACGGATTTATGGGACTGCATTTCCGGATGCTCAGGCATTGGAAGAATATCTTCATATGCTCGAGGAGGCTCGCAAACGGGATCACCGAAAGTTGGGCAAGGAACTCGACCTCTTCAGCATCCACGAGGAGGCCGGTCCAGGCCTGGTCATCTATCACCCCAAAGGCGCCATGCTCCGAACGGTTCTGGAGGACTTTGAAAAGAAGGAACACCTGAGACGGGGATATCAGATTGTCATGGGTCCCCAGCTCCTCAGATTGGAACTCTGGAAACAGTCAGGACATTTTGAGAACTATCGGGACAAGATGTATTTCACAAAGGTAGAGGATGCCGAATACGGAATTAAACCCATGAACTGTCTTGCCCATATGCTTATTTATAAATCACAAATTCGAAGTTATCGAGATCTTCCTTTCCGCTACTTCGAATTGGGGACAGTCCACCGGCACGAGAAGTCTGGGGAACTGCATGGTCTGCTCCGGGTCAGGGGGTTCACCCAGGACGATGCCCATATCCTCTGCCGGCCCGACCAATTGAATGATGAGATTTGTGCCATTATCGACTTTGTTGATGATGTGATGAAGGTCTTTGGTTTCGAATATGAGATGGAACTCAGCACCCGGCCAGAAAAGTCAATCGGAGCTGATGAAGACTGGGAAAGAGCGACCCAAGCCCTCCTTCACGCGCTCAAGACGAAGAATCTCCCTTATGAAGTCAATGAAGGAGAGGGGGCATTTTACGGTCCGAAGATCGATGTGAAGCTGAAAGATGCGCTCAACCGGAGGTGGCAATGTGCAACGATCCAGGTCGACTTTGCCATGCCCGAAAGATTCGATCTCACCTACGTTGGGAGCGATGGGGAGAGGCACAGGCCGGCCATGCTTCACCGTGTGATCCTCGGGGCTATGGAGAGGTTTATCGGGGTGTTGATTGAGCATTATGCAGGGGCCTTTCCTGTTTGGCTCGCCCCTGTTCAGGCAATCCTTTTGACCGTGACGGACCGACACATCCCCTATGCAGAAAAAGTCTACCTTGCACTGGTTCAAAAGGGGATCCGGGTTGAAAAAGATTTCCGCAATGAAAAGTTGGGATTCAAGATCCGGGAGGCCCAGCTCCAGAAGATCCCCTATATGTTGGTGGTGGGAGATAGGGAGGAAAGGGAGGAGACGATCTCCCCAAGAAAGCGAAGTGGGGAGGCAATGAAGGCAATGCGAGGGGAGGACTTCATCAAACTCGTCGAATCGGAATATCCACTGTTATAATAATCCCCCCTTTATTAAAGGGGGGGTGGGGGGATTTTAAAAGGAGGTGATGTATATCGTCAAGGACGTTCGGATCAACCGAGAAATTCGAGCGAAGGAAGTGAGGGTCATTGACCCGGAAGGAAAACAGTTGGGGATTTTACCATTGGTAGAGGCGCTTCGCGCTGCTGTCAATTTTGAGTTGGACTTGGTGGAGGTTTCTCCGAAATCGGAACCACCGGTTTGCCGCATCATGGACTATGGGAAGTTCAAATACCAGCAGAGTAAGAAGGCTCATGATGCGAAGAAGAAACAAGCGGTCATCCATCTCAAGGAAGTGAAGATGAGACCAAAGACGGAGGAACATGATTTTCAGTTCAAGCTTCGACATATTGAGCGTTTCTTAAAAGAGGGAAATAAGACCAAGGTGACGATCGTTTTCAGAGGAAGGGAGATGGCCCACCCCGATCTGGGAAAGAACATGTTAGGTCGGATTACGGAGGAAGCGAAGGAGTGGGCGAAGGTGGAACAAGCTCCCCGATTTGAGGGAAGAAGTTTTATCATGATCTTGGCTCCTCTTCAGAGCCAAAAATCACCGTAGAAAATCATTGATCTACAAAATATAGATTGCTTTGGCTTCGCACTGCACTCCGTGCGGCGCAAGGTTTTGCATTGCATTGATGGAGGTATATTTTATCGGTGCAAGCGAATCAAAGAATGTCATTTCAGAAGGAGGAAGGCGTGCCAAAATTAAAAACGAACCGAGGGGCAGCAAAACGCTTCAAAAAGACAGGGACGGGGAAAATCAAGGCCAAGAAGGCTTTTGCTCGGCATATCCTGACGAAAAAGTCGGCGAATCGGAAAAGAGGCCTCCGGACCCCCAAGTTTATTGAAAAGGGAGACATCAAGGGGATAAAGGCGTTGGTCCCTTATATCTAAGATGTTGAGACCCAAGTTGCATGGTTCAAGTCTCATGTTTTTTCATTTGAATGGATTCTTGAAACTTGGAACTTGGCCCTGAAACCTGAAACTCATTGATATCAGGAGGATTGTCACTCATGCCAAGGGTAAAAGGTGGACCTAAGACGAGGAAGAGAAGAAAGAAAACCTTAAAAATGGCAAAGGGCTACGTGGGGGGGCGAAGCCGGCTCTACCGAACGGCCGTGGATGCAGTTCATCGGGCTCTCGCCTACGCCTATCGAGATCGGAGAGCCAGGAAGAGAGATTTTCGAAGGTTATGGATTAACCGCATCAATGCTGCAGCGAGACTTCATGGTATCTCTTACAGCCGTTTAATGGATGCCCTGAAAAAAGCCCATGTCGAGTTGGACCGGAAGGTTTTGGCCGATTTAGCAGTGAGCGATCCCGGTGCTTTTTCAAAAATTGCCGAAATGGCCAAGACAAGTGGTGCTGCACAAAAATGATCCCCCCATCTTCGCTTCCCCCTTGAGGAGGGAAGGGTGAGGGGATAGGAGGAACGACGTCGTGAAAGAGGAGTTGGAGAAACTCCACGAGGAGACACTATCTTCCCTTTCTCAGACCTCCACCGAGAAAGAGGTCTCTA
>Ga0315280_10000727_pt1 | contig 60155 bp, 60 predicted proteins | sample YL17G06_40_MG_FD_203697 | JGI IMG/M metagenome (GOLD analysis project Ga0315280, IMG submission 203697) | Sediment microbial communities from Yellowstone Lake, YNP, Wyoming, USA - YL17G06_40 | ecosystem: Environmental > Aquatic > Freshwater > Lake > Sediment | place: USA: Wyoming | collected... | reverse complement strand
CCCGCGTCGTCAAGGCCGCCGTCATCCCCACCGCCACACGCACCTTCCGCCGGCTCACCGACGACGAAGTCGAGAAACACCTCAAGTAGGGGCCCCTCGGCGGTCGTCAAGAGATTACCCTTTAATTCAGCCGAGAGAATGGGTGTAGAGGCGCTTCATTGCTCGAACGCTCCGCCATCGTCCTCGCTGGCGGCCGATCCACGCGGATGAATGGGGACAAGGGGCTCAGTGGGCTCCGCGGCGAGCCGCTCGTGGGACACGTCGTGCGGCGGATCGCCGGGCTCGTGGGCGAGGTCGTCGTCGTCGTTGGCTCAGAGGAACAGCGGGGCGAGTACTCCCAGGTACTTGATGGCGGCATCCAGCTGCTTGTGGACGTCGACGAGGGGGGATCGCCGCTCGTAGGCGCCATCACCGGCCTCGAATGCGTCCGGGGCAGCTGCGCGCTTATCACGGGATGCGACGTGCCCTTCATCCTCTCGGAGGCGGTCTCCATGCTCTTCAGCGAGTGCGATGAGTTCGACGGGGCCACGTTCCAGTGGCCGAACGGATGGATCGAGCCTCTTCTCTCCGTCTATCGGGTTGAGCCGGCGCTCAAGCTCGCGCTCGAAGCGTACGACAGGGGAGACCACAGGCTGAGGACGGTCCTTCGCAGCCTGCCCCATCTGAAGCTGATACCGATTGAGGCGCTTCTGAGCATCGACCCTCAGCTCCTGTCACTGTGGGACGTCGACACGAGAGAAGACCTCGCTAAGGCAGAAGAGACGCTGGAACGAATGGAAAAAAAGGTGAACAGCCATAAAAAAAAGGCGGTTGACGGGGCTCTCGGAAGGTTGCTCCGATTTTAGAGGCCGACGACCTCGGTCTTCGGGATCGTGATCTTGAGGACGCCGTTCTTGTACTCGGTTTCCGCCTTCTCGTTGTACAGGGCTCCCTTCGGAAGCTCTATAGATGCGTGATAGTCTCCGGCGTCGACCTCAAGACCGTTCGGCGTGGCGTTCAGCTTTATCGCGTCGCTCTCCACGCCCGGCATCTCGATGTATAGTTGTACCTTGCCTTCCTCCTCTTTGAGGTCGAAGAGCGGTTCCCTCGGTTCTCCCAGCTGAGGTCTTCGCACGAGATCGTCAGGCCTTTCGAGCGGCTTAGGGGTCGTGAAGAATCCCTTGGCTACGAATCCGCGCATCCCCGGCTCCTCGAACGGCTCTATGCGCCATTCTCCCTCGAGGCCATCTTCCCGGATCTTATTCTCCAGCTCCCCGAAGTCGCTGAACATCTCGTGCTCCATCCGTCTGCGGAGCGCCTCCATCTTCCTGAACATCTCGTCCAGGTCCATGTTTTTCACCTCTCACATCTCCTCGAGGATCTGCAGCATCCGCCGGAGCGCTATGCCGACCATGAGGAACTGCGCCTCGCCCTCGCGGGTCGCTCGGTACCGTCCGTCGTCGTCCTTCTCGATCAGCCCGGCGTTCCTCAGCTTCCTCGCCGACTCGGAGACGAGCTTCGGGTTCATCTCGAGCTCGTTCATCAGCTCGGTGAAGGCGAGGGGACGCTCGGGCTCCTCGAAAAGCGCGCTCATCATCCGCACGCGGCCGGCGTTCGAAAGGATGTCGAAGAGGCGGGAGAACCTCTCGAGGTCATCGTCGAGGCTGTCCAGCTCCCTCCTCAGCTCGTCCCTTCGCCAGCCCCGCGTGCTGAGCGGCAGCTCAGCCAGGACGCGGCCGTCCTCGACCAGCATGAGCTTCAGCATGTCTGCGATCCTCCCTTACCTTTTGGTAAGTTACTGTTTGGTAATTACGAAATGGTAACTAATAAACCTTGAGCTCGATCGAGCCACGTCTTCATGGTTCCAGAGCCCAGAATCTCGCCCCATTGTAGCCCAAACATCTTTCGTCCGCGAGGATTGCAAATAAAGGATAAATTCCTAGGCGGGTGAATATCCGTTGGGAAATTGGACTTGAACGCCGACGAGGTTCTGAGGGAGATCGAGCGGCAAGCCCAGAGGGAGTTCCTGCCTATAGTTGGCCCACGCAAGGGCCAGGTCATCGTGGACATCATCCGCGAGAACAGGCCGAAGCGGATCTTGGAGATCGGGACGCTCGTCGGCTACTCGGCGATCCTGATGGGGAAGGAACTGGGAAAAGACGCCGAGCTGATCACCATCGAGATCCACGAGGACGAGGCGAGGACGGCGGAAGAGAACGTGAGGAGGGCCTCGATACCGCCGATGGTCAGGGTGCTCGTGGGGGACGCCCTCGAGGTCCTCCCTAGGCTTGAGGGCGCGTTCGACCTCGTCTTCGTCGATGCCGAGAAGAGCGAGTACATCGAGTACCTGAGGCTGATCGAGGGAAAACTCCACAAGGGGAGCATCGTCATCGCCGACAACGCGGGCATCTTTGCGAATCAGATGAAGGAATACCTGGATCACGTGCGGTCCTCAGGGAAGTACCGCAGCCGATACGTCCCCATGGGGGGAGACGGGCTGGAGATCAGCGTTAAGCTGTGAACATCCAATCCACGTCTGTGGGTGAAATCCACCTCAACGTCGAGCGGCGTCGAGAACCGTCTTCGGCGTCAGGTTTATCAATGCCCCGTCGGGACCTATCTGTGTGATTGCGGGATGCCTGGAAAGAAGAGCATGAGCAAGGTCGAGAAGCAGCAGGATGTCAAGGAGCGGACCGAGAAGAAGGAGAAGAAGGTCGAGAAGATCATCGGATCCATCGACATGCCGGACATCAAGAACGAGGAGCTGATCGCCCAGTTCAGGCGGATGAAGGCGATAACGCCCACGGACGTCGCGATCCAGTTCAACATCAAGGTGAGCATGGCGAAGAAGCTGCTCGAGGAGCAGCGGAAGATCGGCGTCGTCGACCTCGTCTCCCAGAGCCCGAACCTGAAGGTCTACGCGCTCACCCAGAAGTAGCCCTTTCCAGCCGGATCTCCACTCCGCCCTTTATTAGGCGGAACAGGTCGAGGTTCTCCGTCACTCTTCCAATCCTGTTGACGGGGCTGGTGTGCGTCACGGCGCCGTGAAATATGCAGAGGGCGTCCCCCATCGGCCAGTAGGCGATGGTGCCCAACTCCACCTTCCTGACGGATTTCTCCTCGCCCCGCCTGATGCCGACGATGAATGAGCATCCGCCGGCGATCGGGTGTGCGCGCCCCTCCAGCGGGAGCCTCCTCAGGAGCGTCTCGACGGTCAATGGCGCGCTGAACCGCACGAGCTCCCCACCCGCTTCGCCAACCCCACTGATTTTGATTTTGATGGGAGTCTTGGACAGGCTTTCGCTCATAGTTCATCGCCGGGTCTGAGTCGCCGCGAACTTCACGATCTGCCCCGCCACGTCGACCCTCGTGGCGACCTTGAGGGCCTGCCAGCCCGGCGACCCGTTCACCTCCAGGATCACGGGCCCCCGTTCGGACTCGATTATGTCGACGCCCGCGTAGTCGAGGCCAATGGCGTCCGTGGCCCTGACGCCGAGTTCGATGATCTCGTTGGGGACGGGCTCGTCGACCATCCTGCCGCCGCGGGCGACGTTCGTCTTCCACTCGCCCGCCGCACCGTACTTGTACGCGGAGCCGATGGCCTCGCCGCCGACGACGAACACGCGTATGTCCCTGCCCGGGTTGCGGAGGTACTCCTGCACGATGAGGGGTTGCCCGAGCCGTGAGAGCATCCGCCAGGCGTTGTACGCGAGGTCTGGGTCGTCGAACTTGAGGGAGCCCTTTCCCATGGAGCCGAGGATGGGCTTGTAGACGGACGTCCCGAGTTCCCTGGACCACCCGTACGCCATCTCGGTGTCCTCCGTAGTGAAGGTTTCCGCGATCGGGAGCCCAGCCCTTGCGAGCGTGTACTGGGTCGCGTACTTGTCCCTCGCCCTCCTGAAGGCGTAGCAGGGGTTGACAACGCGGATCCCCGAGAGCTCCATGTGTTCGACCATGCTGATGCGGCGGGTCGTCTGCTCGCACGTTCCCGGGCCGAAGCTCCTCAGGAAACAGACATCCGAGTCGGTGACATCCTCATCTCCCAACCAGAACCTGGATCGGGAATCGGAGACGGAGGACGAGACGTCCGCGATGCTGCCCGTCGACACTCGGTGTCCTAACTCATTCACCTTTTCAGCGAGCTCGATCGAGTTGACGCTGGGCGACCTGCCATGAATAACTAGCAATCTCACGAGGAGACCTCACATTCCTCAATATCAGGGTATTAAATAAAGTTAATATTCTGCTCGCTCTGCCCTTACTTGATTCCTATTTAAATTAATATTATTTATGATTCGTTCATCATTTTCTTTAAATCTTCTATAAATTTATGAAATAATTTTACTTTTTTACTTTCTTCTATAGAATCTTCAGTCATGACATAACTTCCATCTGTATCCACTTCAACTATTGCTCTTCCCTTTTTAGCTGGAGTTTTTGTTGACAATGTTTTATCTTCATCTGGCGTTACAAAAAATACTTTTATGTGTTTGGTTGATTCATCCTTAGATAATTTAATTTTCCAATATCCCGTTTGAGCAATTCTCTCCCTTAATGTAACTTTACTTGATATAACTGCAATAATTTTATATGTTTTTGGCCTATATATTACAATGTCAACGTCGGGAAGATGAAACCCAAATTCGCCAAAATCCACTACCAAATTTCTTTTAACCGATGATAATTCAAGAGGTAACTTTTCATTTCTTGTTCTTTCAAGTTTGTTTCCTTCAACAATCTTTAAGCCTAAGTTTTCTACTTCATCTCTAATTATATGAAAAACTAATTTTTCTAGATTTTTCCCTTTAAAGGCTCTCCAAGATTGCTCATGGTCATTGTTTTTTGTAGGGTTTTTTAGCCAACCTTCGTAATGAATACTTTTAGCTTCTTTTAGTATTTCAGATATATGTCTGTAAGTTTCTTCACCGTAGATCTTGGATTTACTTTCATATAATTTTATTAAATCTTCTCCTTTCATGCTTTATTTCCTTCATTTTTTTTTGGGATTTTTTTTATTTCTCTCGTAGAATGTCCAAGTTACATTTCTTTGTTGAGAAATCTTTTCATCTGGAGACGGTTTCCTCATTATAAAAAGATATTTGAAACCTCTCAAATAAAAATTGAAACGCAATGCCCGATTAAACCATACACCTGTATGAGAGGATTGCCCTCTCCTTACTATACATATGACGTCTACCGTCTCAAATTTTTTACATAACCTCTCGTAAAGTTTGAAACCTACTGAGGTGAATTTTTTTTTGACCCACTGGTCGCCAATTAGCCAGCCAAGTACTTTTCCAGGTTTTAATATCCTGTAACATTCATCAATGACTTTTTCGAGCTCATCGTAAAAGACCTCATCCTCGCTGGAGATTTTTCCTATATCATCTGGATGTTCATTATATCTTATGTTGTCCCCATATGGGGAATCTACGAATACTAAGTCCACACTATCAGGAGATAACGGGATTTTTCTAGCGTCGTTCTGAATTACGTCAGGTCTGGTAGGGGCGATATCAAAACAGATGGCTCTGCGCTGCTCTTCTCTACAAACATCGAGGGTAGTTCCGCTTCCACACATGGGATCGACTACTAGATCATCTGGATCTGTGTATCTCCAAATAAGATTCCAGATCAGTGCGGCGGGGGTAACTCCTGGGTACTTATTATCTCCTTTAGGGATTTTCCCGTAGCTCTGTCTAGGAAAGTCCCAGAGGGTTGTGGCCTCTAAATGAGGGATCTCTTCAACAATCTCCTCGTTTTTACCATTTATTGGACTTAAAAAAGACCAAGATTTTGACTCCTCTAATATCAATTGATTCTCTTCTTTTTTTGTGGTCAAAAAAAATTCATATGATTTTTCCATTGATAAATTCGAAGGTCGGTATAGTTCTATAAGTCTCTTTGTAGTGGACATATTTATTGGAGAAGATCTACTAATTCCCAATTGTTTCAATAATTTTTTTGCATCTTTCAGTGGTACAATTTTTCCAATGGGATGAACTTTAACCTGATAAGGATACTTACCGTTCCAAGCTTCTGATTCGATATTCATTTTCCCTTCGGAATCTGCCTCGAATATTCCATATAGTAGATCAGAATCTAAATTTAAGAGAAATATTAAATCCCCTTTTTTTACCCTAATAGCCGCTGCTCCATATTGTCTATTTGATCCAAAAAGTAGTCTATGAAAACATTCTTCTTGAGACGAATTGCTAGTTGCAAAAATAAATCCTTTTTTATCTTTCATTGACTCAACCATTTAGGATCTAAGACTCCCCATCTTAATTTAAGGAAGGTATTTAAGCGTTAAATTTATCGGTTCTTACTCTATTTTTATAAATATTTGACACTTTAACATACGATCTACAAAGAAACCATAGTGAAATGCCTGCGTACATCAAAATTCTGGTTTTGCCTTACCGCGTTTCCTGTCGAGGCTGGCCTTCACGAGTCCGTAGTATGGTGGAGAGGGTTTCCACGGCCGGCTCTTGAACTCGGGGTGGAACTGGGTGGCGAGGAAGAAGTAGTTGTCGGGCCGTTCTAGGATCTCCTTCCGCCTGCCGTCGGTGCTCCAGCCCGAGAACACGGCACCGACGCCCTCGAGCCTGTTCCAGTATTCGGGGGTGACCTCCCACCTGTGCCTGTGGCGCTCGTGGATCAGCTCGGAGCCGTACAGACGATGGGCCAAGGTTCCGGGCTTAACTACGACCGGGAGCGAGCCCAGGCGCATGGTTCCTCCCAGTTCGCCTACGCCCCTCTGCTCGGGCAGGAGGTCAATTACGGCATGGGGCGTCCTAGGTTCGCACTCCGTCGAGTGGGCGCCCTTCAGACCCAGTAGGTTGCGAGCCATCTCCACGATGCCCATCTGAAGGCCGTAGCAGATCCCGAGATATGGGACATCGTGCGTCCTGCAGTACTCAACGGCCTTTATCATGCCCTCGGCCCCCCTTTGGCCGAAGGCCCCGGGCACCAGGACGCCGTCGTACTCGCCGATCTTTTCGGCGCTTCCGGAAGCCTCGAACTCCTCCGTCTCGATCCAGTCTATTTTAACCTTGCAGCCTGCGGCGGCCCCCGAGTGCCTGAGGGCCTCGTTGACGCTGACGTAGCAGTCCGCGAGCTCGGCATACTTCCCGCACATCGCAATTTTGACGGTCTCACTTGCCTTGTGGAAGCGGTCTACGACTCCCCGCCACTGGGACAAGTCCGCTGGGCGGCTCATTAGCCCGAGGTATTCGGATACGACCTCCCCCATCCCCTGCCTTTCCAGAACCAGCGGCAGTTCGTATATCGGGTCCACGTTCACCGAGGAGAAGACCGCCCTCTCCTCAACGCTCGAGTAGAGCGCGATCTTCCGCCTCTGCTCGCCTGGCAGCGGCCCCGCCTCGCACCGGGCGACGATGACGTCGGGCTGCAGGCCGATGGCCCTCAGCTCCTTCACGCTGTGCTGGGTGGGCTTCGTCTTTGGCTCTCCGACGACATCTAGGATTGGAACCAAGGTCACGTGCGCGAGCAACGTATTACCTCGATGTTCTTCGAGCCGTATCTGCCTGAAGGCCTCGAGGAACGGCAGGCCCTCGATGTCCCCAACGGTACCGCCGCACTCGATGAGCAGGACGTCCGCGTCGGTCTTCTCGGCGACGGCGCGCAGCCTCGTCTTGATCTCGTCGGTGACGTGGGGGATGATCTGGACGCAGCGCCCGAGGTAGCCGCCCTCTCGCTCCTTCCTGATGACGTGTTGGTAGACCTGGCCCGACGTTATGTTGTTGAGCCGTGTGAGCTCGATGCCGAGGAAGCGCTCGTAGGCGCCGAGGTCCATGTCGGCCTCGTAGCCGTCGTCAAGGACGAAGACCTCGCCGTGGATGTAGGGGTTCATCGTCCCCGCGTCCACGTTCAGGTACGGGTCGCACTTGACGGCGCTGACGGTGAAGCCGCGGCTCTGTAGCATCTTCCCGATGGAGCAGGTCACCATTCCCTTCCCGAGGCCGCTCATCACGCCGCCCGTTATGAAAACGTACTTGGTCAATGGGAATACCTGCCAATAATGTTCGAAACGTGAATGGGGGCGCCCTATAAACCCTTTGAAAATGAAGTTTAGATTTTTTTCTATAGCTTTCACGATGCCGTGACGCGTTTTCGGGATTAACCTGACTAAAATGTCGGCAGCGGGATTCGGGCGTCGGTCGTCACATTGAGGCCGAGCAGCTTCAAGGGCGTCTCGTCTCCGTTATTCATCAGGTGTGTCGTGTGCATCTCGCATCCCTTGAGCTGGCCCAGTGCCTCAATGCACCTCCTGGCCTTCTCGTCGGTCACACCGCTGGCCGCCAGGGCGTCGAGCACCTCCTTGACGTCGAGGGACGCCGTGCTCCTTCCGAAGATCCGTTTCAGCCTGATCATGCTGTCGATTACGGATCTCGAGATGACGTGGGCTTCGTCAGGTAGGCCCGTGATCCTCTTCACGGCGTTGAGGAGCGCGGCGGACTCCGCGTGCATGAGGGGACTGTTCTTGCCTTTTACGATGATCATCTTCGAGTCGATCCTGAGTTCCATGGCGGCGCCACAGAAGATCCCCCTGTGCCCCTTGCCCTCGTTCTTCCTCCTCTCGGCCTCCGCTGCCGCCTCCCTCGCTGGGAGGACGACCGTTCTGTCGCCGGGCTTGACTTTCGCCTTCGCCATGATCTCCTCCATCCTGTTCAGGGTGTCGCGGCCGGTGTTTCCTTCGACGAAGTCGCGGTTGTACCTGAAGAAACGCCTGACGATCTCCTGCCTGCTCGCCTCTCTAACGGCGTCATCGTCGACGATTCCCTCCTTCGCCATGCTCACGCCCATGTCCGTCGGGGACCTGTATCGCGCCAGGGGGTCGTCTTCGCCGACCATCTTCTCGATCATCCGAGTCAGGATGGCGAAGTTCTCCACGTCACGGTTGTAGTTGATGGCGGTGACCCCATAGGCGGCGAGGTGGTAGGGGTCGACCATGTTGTAGTCGCCGATGTCGGCTGTCGCCGCCTCGTACGCGATGTTCACGGGGTGGCTGAGTTCGAGGTTCCATATCGGGAAGGTCTCGAACTTTGCGAAGCCTGAGCTGATGCCACGCTTCCGATCCTGATAGATCTGGGACATGGCGAAGCTCATCTTCCCGCTGCCCGGGCCCGGCGCCGTGACTACGACGATCTTCTTCTTGGTCTCCACGTACTCGGGCTTCCCGTAGCCGTCGTCGCTGAGCACCCTGTCGAGGTCGACCATGTAGTTGGGTATCTCGTACCCGATGAACACCCTGAGCCCGCGGTTCTCGAGCCTCTGCTTGAACTTCAGCGCGGACCACTCGCCGCCGAAGCGGTTGATGACCACTGCCGAGACATCCAGGCCGATCTCCCCCAGGTCGCCGATGTCTTTGATCATCTGGTCCTCGTAGGTGAGCCCGAAGTCCCTGCGGATCTTCCTGCCCTCGATGTCCTTGGCGCTTATGCAGTGGACGAGCTCCACGCTGCCGCCGAGTCGCTTGAGCATCCGGATCTTCGTGTCGATGGCGTATCCAGGAAGCACCCGCGATGCGTGGTTGTCGAACTGCAGTTTGCCGCCGAACTCGAGGTAGAGCTTGTCGAAGAGGGAGACCCGCTCAAGGATCTTCCCCACCTGAGCGTCCAGGTACCTGTCAGTGTCGAACCCGACGCGATCTATCAAACTGACTCCCCTGATTTGGCACGCATCTTGTATATAATACGGAAAAAAGGTTTAACTGCCGTACAACGGCATCTTCCCCAGCAGGTCGAGCAGCGTGGGCATCAGCTCCTTTCCCCTGATCCTGCCGAGGCCGCCGTAGGCGCACGCCCTCTCCGAGAAGGATGCGACGGCGTCGGATCTCACCTCGGGCCCGCTGATGGCGACTGGGACAGGGTCGCCCCGGTGGTCCCTTGCCGTGACGCTCGTCGTGTGGTCCGCGGTCACCGCGATGTACGTCTCGTCGAGATCCGCATGCTCGATCAGGTGGCCGACCATGTCGTCGATCTTCTCGATGACGCTCATCTTCAGCTGGGCCTTCCCGTCGTGGCTGGCGTTGTCCGTCCCCTTGACGTGGAGGTACACGATGTCATGGTTGGGAAGGACCTCCTCAGCCTTCCTCGCCTTCGATATCGTGTCGGTGTCGACGCCGCCGGTCGCGCCCAGCGCATCGAATATCTCGAACCCCACCGCCACACACGCCCCCCTGACCGTCGGCGTAGCCGAGACGCATGCGCCCCTCACGCCGTAAAGGTCGGTCATCGGCGTCACGGTCGGCGGCTCCCCCGCGCCGCGCAGCAGGATCGCGTTGGCGGGCGGGAGCCCGGCCTTGATCCGTTCCCTGTTCACTGGGTCGTCGCGCAACATATTCTTCAGGGTCGCGGTCAGCTTGTTCACGATCGCCGCCGTCCTTTCGGCCTCCTCCGTTTTTTCCAGGGGCTGTGAGGTGAGCACCTTCGCTCCATCCCTGTGGGGATCCGTGTCCGAGACCCTCCAGCTGAGCTTCTCCCCTCTGAGGACCACGGCGAGTCTATGACCCAAGGTGGGGAGGACGGTGACCTCGACGTCCGGATGCCCGCTCAGGCGAACGTCAGAAAGGTGTCCCTTGAACTGTGAGCCCTCGACTCTGCCCGCCCGCCTGTCGAGCACGACCCCCCTGTCGTCGACGTATGAGAAGTTCCCCCTGAACGCCACGTCGCCCCTCCTGATCTCTATGCCGGCGCCCATCGCCTCGAGGGCTCCGCGCCCCCTGTAGCTCTCGATGGGGTCGTATCCGAGGAGGGCGAGGTTGGCCACGTCGCTTCCAGGCGGCCTGCCCGGCGCGATGATGTCCATGAGCCCGCAGACGCCGGCCTTCGCCACTGAGTCGAGGTTCGGGGTCTCCGCCGCCTCCAGGGGCGTCCTGCCGCCGAGCTCCTTGAGCGGCCTGTCCGCCATGCCGTCGCCCACGACGAGAATGGTCCTCATCACAGTCGTTCTAAATCCTAACTCGGCAGATTAAAATTCTGTCCCTGTCTGGCAGTTTATTCATTTGAATTCATTTCATGTCAGATGCTTTTAGATTTGAGTGTGGATCGATCGGAAAGATTAAATCTTTCACGTAGATGATCTGAGGTTGAAATGGGTGAGCGTATTCCTAGACGCTGAGATTCTTCTACCGTTTTTAGCTCACCTCTTAGAGTTGGTGGAGAAGCTTGTCTGAGAACACTGAGAAGTCTGGACAAAAATTCGAGAACTTCGGCGAGTGGTACGACCGGGTGCTGCTCGAGGCCGACATCGCCGACGACCGCTACCCGGTGAAGGGGTTCTCGGTCTACAAGGGCTGGGGCTTCGGCATCGCGAGGCGCATCGCGGGGCTGCTGGAGGAGCAGCTCGAGGAGGACGGCCATCAGCCCATGCAGTTCCCCGTCGTCATCCCCGAGGACGCGTTCCAGAAGGAGGCGGAGCACATCGCCGGCTTCTCGGGCGAGGTGTTCTGGATCACCCACGCCGGCGAGAACCAGCTGGAGCGGAGGCTCCTGCTCAGGCCGACGTCCGAGACCGCCATCTACCCCCTCTTCAAGATCTGGATCAGGTCCCACGCCGACCTGCCCCTGAAGATGCATCAGACGTGCAACGTCTACCGCTACGAGACGAAGGCGACCCGACCCCTCTATAGGGGGAGGGAGTTCCTGTGGAACGAGGGACACACCGCCCACGCCGACTACGAGGACGCCGAGAAGCAGGTCAGAAAGGCAGTCGAGTTCTACCGCAACGTCTATGACAGCCTGGGTCTCAGCTACATCCTGCTCAAGCGCCCCGACTTCGACAAGTTCGCCGGGGCGGTCTACAGCCTCGCGTTCGACACGTGGAACCCGGACGGGAAGACCAACCAGATCGGCACCGTCCACGAGCTCGGCGAGAACTTCGCCAGGGCGTTCGAGCTGACCTACGAGGACGAGGCGGGCGAACAACGTCTCGTCTCGACCACCTGCTACGGGCTGGGAATAGGCAGGGCGCTCGCGGCGACCATCTCCCAACACGGGGACGACCACGGCCTCATCCTACCCCCGATCGTGGCGCCAAAGCAGGTCGTCATCATCCCCATCCCGTTCAGGGGCTCGGAGGAGGCCGTGTCGACCTATTCGAAGGAGATCGAGCGTCTCTTGAAGGCCGCCAACATCAGAGTCGCGCTGGACGACAGCGACAAGCTCAGGCCGGGCGAGAAGTTCTACCGATGGGAGATGTTCGGCGTGCCCGTCCGCATCGAGGTCGGCCCGATGGAGGCGAAGGAGCGCACGGCGACGCTCGTGAGGAGGGACACGCTGAAAAGGAGCAAGGTGGAGATCGACGCCCTCGTCGAGACGATCCGAGGCCTCTTCGACCAGATCCACCGGAACCTCAGGGATCGGAGCTGGAAACGCCTAGAGGACGAGACCGCCGACGCCGACAGCCTCGAGGCCCTCAAGGCGTGCATGGACGAGCGGAAGATCGTCAGGGTGAACTGGTGCGGCGACCCCGACTGCGCCTTCAAGATCAAGGACCAGGTCGCCGGCGAGCTGAGGGGAACCCCGTGGGAGAGGCACGAGGAGCCGACGGGCCCCTGCATCGTCTGCGGCGGCACTGCGACGGATGTGGCGTACGTCTCCAGGACGTTCTAGAGCTCCATCACCATCCCGTCTTCCGCGACCTCGAAGTCCGCCTTTTTCACCCTCTCCATCATGCCCTGATCGGGGTCGAGCAGGGGGTTGGTGTGGTTGACGTGGGTATAGACGATCCTTCCTACGTCTAGACCCTTCAGGATCTTCATGCTCTCCTCGACCGGGACGTGGCCCAGATCGTATGAGGTCTTCCCAAGTCCGCTGATCCTCGCCAGCTCGTCGTTCCACCAGAACGTGGCGTCCAGCATGAACACGTCGGCGCCCTCGACGCGCCGGAGGACTTCGTCCGTGAGCCTCTCCAGGTCGGGAGCGTACACGATTCGGCTGCCGTCGGCCTCGATCTCGTACCCGTATGTGCGGGTTGGAAAGCACGATCCATCCGGAAGCCTCTCAGTGTGTAACACCTCAAAGCCGGATACCTTTAAGCCGCCCAGAAGATCGATCCTGGTCTCCTCCTTCAGTTCCCGTGGACTGACGTAGTCCTTGGCGAGCCTTCCCAGGAAGCTGAAGAACTGCCCCTGCTCCTTCGTCCCGAAGAGGAAGCGGATGAGGTCGGGCGACCCGTAAACGGGCGTGTTGAAGCATTTCCCCGTGGAGAATTCGAAGAGGCCGACGCAGTGGTCGCCGTGCCCGTGGGTCAGGAGGACCGAGTCGATCCGGCTCTCGCGGACCGCCCAGGCCAATTTCTTCGGGCGCGGGATCAGTTTGACGCCCTCGAGCTGCTGCTTGAGGTCCGGCGACGCGTCGATGAGCACGTGGCGGTCGCCGTCGAGCGACACGGCTATGGACGACCGGGTCCTCCTCGAGCGCGGGTCGGACCTGGCCCGGGCGCAGTTGGGGCACGGGCAGTCCCACTGGGGGACACCGCCGTTGGAGCCGGAACCGAGGACTGTGATGATCACGCCTCATTGCTTGTCGATCCTACTAAAAGGGCGTTGCGGGCGGGCCCGATCACCCTTTTATGGGGGGCTGCGCAGAGATGTGCGAGCGCATGGCGGAGGTCTACGAGCCCGCCGAGGACTCGTTCCTGCTCCTGAGGCACGTCGAGAGGCTCGTGCGGAGGTCGGTTCTGGATGTTGGAACGGGGAGCGGAATACAAGCTGTCGCAGCCGCGGCCAAGCCCGACGTCGAAAGGGTGGTGGCCATCGACATCGCCCCCGAAGCCATCGAAGTGGCCCGGAGGCGCGCAGCTGTGGCGGGCGTCTCTGAAAGGGTGGAGTTCAGGATCGGCGACCTCTTCACGGGCTTGGGCGATGAGCTGTTCGACTGGGTGGTATTCAACCCACCCTACCTGCCGTCCGAGGGCGAAGCCGACGAAGGTTCATGGGCGGGTGGCAGGGCTGGAAGCGAGACCATTCTACGGTTCCTCGCCGAGGCCTCACAGTACCTGAAGCGATGCGGAGGCATCCTCCTCGTCTACTCGACGCTGACGGGGCTCGACCTCGAGGAGATCAGGAAATCGTACCACGTTGAATTGCTGGAGGAGTTGCCTCTGTTCTTCGAGACCCTTTTCTGTGTCCTTCTCAGGCCGCTCAGCCCATCTTGAGGCCGACGAAGAACCCCGCGGCGAAGCTGGCCCCGAACGGTATGTGGGCGACGAGAGTCGTGACGATCCCCCAGAGGCCGGAGGCCTGGCCCGTCAGCCCCAGGGCCCAGTCCTGCAGCGCCGTGTAGTTGATGGAGATGATGCCGATGTACGCGAGGTACTCGAGGACGATGAAGCCCAGGGCAAGCAGGATCACGACTAATTTCGCGAGCTTCTTCAGGGCGAAGCCCACGACGAAGCCCCCCACGCCGCCTATGCCCACCTCCCCGATGATGGGCGTCAGGAAGTCTTTCGCGCTCATCGTTCTGTCTCCCATTTCAATGTACGAAGATTGATTATTTAAGCAGAGCTTCCGCCCCTCGTTATAAGCGTCCCGGCGTCGCCCTCCAGCGCCTCGGCCGCCCTCTCGAGGGACGTGATGATCGCCTTCTCCCCGCCGTGCTCGACGAATCTGATGCACGCCTCGACCTTCGGCCCCATGCTCCCGGGCGGGAACACGCCCTTGGCGAGATATCCTTTAGCCTGGGCCACGGTCATGTGCCTGATCTCTCTCTGGGTGGGTTTGCCGTAGTCGAGTTTGGCACCGTCCACGTCCGTGAGTATCAGGAAGATGTCTGCGTCCACATCCTCCGCCAGCACCTCGCCGGCGAGGTCCTTGTCGATGACGGCGTCGATGCCCTCCAGCTTCCCGTTTTCGCCGACGATGACCGGGATGCCGCCTCCGCCCGAGGCGATGACGATCATGCCGTCGTCGACCATCCGCTTCACCGCCTTGCCCTCGACGATCGCGAGGGGCCTCGGCGACGGGACGACCCTGCGCCAGGGGCGGTCGCTGCTGGGCCTCATGTTGCGGACGACCCACCCCTTCTCCGCCGCCAGCCTCTTGGCGTCCTCCTCGGTGTAGAAGGGGCCGACGGGCTTGTGGGGGTCCTGGAAGTCGGGGTCGTCGCGGCCGACGGCGACCTGCGTGACGACGGTCACGACGGGCTTGCCATCCCCGAGGAGCTGGTTTCGGAAGTTCTGCTGGATCATGTATCCGATCTGGCCCTGGGTCATGGCGCCGAGGACGACGAGGGGCTGCGCCGGCACGAGGTCCTGGGCCTGCTCCTGCTGGATGGCGAGGTTGCCCACCTGGGGCCCGTTCCCGTGGGTCAGGACGATCTCGTAGCCGCGGCGGACGATCTCGGCGATCTGCCGGCAGGCGATGCCGACGTTCCGCATCTGCTCCTCGGCGGTGCCCGTCTCGTCGGGCTGCTTGATGGCGTTGCCGCCCATGGCGATCATGACGCGCTTGCCCATGCCAGACACTCCAGAATTGGAAGGAACTAATCCTACGCCACACGACTTAAAACGTTTCCGATTGTCGTGAATTTCCATTATTCGGAGGGTACTCGCACCATTTGAGACAAGCTTCATCAAACTAGACTTTTTTAGCCTATAGAAAACTATGCATAATTGGTAATTATTTTATAGGTTATAAATAAAAAGTAAGAATAAAAGTCTATAAATACGTATGAGATAATTGAAAAATACATAAGCATATCGTAGGCCCCAAACGGGGGGCACTCTTAACAGCTCATTCTACTTAATATACACGAGAACCCTTCTCTAGTTTCATTTTTAGTAGACCTGCGGTTTTTCCATTACCTCCTGTAAAATTATAACCAAATCCAGATGCAAAATATTTTAAATGGCGTCTTGTAGTTATTTAATAAGAAATACGAATCTGGAATGATGTCGTATGCTGAACTTGCTATTTAATTTAGAAATTCCGAAAATTTCAGAAAGGAGGTGAAAAGTTGGTAACTAGGTATACGCTTGAAAATGATGCAATTGAGTTAAATATTGAAGGTCCATATCAGGAGGATTTTATAGCACCCACCATGAGATTCCAATTTACCTTTTTTAATCGTTCTCAACAAAGATATCACCTAACAGGAATGACGTATAGATTTAATATAATAAATAATAAAGGACAACAATATGGACTTTGTTATCTAACATTTGATGAGGGTATGCTAGATTTATTAATTAATAGTGATAAAAACATAAATGGTTATGTAACAATGGATCATTATATTCTTAAAAAAATCGAGGAAATACGATCTGGCGGAGATGTACGTTATAGAATTTATGGAGGGTTTGTAGGGATTCCAATGCCTTCACCTCCGCAAATTACTTCTTTCAAGAGATCAGATAAAAATCAAGTAGAGAGTAGAATTTCAAAAAGCGATTGGGTTGAAAAATTCTTACCCGCATTTCAATTTAAAAATGTCTCGCTATTAGAAATTCCCAGTATCGATTCGGAAGATTTCCGAAAAGTATCTGAACATTTAGATTCAGCTTGGAAACAGAAATTTATGGGAGAATATGACAAAGTATTAACAGATTGTAGAAAAGTAATAGAAGAGATTGGAACGATAGTACGAAAAAAAGGATTTGAAATAGAGGAAGATGGAACTAAAAGACCTGATTGGAAAAAATTTTTCAGTGGAGACAATGATATTGGAGATATCTTCGGTACAATAAACCAAAAGATTTATGGATTTACTTGGCCTGGCGCTCATACGGGTAAAAGTATAAATCTTGAAGATGCAGATTATGCTCTAATGATTACACATTCTATAGCAAATATGGTTATTAAGAAATTTAAAAAAGAGTAATAATTTTATCACATATGCCCCCCGCGTGCGCTTGGCTATAGCTACCTCGAAAAAATGTTATTTATTTTTTGCCAAAAATGGATTCTAAAATTTCTTTTAATGTTTCTCTAAAAGGAGGATAAAATGTTGCTACAAGCAATATGATAAAAATGACTAATGCTAAAATTGCCAAAGCAGGAAGAGCCCCTCTCTTATTCTTAATCGTGCGCAATGGACTTGTACCATTTATTTAATTTTTGGAAGTATCTTAAATACTTATCGAATTAATTGTAAAAAGGTTAACTGTAAAAACTAAATGAGTTAGATATCTCACAGAATTGTCGTCTTCGTATTAGGAAAGCTACGCTAAATCGGGAAACGGGCTTAATTTTGTTTTTATATATTTTAAGGGTTTAAGACTAATTTAATTCTAGGTAAAAATAGGGCTATGCAGGGTTTTTATCCTCTAGAATTCTATTACCTAAACGTTTTTATCGTTTTTTTCTTCCTTCCGGTTGAAGGTGGGAGCCGTCAACAGCCTCATCTGCCTCGGCATCGAGTCCACGGCCGACAACCTCGGCGTCGGCATCGCGACCCCAGACGGCACCATCCTAGCCAACGAGATCAGCACCCACGTCCCCGCCGAGGGCGGCATCCACCCGAGGGAGGCCGCGCGCCACCACGCCGCCGAAATTGGCAACACCCTGACGAGCGCCCTCAAGGCGGCCGGCATCAGGGGCCGCGACATCGGCATCGTCGCCTTCTCCCAAGGCCCCGGCCTCGGCCCGTGCCTCAGGACCGGCGCGACGGCCGCCCGCGCCCTCGCGACCTACCTGAGGGTGCCGCTGGTCGGCGTCAACCACTGCATCGCCCACATCGAGATCGGCCGGCTCGCCACGGGCGCCGCGGACCCGCTGACGCTCTACGTCTCGGGGGGCAATTCCCTGGTTGCCGGCTTCGAGTCGGGCCGGTACCGCGTCTTCGGCGAGACCATCGACATCGCCGTCGGCAACTGCCTCGACACCTTCGCCCGGGAGGCCAAGCTGCCATACCCAGGCGGCCCGGCGGTCGAGCAGCTCGCGCTCAAAGGAAATCAGCTGATCCCCCTGCCCTACACCGTCAAGGGGATGGACCTCAGCTTCAGCGGCCTCCTCACCGCCGCCCTGGAGGCGCTGCGCAGCGGCCGGTGGAGGCTGGAGGACGTCTGCTTCAGCCTGCAGGAGGTCGCCTACGCCATGCTCGGCGAGGTGACCGAGCGCGCCCTCGCCCACACGAGGAAGGCGGAGCTCCTGCTGACGGGCGGCGTCGCGGCCAACAAGAGGCTCCGCTCCGTCATCGGGTCCATCGCCGACGAACACGGCGCCAAGCAAAGCTTCGTGCCGCTGCGCTACGCGACCGACAACGGCGCGATGATCGCGTGGACGGGCGTCCTCGCCTACAGCAACGGCGTTCGGACCCCCGTCGAGACGAGCTACATCGACAGCCACTGGAGGCTCGACCAGGTGGAGGTGCCGTGGAGGCGCTGAAGCTGATCGCAAAGGGAGCGGAGGCGGACCTCTGGCTCGACCCTGACTGGAACGGAGTGAGGACCATGCTCAAGAAGCGCGGGAAGAAGGGGTACCGCCACCCCGAGATCGACAGGGAGATCCGCCGCCAGAGGACGATCCACGAGGCCGAGATCATGCACCGGGCGAAGGCGTCGGGCGTCCCCACCCCAATCATCTACCAGGTCGATCCCGAAGGCGCGACCATCGTGATGCAGTTCGTGGAGGGCGCCAGGGTCAGGGACATCGTCGATGACCTGGATGCGGAGGCTAGGGCGGACCTCTTCAGGCTCATCGGCGTCCAGTCGGGCCGCCTCCACGGCGGCGGGATCGTCCACGGCGACCTGACGACGTCGAACATGATACGGGCCGGTAAGGCCGTGGTCTTCATCGACTTCGGCCTCGGGGAGGTCTCGTCGGACGCCGAGAAGCGGGGCGTGGATCTCCACCTGATGCGGCGCATGCTGACGAGCACCCACTTCAGGCACGCAGAGGAGTTCTTCGCCGCCTTCGAGGACGGCTACCGCAGCGCGATGGGCGACGAGGCGGAGGAGGCGCTGTGCAGGATGGAGGAGATCGAGAGGAGGGGGAGGTACGTCGAGAGGGAGAACGGTCTGGATGGCGACGGGTAACCGCCACAAGTACGGCGAGGCCCGGCAGGTGCTGTCGGAGGTGGGCGTCGAGCTCAGGCTCCTCGACGTGGAGCGAGTGGAGATCCAGGCGGACGACCTGGCGGCGATCGCGTCATACAGCGTCAGCCAGATCGCGGCCGAAGAGAACCGACCTGTCCTCGTCGAGGACGCGGGCATCTTCATCGAGCACTACGGAGGTTTCCCAGGCCCGTACTCCTCGTACGTCCTGAGGACGGTCGACCTCGGAGGCGTGCTCAAGCTCATGCAGGGCGTCGATGACCGAAGGGCCTCGTTCCAGTCGGTGGTCGCGTACAGAGACCACGGCAAGCCCAGGTGCTTCCGCGGGACGGTGACGGGCACCATCGCGCAGGGCACACGCGGAAAGGGCGGATTCGGATACGACCCCATCTTCATCCCGGACGAGGGCGACGGCCGAACCTTCGGGGAGATGACCGCCGAGGAGAAGAACCTGCTCTCCCATCGTGCGAGGGCGTTCAGGAACTTCGCCGAGTGGCTGAAGGGATCCGAGTAAAGGTTTTTAAAGAGAGCGCCTTCCCTAACCTAAGGCAAACCACAAGTCTCAGATCTGGCTGATGGGAATGGTCGGAAAAACGGCTCTGATGAGGGGGAGATCCCGCTCGACGAGGCCGGTCTCCAAGCGGCCGCCGAGCTGGGTGATCTACCAGCCCGACGAGGTGAAGGCGCTCATCATCAACCTCTCCAAGGAGGGGAGATCGCCGAGCGAGATCGGCAACATACTGCGCGACGAGTACAGCGTCCCGCTGGTCAAGCCCATCGTGGGCCACGGCGTCCTCAAGACCCTGCGCGACGCCCAGGCCGCCCCGAGCATCCCCGAGGACCTGTACAACCTGATGGAGAGGGCCGCCGTCATGAAGCGCCACATGGAGCGGAACCGGAAGGACTTCGGCAACAAGCGGGGCCTGCAGCTGACGGAGTCCAAGATCTACAGCCTCACCCGATACTACAAGCGCAAAGGGCTGCTCCCCGCGGACTGGCGCTACCGGTCCGAGATAGTGACCATCTGATCGGGCCGCCGATGACGTCAGAAGAGGGCTTCATAGCATCCTTCAGGCCGGCGATAGAAGCCCTAAATGAACACGCCGAGAGGGGCGACGCCCTCAGGATAGTGACGCACAGCGACGCGGACGGCATCGCCGCCGGCGGCATCCTCAGCCGCATGGCGAGGAGGAAGGGCGTCCACTTCAGGGCCACGTGCGAGAAGCGCGTGGACGGGGACATCGTGAAGGCCATCGCGTCGGAATCGCCGCCGCTCGTCGTCTTCTCCGACATCGGGAGCGGTTACCTCGACATCATCGAGGAGCACCTCGGGAGGACGGACGTCGTCGTCCTCGACCATCACCACGCCGTCGAGGCCGAGGCGCCCGACGTCATCCACATCAACCCCCTCCTAAACGGGATCGACGGCGCACGTGGCGTAAGCGGCGCCGGGATCGCATACCTCTTCGCCGAGCTCGTCGACGAGGTCAACGTCGACCTCAGCCCGCTGGGCATCGTGGGCGCCCTCGCCGACCAGCAGGACAAGGGCGAAAAGAAGACCCTCCTGGATCTGAACCGACGGATCGAGGCCGAGGCGAAGGGGTCTGGCCTGCTGGAGACGAACATCGACCTCATCATCTATGGCCACGAGACCAGACCGCTGGCGCGGGCCATCGCGTACACGACTGTCCCGTTCATTCCCGGCCTCAGCGGTAGGGAGGACGGCTGCGTCGCCTTCCTGAAGGAGGCGGGCATCGACCTCAAAAGGGACGGAAGATGGCGCGCCCTGCGGGACCTGTCGGAGGAGGAGAAGCGAACCCTGTTCTCGGCGCTGTCCAAGCACCTGATCCACGAGGGATGCGACGCGAGGGCGGTCTACGACCTCATCGGGACCGTGTACACGTTCTCAGGCGAGGAGCCCTGGACGCCCATGAGGGACGGCCGCGAGTACGCCTCGCTCCTCAACGCCTGCGCCCGCATGGAACGGCCGGGCGTCGGACTGGCAATATCCTTAGGCGACAGGGGGATCGCCGTGAAGGAGGCGGAGGCCACCCTCGACGAATACCGGAGGAGGATCGCCGGGTACCTCGACTGGGTTCGCGACGGAGGGCGCATCGAGGAGAGGGGGAACATCTACGTCCTGGGAGCCGAGGGAGACGTGGACGAGCGCATCATCGGCGTCGTCGCCTCAATCCTGCTCTCCACCGGCATCCTGAAGAAGGACATTCCCATCGTCGCGTGGGCACGGGCTGAACAGGGCCTCATCAAGGCGTCAGGACGGACGACCGAAGACGCGGCGGGGAAGGGGGTCAACCTCGGCGTCGCGATGATGGAGGCGGCCGAGAGGACCGGTGGTCGAGGCGGAGGACACGACATCGCCGCCGGCGCCTTCTTCCCAGAGGATCGCCAAGGCGAATTTATAGAGATGATGGACAGACTTGTCGGGGAGCAGAGGAAGGCCTGAGGTCAGCGCATCCATCACTGTCAGATACGACTGCGAAGAGACCGCACGCGCGGTATTGGCCGCCATATCCCCCGATAACCTTCAGGCCCCGCCCGACATGGCCCTGAAGGCGAACATGCGCGGCGGGACGCTCGACATCGCCGTCACCTGCTCGCGAGGGCTCGGCAGCATGATCTCCACGCTCGACGATCTCCTCTCATGCATCCAGGCGGCGGAGAGGGCCATACGGGGGATAAGCTGAAAAAAAGAATCATTTTGGCTAGTTATTCCCTCTAGAAGGTGTAGCGCGGAGCGCAGGCCTTAACCGGGCGTCCCCGAGTGCGGCTGCCATCGGCCGATCACGTTCCAAGGCCCTTGCGCTTGAGCGCTTGGTCGCTGGTGCCTTGCCTTTGCGCATGTATCGTGCCACGCTCAGGCTAACCCGAGTGTTTGCATCGGCCTCCATCCTCTTGCGAGGGCTTCGGCGTGATGCAGCAGCGAGACATGATTTTATCCGCGCTACAGTAGATAGCGTCCCCCGCCGATCTATTTTAGACTATTGTTACAGGAAAGCGTTCAAAGAATAGTAATTTAGCCGTTACCCCGAGAATTTTTGATACGAATTTGATAATAATGTCCCATCAGATAGTGACTAAAATTTAATTTTTTGATACTGCGCCGTGTTTTTAAAATTTGAATGTTTCTCTCTTTTCGTTATGTTGCTATGCTCTTTATTTCATTATATTATTATGCTCTTTTATTATTCCTATATAACAATAGTAGTCATATTCTCCTTCGAATCCGCTTTCCTTCCAATGGTTGTCTTTCAATATTATTTTGTTTCCTTTATAGTGTGTTACTCGATAATACCACTGATGGATTCGTCTGTATCTCTGTAGTTGTCCTCTGTGTCCGCATTTTGGGCATTTTACGGCTCCTAATGTGATTGCGCTTTTTCCCATGTTGAGGCTCACGTTATGTAATTATCGTGATATATTGAAATATGTCAAGTAATTGGAATATAGAATAATGTTGGGTAATCGAAATGGTATTATGAGAATATTAATGATTTTATGGAACTGTTATATCTACGATGTCAAAATATTGAATATAATGAGATGAACTGCAAGAATAATAGAAATGGAATTGTGCAAAATTAAAAAACATTTTGAAAAAAAAAGAAAAAACCCAAAAAAGTATCAAATTGTCTTAATGTTCTATAGAGTTTCGATCGTTACGCCTAGCTTGTCGCCCTTTTTTATGTCTTCAGATGCTTTGAGGTTCTTTGAAACATCGTTGTATTTTAGAAGTGACCAGCAGGTTGTCTTTCCTCCCTTCTTTTTAGAGGTGTAGGCTTTAGTATCAAATGATCCAACTTTAGCTATGGTGACCTTAATCCCTGTTTTATCTCTTGTAACATCCTCTAGTAACTCAAAATCTTTCCTCTGCTCACTTGATGCAAAGAGAGTATTCATTTTTGTTTCCTCCCCTTTCTTAACGTCTTTATTGGCTACTAACTCGACGCTTCCCAACTTAGCCACAATATCGCCTCCCTTTCATGTATCTCAAAGTCGAATATAAGGTTTGGGTTTGGGTTTGGGGTTAAAATTTCGATCAGCCTATAGGATCTTCTTTCTTTATTCCGTAATAGGCGAGGATTTCTTCTGTCGGATTTTTAACTCGTTAATGGATGTCTGGAACCAATTACGAAGTTCTGGTGGAACGGTCGATTCAAGACACTTACCCATTAGTTTAAGGGTTTCTTCTCCTGATAACGGTGGTTTTCCTTCAATTTCTCTTCTTTTCACTTCTATTATTAATTTTACGTTTGTTCTGAGCCATATTTCTATAATTTCTACTACTTCTTTGGGGAATCTAAGAGAAATGAGCTTTAGTAGAAAATCATAACTTGATGTCTTCAATATCATCAATAGAAGTTCCTCATCCAATGTTGTTTGATACGCGCGCGCGTAAGCAGTCTCATAGCAGTCTCAAGAATTCTAATGTCAGTCTAATGCTTTTCTAACATCCTTCTCAGGGCAGTCTCAAAGCGTTCTCTTTTTGTGCGTGTGTGTTTTTCGTGTTTTTGTGCGTAGAGAGTAGGGGTATGTATGCGAGTAGGGGAATAGGAGAGAGAACGTTAAGGAAGGAAGGAGGAATTAAAATTTCGAAGGAAAACTCTCCAACACCATTATCAAAAACTAGACTGTTTCAATGATCAACACCTAGTTGTATTGGCGCGCGCAGTTTGAGTGCGCGCGAGTGTTTATTAGGACGCCTGCTTTATGTTAGGACGCACGTGAGTAGACTGGTTGTAGAAAAAGGGAAGAAGAGTTCTACAGATCTCGTCATTGAAAAGTCTGTTGAGTTGTATGGCTTCACTCCTAACGGAAAGTCGGATGAGAACCTTAAGTGGATGCGCGCGAATGGATATTTAATTAAATCAGTTCGAAAATACAGGCGCGGTACCCGTGGAAGATATTAAGATCGGAGCGTTTCTGAGGCGCATACGATTCCAGCGGGTCACTCAGCAAGCGTAGGCTAATTCGCGCGTTGTGTCAACCACCAGAGCAGACGCGAAGACTTCGACTGGCTGATAGCCGAAGTGAAGAAAACGGGAGAGAAATACCGTTCACAAGTTTAAAGCAGTCGATTTCGATATATTATCCCAATTATTATGAGGTTAAAAAAAGAGCATAATAATATAAAGAAATAAAGAGCATAGCAACATAACGAAAAGAGAGAAACATTCAAATTTTAAAAACACGGCGCAGTAGCAAAAAAACTAAAATTTAATTGAGATACGCATATTAAGATCAGTTCCTAGGCCACCGAGAGTTGAACGAGAATTGTAAAGGTTCTTGACGCCTGAGTGTGAAAACACGTCGAGGACATTTCAAAAGTCTCACGCCAAGGGAATTAAAGCATAATATTATACTGATGAAGAAAAAATTATAACATTAAAAGATTAGAAATGGCTAGATCTCCCATGACTGAAATTATCCCCTCTTTCACCGAGTCGTTAAAAGAGGCGGAGAACAGATTAAGCCGAGTTTTAGATGGGCGCTGTAAGATTACCGTTCATCATGAGCTTGCTGAAGACCTCATGGGAATCATCGAGGCAATTGATCACGAAAAATTTAATCAGGAGCTATGGTACAGCCGAGACGAGTTAGATTCAAGGAGGAAAAGGAAAGGGTTCGTGTGTCTAACCGCGATTCTCGATGGCAAAACGATAGCATTTGATTATGGATACGAGGATGAAGAAGAGGACACCTTCTATTCTGATAACACGGCGACCCTCATCGAGGGGAAAAGCTTGGGCCTCACTTTGTTCGCGTTGGAGATAATCCACTCCTATAAATTGGGGTACAAGCACACGAAGCTTTCAGCGGAGGAGGTGGACGCTCAAGGGAGGAACTTGCCGCTCATTTGGGGTAGGCTCGGTTTTGAGACGGTGTCTGCGGGCCCATCTAGGGGCGTGGAGATGAGGCTCACACATACTCCTCAAGCCATAAGATCCATATATGACAATTATATCTCAGACAAGCCCACATCTAAATAATCATCAATTCAAACAGTTTATTATTGCCCTACATACTTTATGATGATTCCTTGTCCGATGAATACTATGTACGCTGGTTCAGGGAAGAAGACGTCACATCTTTCGTAAACGGCCTAAACGTGGACCTATGGGACGAATACACCGAGGAAGTGTTCAGATGGAAATTCCGTGAAGACCCATTTAACCTCGGGTTCACGTCAATTGCGGTAGTCGAGCACACGCCCACGGGGAAACCGGTGGCGTTCAACTCATTCCTGCCTCTACAGGTTCGAAGATGCGATGAGGTCTTCTTGGCTGTTCAAGGCTGCGACGGCTTCGTCGACAGGGAACACCGGAGAAAAGGGCTCTTCCAGATGACTCTGCGGTTCCTGTCTGAGGAGATGAAGGGGAAAGCCCCGGAGGTGCTGATTGGTTTCAACCTCATCGAGGCGGCAGGGGCCGCCCATAAAGCTGGCTCGGAACTCGCATATGATCTAGATAAATGTCTAGTGGAGGGCGATGCTCTGGGAAAATTCACTTCACGAAGAGGCGTCGAGTTGGAGCCCATCAACCTCGAGGAATACCATGAGCTGTACGAGGAGTGGGCCGAACGGAGACAGATGCTTCACTTCCATAGAACCTTGCCCTATCTCGTTTGGAGAGTAAAGAAACACCCCGTGAGAAACCACCACCCCTACCGTGTCATAAATGACGGAGAGACCAAAGGCTACGTCGTAGTCGACCTCGTAGAGGAACACCGCGGTTTAACGATGACACTCAACGATTACAACCCTGGCCTGCTCGAACATCTATTGCCAGGAACCGTGGCCGCTCTATTGGAAATACATGCGGGTGTGACAGCAGTCGAGTTCAACGCCAAGAATGGAAGCCAGCTCGAATCGACGGCAGACGAGAACGGTTTCAGGGTGATCCCATGGTACAAGGTTATCATGATGGCGCTCAACAACACGCGCCAAGAGGGAGGAGCCATATATAGGGGTGAGCTTGAAATATCAGACAGCCAACGCTGGCACATCACAAACAGCGACATCTATTGAAACGGGGTGTCCTCAAATGATAAATGGTAACCGAAACTCGTAGAGTTTAAATAAATACTCATAACATCATTTCATAAGAGAAACAGAAAACGAGGGAAGCCTTTTGGAAGCGTTGAGAGAACAATTGGTTAAATCATTGAAAGGCGGACAGGCCTTTGTCTCATATGAGAAAGCCTTAGAAGGAATAAAACCGGAGCTGAGAGATGTTAGACCAAACGAGAAACTGCATTCCATATATGAGGAGCTGGAACACATGCGAATTGCTCAGCAAGACCTCCTTTACTATGCGCTCGAACAGGACTGGGAGTCTCCCGAATGGCCCGAGGGATTCTGGCCTAAACCAAATAAAAAAATATCGAATGAAGAATGGAACAAAACAGTGAAAGGGTTTTTTAACGATCAAAAAAAGGCCGTTGAAATGGTTAAAGACCCAAACATCGATTTGTTATCGATCATTCCTGGATCAACTGAATACACCTATTTGAGAGAGGTCATTGTTATCATTGAACACAACGCCTACCATCTCGGAAAAATCTTAGATATAAGAAAAGTGTTGGGTAATTGGAAATAACGTTCATACTATTCACCTATGAGCCATGCATCGAAAATCATGAGATCAATGAGGCTCCTAACCGTCCTTTTTGCACATGAGGTGCGAAGATAATGCGCTGCAAGCGGATGGTTTTCTGGGCGACACGGGCATGCGCGCTAAGTGGGCATCAGCCCAGAGTCCAATAGGGTTTCAGTATCTTGGCCAGTTCATCGATGACGTCCACGGTTTTTTCCAGCAGCTTGGGGTCCTCGGGTTCATGGGCTTGACTCTCTTTTACATCCAGCTCCATCCCGAGTTCTCCGGAGAATAGGGCGTATAAGCCCTGCACCTCCGTTCCGGGGTTGTATCCGCTGCAGAGGAGATCGACCAATCCGCAGCCGGCCCTCTCAGCTGCCTCGACTACTGCCCTGCCCACCGACCAGAGGCCCCTGAATGTAAGAGCGAGGTCTGCCAGTTCGTCCTGGAAGTGGGGGGCCGCTCCCCCACACCTTATGATGACCTGGGGGCGGAACTCTCTGACCAGGGGCTTGAATACCCTCTCTAGGACGAGGCTCATGCAGCCGTCGTATGCCTCCGGCGGCAGGGGAACGTTCACGGTGTATCCCTCTCCCTCGCCCCTTCCTATCTGGTTGACGAAGCCCGTGTTCGGGAACATGGTGCGGGGGTCTTGATGAACTGACAGATATAGCACTCGGGGCTCCTCGTAGAAGATATCCATGGTGCTATTTCCGGCGTGGGCGTCGGTGTCGAAGATGAGCACCCTCTCCAATCCGTGACGCTCGATCAAGGACTTCGCACATGCGGCCACATCATTGAAGATGCAGAAGCCCCCGCCGCAGTCTCTCCCCGCGTGGTGCATACCGCCCCCTACTCCCTGGGCCAGATCGACATCGCCTCTTGCTACCAGTTCCCCGGCCTTCAATGCCGCCCCGACGATCAGTCTCGCGGCCCTTACCAGGGCGGGGGTCAGCGGCATGTCCTCATCGAGATAGGCGCGCTCGTTGCCAATTTTTTCAACGCGGTCGATATACTCTTCGGAGTGGATGAGGAGGAGGTCCTCTTTATCAGCGGTCTTAGGCTCGATTATCTCGATCCGAAAGCGTTTGAGCAGCCCCCTTGATTTCAGGAGCTCGAGATAGTGGGGAAATTTTTTCCCTCCAATGGTAGGGTCTGATTCAAAATCGTAGTCAGCGATCCCCTTGTGGTACACGATGGCTATGCGATTCACGATCTCTTCATATCGATTTCAATAATTTGAGCTTTACCAACTTTGAATTATCCGTATGGATTCCCTGACTCAATTGTTGAGAGAACCTGCCAAGAACTAAATATAGAAGAGGAAAAAAAGGGTATAAAGGACCATTTCGACATCCATACCCCTGGGTAATTTCATACACCGCTCAGTTTCCGAGACGCGTGAAAAGGGCACTGGTCATCGGCTCGCTCTCTCTACCCATATACCTCAGAATAGAGGGGACAGACACGAAAGATATAAATGGTCGGGCGCTTCTCTCAGGACATCATCAGGAGCGTGTCCGAGGGCTTGTCTAAGGCGGTCAGGGACAAGTGGAGACGGAAGGACTGGTACGACGTCTACCTCCCCCGCTACTTCGGTGAGTCCAAGGTGGGGGAGACGCCCGCCGAGGAGCCGTCCAAGGTCGTCGGAAGGGTGCTCGAGACGACCCTCGCCCAGATAACCGGCGACTTCTCTCAGGAGTACCTCAAGATATACCTGCAGGTCACCGGCGTCGAGGACCACACCGCCAAGACCGTCTTCAAGGGGCACGAGTACCTCCGCGACTACCTCAGGAGCCTCGTGAGGCGGAGGAGCACGAAGATCGACGGGATCTTCAGGGTGACCACGACGGACGGTTACAAGCTGAAGGTCATCGTCGTCGCCCTGAGCCAGGCCCGGATAAAGACGTCGCAGGAGAGGGCGATCCGGCAGGTCATGAGGGACGTCGTCGAGTCGAAGGCCCAGACGCTTGCGTTCGATCAGATCGTCCACGAGATCGTCCTCGGAAAGCTCGCGTCGGACGTGTACAACGAGGCGAGGAAGATCACCCCCCTCAGGCACGTCGGGGTGAGGAAGTCAGAGCTCCTCGCGATGCCGAACTGACAGCCATCTTAAATGCCCCCTACGGCCCCTCATGATGCAGGATCAGGATTTGGATTCTCGCCGCAGGGTTGCCAGAGAGGCCGCCCGCCTCCTCTACTCTGGAGCCTTCAGGGAGTACAAACAGGCGAAGGAGGAGGCAGCCAGGAGCCTGAGCTCAGACTCGATGCCGAGTAACTTCGAGGTGGCCCTGGAGCTCGATCTCCTGGCGGACGAGGCCGAAGGGGCGGATCGCAAGAGGATCATTCAGGAAAAGCGTTGCGACGCCATCACGGTGATGAAGGTCCTATCGCATTTCAACCCACGCCTCATCGGCAGCGTCTGGCGCGGGACTGCGAGGAAGGATAGCGACATCGACATCGCCGTGTACTCCGCCGATCCTGACGCCGTCACGGAGACCCTGAAGGCATCGGGGTTCGCAATAACGGGTGTTGAGGAGTCGACCGTTTCCGAGCGCGGGCGCCAGCGGAGATCACGGCACATCAGCCTCAGGCTCGTCGACGGCAACGAGGTCGAGGTCGTTGTCAGGCCCCTGGAGGAGAGGGACGAGCACGAGCGATGTGACATCTACGGCGACCTGAAGCGCGGCGCCACCCTGCCCGAGCTGGAAAGGCTTATGAAGGCTGATCCACTTCGAAAGTTCGTGCCCGAGAGGCGATGGAGATGAGTTCGAAGCTCTTCGGGACCTCAGGCATAAGGGGCCTCGTCAACGTCGAATTGACGCCGTCCCTCGCCATGCGCGTCGGCGCCGCATTGGCCTCGCAGTTCAGCGGCGGCGTCATCGCCGTGGGCAGAGACACGAGAACGTCCGGCGAGATGCTGGAATCGGCCATCGCCTCCGGAATCGTCTCCTGCGGCATCGATGTGAAGACGGTCGGCGTCGTCCCCACGCCCGTCCTCGCGTACCTGACGAGGGAGCTGGGGGCCGAAGCCGGCGTTGTCATAAGTGCATCCCACAATCCGCCCCAGTACAACGGCATCAAGGTATTCGACTCGACAGGCATGGCCTACACGGAGGAGCGCCAACAGCTGCTTGAGGAGTCCGTGGAACGAGGCAACTTCAAACTACCCGCGTGGGATGCTATCGGCAACGTCGAGGCCGTCGATGCTCGTCAGACGTATATCGATGGTTTAAGTGATAGAATACAATTCGAACGAAGGTGGCGGGTCGCCTGCGACCTGTTCAACGGCGCGACGTGCTCGATCGCTCCGGCGATGTTCAGGAAGATGGACTGCAGGGCGACCCTGATCGACGCGCAGCCCGACGGACGTTTCCCCGCCGGGGATCCGGAGCCGACGCAGAGGTCTCTGCAGCGGCTCGGGCGGGTCGTCGTGGAAAGCGGCTCCGAGATCGGGTTCGGCTTCGACGGTGACGGCGACCGAATGATGGCGGTCGACGAACGGGGCGAGGTCCCGACGCCGGATCGTGTCATGGCGGCGTACGCAGGGCACGTCGTGGAGGGGAACGGGGGCGGCGTTATCGTCACGCACGTCGGCGCGAGCATGTGCCTAGATGAGGCCGTCCAAAGGGCCGGCGGCTCCGTGGTCAGGACGAAGGTGGGGGACGTGAACATCGCCGAGGCGATCAAGGGGCACGCGGCCGTGTTCGGAGGCGAGCCCGCAGGCGCGTGGATCCACCCGGACGTGCACCTCTGCCCCGACGGCATCCTTTCGGCGCTGAGGCTGATGCAGGCGCTGGAGGAAGAGGGCAAGACGCTGACGGAGTTCATCGGGCAGGTTCCCGATTTTACTATCCTGAACGTCAAGGTCGACTGCCCGAACTCCAGGAAGGCGGCGGTCATGGATTCGATTCAAATGAGCTACATGGAGTTCGTCGACAATGTGAGCTCGGTCTCCACGGTCGACGGGATCAGGCTCGACCTCGGCTACGGATGGATCCTCCTGAGACCTTCGGGCACCGAGCCCGTCATCAGGATCACAGCCGAAGCGAGGGACGCCGAGGTTGCGCGTGCTCTCATTGAGCGTGGTCGGAAGCTCGTGAATAAGTCGTTGGAGGGTTCGGCATGAAGGCCGTGGTCATGGTGGCGGGCAGGGGGGTCAGGCTGCAGCCGTTCACGCTCACCAGGCCCAAGCACATGATCCCCGTCGGCGGAGCCCCGCTGCTCGACTGGACGCTGAGGAGGCTCCACGAGGCGGGGACAGACGAGGTCCTGCTGGTCACCCACTACATGCGGGAGCGGATACAGAAATTCTTCGGAGACGGCTCCGACAGGGACATGAAGATCGAGTACGTGGACCAGGGCAGGATCGGGGGGACCGCGGACGCCTTCAGGGTGGCCGAGCCGTACGTCGATGGGGAAGCGTTCCTGGGGATGAACGGGGACCTGTTCCTCTCGTCGGGCACCATAGAGGCGTTATTGGCCGCCCACGGGGAGGGCGAAACGACGTTGGCGGTCCTCCCAGTCGAGAACCCCGCCGACTACGGCGTCGTCGACCTCGAGGGCGACACGGTCGTGGGGATCGTGGAGAAGCCCAAGCCTGGGACGGAGCCCAGCAAACTCACCAATGCTGGCGTCTACGTCTTCGAGCCAGAGATCTTCCGATGGATACAGAAGACGGGGATCTCAGAGCGGGGGGAGTACGAGATCACCGAGTCGCTGAGGCTCATGATCGACGACGGGAACGCATCGGTGAGGGCCGTGACATGGCCTAGCGATTCGTGGATCGACATAGGGCTGCCGTGGCACCTCCTGGATGCGAACGAGAGGGCCCTCAAGTCGGCCGAGCCGACGATGGAAGGCGAGGTCGAGAGGGGCGCGGTGCTTCAAGGCCCAGTCTGGGTGAAGAAGGGGGCGAGGGTGAGGGCCGGAGCCTACATCGAGGGGCCCGTGTTCATCGGTGAAGACAGCGACATGGGGCCCAACTGCCACGTTAGGCCACACACGAGCATAGGGGCGGGCGTCAGGATCGGGAACGCCTGCGAGGTGAAGAACAGCATCATAATGGACGGGACCCACGTGGCGCACCTCTCCTACGTCGGCGACAGCATCATCGGCGAGGGCTGCAACTTGGGGGCCGGCACGATAACGGCGAACATCAGGTTCGACAAGAAGCCGATCAGGGTCAACATCGAGGGCAGGCGCGTGGACTCGGGGAGGAGGAAACTCGGCGCGTTCGTCGGCGACAACGTCCAGACCGGGGTGAACGTGAGCCTCATGCCCGGCGTGAAGGTCGGATCCGACGCCTGGATCGCGCCGGGGCTCACCGTCTACGACGACGTGCCCGCCGACGTCTTCCTCACTTCAAAGAGGGCCGAATTGATGATGGAGAAAAGGGATTAGTGCCTGCGCCAGATTTATCTGATCCCATGACCTAGGAACGATCCGGATGCCGACGGAAAGTGAGCGTCTGAGGAAGCTCTTCCCCCACCTGGCCAAGGAGATAGAAGAGGAGGCCTCGACGATGCACATCGACGAGTACAGGGTCGACGCCGAAAGGGACGGACGCCTGACGGAACGGAGGTGGGCGGGCTACAACCCAGACGTCGTCGACTTCATCCGCCGATGCCAGATGGCGGAGCAGGCGGAGGAGATCATCGGCTACATGGAGAAAAGGGGCGAGATCTCCACGGAGGAGGCCGAGGGGCTCAGGAAACAGCTGAGGGAGAAGGGCCTCGGGAGCTTTGGAGAGAGGAAGGAACCGGGCTTCTACCACAGAGGGCCGTAGGCGCCGGGAAAAGAGGTTTAAGCGCGCGCATCCCCGTTTAGGCGAAGCTGAAATTGTCCCCCCTCGTCGGCGTCGTCGGCAAGGCGAACGTCGGCAAGAGCACCTTCTTCGCCGCGGCGACGCTGAAGCCCGTCGAGATCGCGGGATTCCCCTTCACGACGCTGAAGGCGAACAGGGGCGTCGCATACGTCCGCTCCGCCTGCGCGTGCCGTGAGCTCGGCGTCAAGGACGAGCCCGTGAACTCCGCGTGCGTCGACGGCGTCCGCCTCGTGCCCGTCGAGGTCATCGACTGCCCGGGCCTCATCAGGGGAGCCCACCAGGGGAAGGGGCTCGGCAACCAGTTCCTCGACGAGGTCAGGCGCGCCGACGCCCTGATCGTCGTGTGTGACGCGGCGGGCGCGACGGACGAGAACGGGCAGCCCGTCCCGCTGGGGAGCCACGACCCGATCGACGACGTCCGCATGTTCGAGTCGGAGTTCGATCTCTGGATCTTAGGCATCGTCAGGAAGGACTGGGACAAGATCTCGCGTACCGCCGAGGCGGGCAAGGAGAACATCGATCGACACCTGGACGAGAAGCTCACCGGCCTGGGCATGAACAGGGGGCACGTCTCGGCGGCGGTCGAGGTCGCGGGGCTCGACCCGTACAAGGCGCGGTCGTGGAGCGGCGAGGGTCTCGCCCGATTCGTCTCGGAACTGAGGAAGGCCTCGAAGCCGCTCATCGTCGCGGCGAACAAGGCCGACCTCGGGCCGGCCGAGGAGAACGTGAGGCGCCTGAAGGAGATAGGCTTCAAGGTGGTCCCGACGTGCGCGGAGGCTGAGTTCGCCCTCAGGAGGGCTGCCGCCGCGGGGCTCGTCCGATACACGCCGGGCGACCGCGACTTCGAGGTCATAAATCCGTCCGGCCTCTCCGAGGCGCAGCGCAGGGCCCTCGAAACGGTTCGTGACAGGGTGTTCAGGCGCTGGGGCGGGACGGGCGTGCAGGATACGATCAACGCAGCATTCTTCGAGCTCCTCGACACGATCACAGTATACCCCGTGGAGGACGCCGAGAAGCTGACGGACCACTACGGAAGGGTCCTACCGGACTGCCATCTGGTTCCCAAGGGAACGACCGCCAAGCAGTTCGCGGGCATCATACACACCGACCTGGCGCAGAGCTTCCTCTTCGCCATCAACGCGAGGACGAAGAAGAGGCTCGGCGACGACTACGTGCTCAAGAACAACGACATCATCCAGATCGTCGCGGCCAAGGCCCGGAAATGACGAGCCAAGTTGCTCAAAGAATAATTTTTTTATTAAAATCTTTAATCCAATGCTATAGTGAAGATGGTCATCGAAATTCATGATTATTCATAGCATAGGCAGATGCTTTATGCCAGTGGCCGAGTTTCATCGGGATGTTTCTGGCGCCGTTTCGATATTGGTGAGACCGACGATCCTCGAAATCCCGCTAGTCATATTCTTCGTAATGACATCAGTAATTCTCGGTTTGACCGCGGCCTATCTGGGCGAATTCAATCGAGGCCCGACTACTGGGTTCATCTTCACAATTGTTTGCTTAGTGTTGGTATTGAACCCACCTCAGCCTCCGACCATTCATCAATTTTTCTGATAAACTTAAGTCCCCAAATCTCGGATTAATTTACGAGAAATAATAATCGGGTGTAGTTTATGGTCGGCAGTAACGTCAAACGGGCAGCGAAGGTGCTGGTCTGCGACACCATCCATGAGGATGGAGTCCGGATGCTTCAGGAGGCCGGATTTCAGGTCGACATGAGGACGACCATCGCGCCGGACGAGCTCGTCAAGGCCGTCGGGGACTACGATGCACTCGTCGTCAGGAGCCGCACGAAGGTTACAGAGAGTATCCTCGCAGTGGGGAAAAGGCTGAAGGTGGTAGCCAGGGCGGGAGTTGGCCTAGACAACGTGGACGTCAAGGCTGCGAAGAGTAGAGGCATCGAGGTCGTCAATTCGCCGGAGGCACCGTCCAACGCTGTGGCGGAGCTTGTCCTAGTATTCATGCTCTCACTCGTCAGACGAATACCCGAGTCGGACGCGAGCATGAAGCGGGGCGAGTGGATCAAATCGAAGTTGTCCGGCTCCGAGCTCAGGGGAAAGACCTTGGGCATCATCGGATTCGGCCGCATCGGCTACCTCGTAGCGAAGAAGGCCAAGGCTCTTGGCATGAACGTGCTGGCCTTCGACGTGATCATGGATCAGCTCATCGGGTTCGTCAGGGAGGCGGGCGCCGAGCCAGCGTCGATGAAGGAACTGCTCGCGTCATCCGACTTCGTCACGACACACGTGCCGCTCCTCCCGGAGACGAGGCACATGATCGGCCGCGGGGAGATCGATGGCATGAAGAGGGGCGCGTACCTCATCAACACGTCACGAGGCGCGATCGTCGACGAGGCCGCCCTCCGCGAGGCGTTGACCAGCGGAAAGCTGGCCGGCGCCGCGCTGGACGTCTACGAGGAGGAGCCGCCCAAGGACACCTCGCTCACGGGACTCAGGAACGCCGTGTGCACGCCCCACATCGGCGCCGAGACCGAGGAGGCGCAGCGCGCCAACTCGACCATCGTCGCCGAGAAACTGATCAAGGCGCTGAGGGTGAGCTGACCCTACAGGTCGTCGTAGTAGTCGCCGATCCGATCGTCGAGGTAGTACTGGACGAGGAACTTGGCGTACCTCCTCAGGTAGCTGGGATAGGACCACTCCCTCAGCCTCCTCGGCGACGTCCAAAGGGTTGTCGTCGGCGTCACAATGTATCGGCCCAGCCTCCTGATCCTGAGGGCCAGGTCGAGGTCCTCGCACGCGTGGAGGTCCTCCCTGAAGCCGCCGACCTTCTCGAAGCAGTTCCTTCGGTACGAGTGGCACGAGAAGTAGCTGAGCTCGTGGATGCCCGCCCAATTGGAGAAACGGGCGAGGAGATTGTTGATCTGGTACATCGCCCTCTCTACGCCGTTTCCACCGAACGGCAGCACCCTGCAGGCGATGCCCACTATTGAGGGTGCGCGGTATCCCTCGGCGAGGACGGCGAAGCAGTTTGGCTCCACGGTCATGTCTGCGTCGAGGAAGAACAGGATGTCGCCTCCCGCATGGCTAGTCCCCTCGTTCTTGGCGGCGCTGACGTCGTGGGGCCGCCTCTTTTGGACCTCCAGTATTTTGAAGCCGTATTTCTCGGTCATGTCGACGGTGCGGTCCTTGCTCCCACCGTCGATGACGATGACCTCGAAGTCGTCGTGGGTCTGCTCCATCAGTGAGCCGAAGCACGTCTCGAGGTTTCTTTCCTCGTTGAGGGTCGGTATGATGACCGAGATCGTCGATTCGCCCATCATCGCGGCTCCTTCAGCGCGTCGCTGTGTCCATCATCCCTCTTAGCCGACACCGTATCCCGCACACGACTCTGACCTCGCCGAGGCGAGGTACCAAGTCAGATACCGATGTTTGATCAAAAAGTTGCATTACTAAATATATGATTTTCCTCTTACAATCCTTCAAACAAGGTCATAAAATCGGGAGATCGATGTTTATCTCCTGTATTTTGCGCCGCTCATCCAGCCTACACTCTTGTCGGACCTGATCGACGGGTGATTCGGATCGACGAATATGATCTCGAACCATCTCGAGGTCCCGTCCTCCCACACCCAGTAGGAGTTCAGGGGCTCGAGGTTAGGGAACTTCCTCGCCGCGCGCTCCTCGGCGATGAGCTTCAGGCTCTTGGCCGGCGTGTACTTCGTGACGCCCATGTGCTTCTGGCTCCTGCCCATCCTGGGCCGCAGCTTCCTCCTCCCGCCGCTCCTCACGCGGACCCGGACGACGACGAAGCCCTTCTTGGCCTTGTACCCTAGGCGGTGAGCCCTATCGAGCCGCGTCGGCTTATCCAACCTGACGATGGTGGGCTGGCGCCTCCACTGGATCGCCCTGCTCCTCATCAGCTCTTTGACGTAGCTGTCTTTCGGCCGCCTCCACGCCTGCCGCTGTTGCCTGTACACCTCGATCATCCCTGCGGTTAATGGGCTATCCGAAAGAGTCGGGCATCGGACTAATAAAGATTGAGGGGGGCTACATGAGCGCCAGGAGGGCGATCAGGGGGAGGAAGACGCTCGCGACCAGGGAGATCACGGTGATGAGGGTGTTGAGCGACGGCCCCGCCGTGTCCTTGAACGGGTCGCCGACCGTGTCGCCGACGACGGCCGCCTTGTGCGCCTCCGAGCCCTTCCCGCCGAGGGCCCCCTCCTCGATGTACTTCTTCGCGTTGTCCCAGAGCCCACCGGCGTTGGACATGAGCAGCGCGAAGACGAGGCCGGAGAATATGGCCCCGGCGAGATATCCCCCCAGCGCCTCGATGCCAAAGACGAACCCAACGACAAGCGTGGTCACGATGGATATGACGCTGGGTGGGAGAAGCTCCCTCAGCGCGCCGCTCGTGGCGATATCGACGCACGCGGCGTAGTCTGGTTTGACGCCCTCGCGCCCCTCCCTGAGGCCGGGGATCTCGCGGAACTGGCGCCTCACCTCCTCGATCATCCGGAAGGCGTTCTTGCTGACGCCGAGCATGACCAGGGCGGAGAAGATGGCCGGCACGGCGAGCCCGATGAAGACGCCCAGCAGCACGAGCGGGTTCATCAGCTCGAACATTATCGGCTGACCGGTCACCTTCTGTGCGACTTCCCGATAGGCTGCCAATAGGGAGATGACCGTCAGCCCCGCGGCCCCGATGGCGAAGCCCTTAGTGATCGCCTTGGAGGTGTTTCCCGCGGCGTCCAGCTTGTCGAGGATCTCGATCGTTTGTTCTTCGAGTCCCGACTGCTCGGCGATGCCCTTGGCGTTGTCGCCGATGGGGCCGAAGGAGTCGTTGGCGACGACCATGCCCACGATCGACAGCATCCCGAAGGCCGCTGCCCCGACGCCGTACACCCCGTACTCGGGCCCCATGCTGCTGCACAGGTTATACGAGAAGAGCGCAGCCAGCCCGATGCCGACGAGGGGCGGGAACACGCTCAGGAGGCCGTAGGAGTATCCCGTGATGATGTTGATCGCCGTGCCCGTCACCGACGCCTCGGCCGTCTTCCGCGCCGGCCCCCGGTTGATGGAGGTGAAGTAGTCGGAGGTGATGCCGATGACGATGCCGGCGAGGAGTCCGACCGCCGATGCCCCCCAGATCCTGTAGTCGTAGCCGAGGAAGTACGAGGCCGCGAAGGTCAACGCCAGATAGACGAGGCATGTCATATACGTTCCGCGGTTGAGGACCCTGCCCGGATCGCCGCCCTCCCTCACGCGGACGACTGCGACCCCGGCGATGGAAGCGAGGCATCCCAACCCAGCGAAAACGAGGGGAAGACTTGTCAACCTTGCGCTCAGCACGTATCCGAGGACCATCACTGCCATCAAGCTCGCGACGTACGAATCGAAGAGGTCAGCGCCCATGCCAGCGACGTCGCCGACGTTGTCGCCGACGTTGTCCGCCACCACAGCCGGGTTGCGTGGATCGTCTTCCGGAAGGTCCATCTCAACCTTACCGACGAGATCCGCGCCGATATCGGCTGTTTTCGTGTAGATCCCTCCGCCGGCCTTGGCGAACAGGGCCATGGCGCTGGCGCCGAAGCTAAAGCCGATGATGATGTTCGGATCTCCAGTGAGGAAATAAACCACGCTCACCCCCAGGAGGGCGAGGCCCACGACGCTAAGCCCCATCACGGCACCTCCTCTGAAAGCGATCGGAAACGATCTGGTCAGACCCTTACGTGCGGCGTTTGCCGACCTCACGTTCGCGTCGGTGGCCACATCCATTCCCACGTATCCAGCCAGAGCGGAGCTGATGGAGCCGAAAATGTAGGCCGAGGTGATCATCACGTTTTGGCCGATGTTTACGGTGGCCCAGATTGGGGTCGGAAGGAATACGAATAGGATGACGGCCATGATGCCCACGAAGATGGCGAGTGTCTTATACATCCTCCTCAGGAAAGCGCGCGCGCCCTCCTTGATCGCTCCGGCGACGAACTGCATCCTCTCTGTGCCGGGATCTTGCCTTCTGACGTAGCGGTTGAGATAGAGGCCAACTAGGATCGATGCAACCGCCGCCAAGGGGGCGATCAGCCATGGCTCAATCTTCATCGACATGATGTGTATCCCTTATCCTCGCTCTAAAATTGATGGTTTTCCCATTATCTTCATTCAATATTCTATATAAATGTTGATGAGGTGGCTTGGGTTTTGTCGAAATGATCATCGCATCTTGATGTTGCTCGTAGCTCAGCGGCGGCGGTCAGTTCTGTCCGCAGAAAATTCGTTGAGGCTCTAATGATTCAGAAGATGTTACAAAGATAGGGTCGGAATGAGAACGTTTATACGGTTATTCTGGGGTTAGCCTTTATAAAAGGGCTGATATTTGGGAGCCCGCCGGGTGCACCGCCGTGTCGAAACCATCTTATACAATGACCGCTGAAGAAGCGATTCAGTCGTTAAATTCCAGTGAAAGGGGTTTAACGAGTGAAGAAGTCGAGGCTAAGAGGAAGGAGTATGGATACAACGAGCTGGTCGAAAGAAAACGTGTAACCCCCCTCCAGATATTCTTGAATCAATTTAAGGACATTTTCGTCGTCATGCTCCTGATAGCCATCGTGCTATCTATAATTATAGGCTGGTATAGGAGCGCGGCGGCTGGCCCGGACGGCTCGTTCGATGAGTATGTTGACGCCATCACCATTGGGGCGATAGTTGTTCTGAATTCAGTTGTCGGATTCGTGCAGGAGTACCGCTCAGAAAAAGCGATCGAGGCGATGAAGAGGCTTACAGCGCCGCGCGCTCGCGTCCTTCGAGATGGAAAGGTAGCGATTATCCCCGCTAAGGAAGTCGTGCCAGGAGATATCATTCTACTCGAAGCAGGGGACCATATCCCCGCCGATGCGAACCTGATAGAGACTGTCGAACTGAAAAGTGAAGAGGCCGCTCTCACGGGCGAGTCCACACCGATCAGTAAAAGACTGGAGCCGGTCGCCGAGAAGACGCCGGTTGCGGACAGGAAGAACATGGTTTTCATGGGAACCCATGTCACCTACGGTCGAGGCAGGGCCGTCGTGTCTGCTACGGGCATGGGCACCGAGTTCGGTAGAATCGCTGAGATGATGCAATCAGTGGAAGAGGAGCAGACGCCCCTTCAACAAAAACTTGAGAGCTTTGCGAAGCGGCTGGGGCAGATAATAATAGCTGTGTGCGCCGTGATTTTTGTTCTCGAAATCATCCGGAATGGCACCCACTTGGAAACCGTCATATCGGCGCTGATGATCTCCGTCTCCCTCGCCGTTTCAGCCGTCCCCGAGGGTCTGCCCGCCGTGGTGACGATATCGCTCGCACTTGGCGCCAGGGAGTTGACGAAGAGGAACGCGATACTGAGGAAACTCAGCTCCGCTGAGGCGTTGGGCGCCGTTACGGTCATCTGCTCCGACAAGACGGGCACGTTGACCAAGGGGGAGATGACGGTACGGGAGATCTACGTTGATGACAAGGTTATCGGTGTAACGGGTGTTGGATACGAGTCGAAGGGCGAGTTCCTGCTGGATGGGAAGCCCATCAACCCCACCGGCGAAGACAGCCTAGGTTTAATCCTGAAAGCGGCCACGCTGTGCAGCAACGCACAGTATGATGGAAAGGGCATTGTCGGGGACACGACCGAGGGGGCGCTCATCGTCGCGGCCTCCAAGGTCGGCATGGTGAAGGAAGACCTCGATAAGGAATTTCCCAGGGTTCACGAGGTAACGTTCACGTCTGAAAGAAAGCGTATGACAACGGTCAACAAATCACAAAATGGCAGGCTGTTCGCCTACGTCAAGGGCGCGCCCGAGGAGATTCTAGAACGCTGCTCCAGCATGATAGTTGAAAACAGAACAAAAAAACTCGACCAGAGAAAAAGAAATGAAATCATAGAGATAAACGAGGAAATGGCGAGCAAGGCTCTCCGGGTACTGGGTGTAGCATTTAAAGAGGTCCCGGTGGAAATAGGGGATAACTTCGATGAAGAGGGGCTAGAAAACGGCCTGACCTTCATAGGACTGATGGGAATGATCGATCCTCCGAGGGAAGAAGCTATCACGGCCGTCAAAAGGTGCGATGAAGCGGGCATAAAGACAGTCATGATAACCGGCGACCATAAGCTCACGGCGGTCGCCGTGGCCAAGGAGCTCGGCATACTGAAAAGCGATCTCGTACTCACGGGCGTCGAATTCGATGCCCTGGGCGACGAGGAATTTCAGAAGATCGTGGACAAGGTCACGGTGTACGCGAGAGTTTCCCCGGAGCACAAAATTCGAATAGTCAGGGCGCTGAAGAACAGGGGAAACATCGTCGCAATGAGCGGCGACGGGGTGAACGACGCGCCGGCGCTCAAGCAGTCGGATGTGGGAGTAGCCATGGGGATAACCGGCACCGACGTGACAAGGGAGGCGTCGGACATGGTCTTGGCCGACGACAACTTCGCGACGATTGTTAACGCCGTCGAAGGGGGGAGAACGATCTATGACAACATTAGGAAATTCACGTTCTTCTTGATGAGGTGCAACTTCGACGAGCTTGCGATAATCGGAATATTTGCGATTGTGGGCCTGGAGCTTCCGCTGACAGCCGCCATGATTCTCTGGCTAAACCTCGTTACCGATGGAGGACCAGCGATCGCGTTGACCATGGACCCGCCTGAGAAGGACGTGATGAAGAGGCCGCCGCGCAACCCGAAAGAGGGCGTGCTGTATGGAAGGTTTGCATCGATAATCGTCACCTTCACTTTCCAATTCCTCCTGACGGGGGGTCTATTCTATTGGCAGTACTACATGCTCCCCGGAGCCCTTACGGCTGAAAAGCTAGCGAAAGCCAGGACGATGGCCTTCATGCGTGCGACGCTTCAGGAGCTGTTCGTTGTCTGGAACTGCAGGTCTGAGAAGCACAACGCCTTTCGAGTGGGTTTTCTCTCGAACAGGTTCCTCGTGGTCGCTGTGGTGGTTTCCGCTGCGCTCACTCTCCTAATTCCGTATTTAGGATTGTTCAGCACCGTTTGGATAACCGACCCAGTGGACTGGGCTGTTGTCATAATCGCATCCCTGTCGGGCTTACTAATACTGCCTGAGGTCTTCTATGGAAGGAAGATTTGGCGTTGGAGGTAAGGAATGGGACATACCCTCCCTCTGTTAAATAGTTGGGCTGCGCTGGCTTCTTTCTTATATCCGCTGTGATGATTCCTCAAAACCTGCGCTAGATGGCTCCATTCATCTCCAAGTAAGCCCTCTTCCTCAGGTAGATGACGGGTATCATCTCAGCTCGCAGTCTTCGCCTGAGTTCCGCATCGTTGGTCGCCACTGGACACCTCAACAGCCTTGCCATGCGGATGATGCTGTCGTCAACCGTTTCACCGCACTCGGCGTCCACCTCGACCTTCTCACAACCCTCAGCAAGGGATAGCGCGAAATCGATCTTCTTCTTAAATGAGGGCTTCGCATTCTGCTTAAGAAGTCGAAGCTCCTCGAGCACCGTGGAGAGCATAAGACATCGCACTGAGCTCTCAAGGAGTCGCCGCAGCTCCTCGAATACGTCCACGCCGAACTGCAGCGGAACGAAGAGGAAGTTCGAGTCCAGGATGACCGATATGCTCCTCCTCTTAGCCTCCTCTGCCAACTCAGCCCCTCAGCATGCCGACGCCCACGAGCCGCCATCTGCTCCCGATCCTGCGGCTGATGGCGACCCTGTCGCCCTCCTCCCCGCACACGGGTATCGTGAGCTTTGTCTCGATGTGGCCCTTGGAGACCGAGGTGACGGTGCCCATCGATTTCGCCGTGCCGATGTTCAGCAGGAAGCCCTCGCCCTTTGCGACGCTGTCGACCTTCTCCATCTCCTGGCTGCCCACGACGGTGCTGAACATCTTGATCTCGAGGTCCAGGTCGCTCCGGACGGGCGGTAGCGTCCCCGGCTTGCCGATCAGGCTTCCGACGAGGCCGTCGGACTTCGTCAGCGACGGGTCGAGCATCGTTCCCACGCCGACCAGGCCGCCGGGCACGGCCTCCTCGATGGACTTGCCGCCGATGTGGAGGCTCGTGATGTCGGTGTACAGCTCGTGCATCTTCACCCTGTTCTTCTCCCTCACGGGGAGCCCGGGTCGGATCTCGATCTCGTCGTCCACGCCGAAGCTGCCCTGGAAGATGGATCCGCCCACCACCCCGCCGTTGAGGTCCTCGATGGACGTGCCCGGCTTGTTCACGTCGAAGCTCCTGATGATGTGCATGCGCGGCGGCTTCGTCGGGTCTCGCTTCGGCGTCGGCAGTTGATCCTGTATCGTCTTGATGAGGAGGTCGATGTTGGCGCCGTGCTGCGCCGAGATTGGGACGACCGGCGCGTCCTCCGCCACCGATCCCTTGACGAACTTCTTGATCTCGTTGTAGTTCCTGATGGAGTCCTCCTTGGTCACGATGTCGATCTTGTTCTGGACGATGATGATCTTGCTCACGCCGATGATGTCGACGGCGGCCAGGTGCTCCCTCGTCTGGGGCTGCGGGCAGGGCTCGTCGGCGGCGATGACGAGTATCGCCCCGTCCATCACGGCGGCTCCGCTCAGCATGGTCGCCATCAGGATCTCGTGCCCTGGGGCGTCGACGAAGCTGAACGCCCGCTGGAACTCCGCCTTGTCGCCGCAGGCGGGGCACGCGGGCGACGTCGAATAGCACCTGGGTTCGTCGCAGTTCGGGCACTTGTAGATGGCGCCGTCCGCGTAGCCGAGCTTGATCGTGATGCCCCGCCTCAGCTCCTCGCTGTGGCGCGAAGCCCATGTCCCGGTCAGCGCCTGCACCAGTGTCGTCTTGCCGTGGTCGACGTGACCGATGGTGCCGATGTTGATCTCGGGTTGACGCGGGAGAGCAGCCAAATCGCATCGCCTATCTGTACGTGATTATCGTAGAGTTGTATTTCCCTAGTCTTATATACTTGATGAAAAAATTCTCGAGGTCGATTTCAAGCTCTTCGATGTCATGAATCTCCTACCATACGCGCGCGCGTGGCTGAGCTAGAAGCCAGCTGGCTCCAGGACCACCGACAAGCCCTCATTTATCTAACAAATCTCGAATTTTCTTGAGAGGTTGCCAACAATAATAAAAATACAACACGAAGGATTAGGTGGGGATTGTTCAGCACTAGCCTAGAAGTTCTATGAACTCCTCCTTTGTTAGCCCAGCTTGTTCTATCAGAGACAGCAATGTTCCGGGCTTAAGATCGTCTTTTCGGGGAACTACAGCGAATCTCCCTTCTTGGTTCTCTACAATGATGTGACTTCCCTTCTGTCTGACAGGCCTAAATCCTTTCTTAGAAAGGGCCTTCACGACTTGCCTCCAACCAATAACTGGTAGAGACAATCACAAAACAACTTCCACAAACTCGGCCTTCTCTCTATGAGTCATAGCTTTCTCAGTGAGATGCTCAAGGACCAGCTCTATAGCCTCTCTGATATTGGCGAGAGCCTCCTCCTTAGTCTCTCCCTGACTTATGGCTTGAGGAAGCTCAACACATTGGACGGAGTAACCTCCAACATCCTCAGTACGTAACGCGACAGTAAACCGTCTATTGCCTGCCATCTTCAAAATCTTCTTTGACATATCTACTAATCACATTTTTCGGGCATATGCTAATTATTTTGAGCATTCAATTATTTAAAGCCGTTTTGGTTATATTAATCATCACATATAGTTTGAGCTCCGGCGAGGACACTGGCTACATCGACGGGGGCAGCGGCGCAGACGCCCTGACCATCAACAGAGGCACACTAAGATTCACCGTGCGCGACCACAACGGGAACATCCTTACCAGCACGGCGTCGGCGGCACGAAGATCACGGTCAATGGCATCGAACAGATCACCATCGTCCCTCCGCTCTCCCCGTAGAAGACTCACCGAGAGGACAGCCCCCATCGTTCTTCATATTGGGATGAAGCATTCTCTAAGGGGTTTCCAAGTCGAACTCTATTCTATGAGGCACCAGATTCTGTCCTAGTTAACCAGTGTTTGCCGAGCATGAATTTAGGGCTCGGGTATCTCCACCTTCATCTCTCTCTTTGCTTTGAAGTATTGGCTGAAGTTCGTGATGGTGACTCCTCGGATCTCCCTCGTCTTCGGATCCCGCCTGACGAGGACGTAGTCGTCCAGCTCCTCCGTCACCGAATGCTTCGGCTCTCCAAAGCTCAGATATGCCACATCGGCTTCCCCATCATAGCTGACTATCAGCTTGCCCTTCTCCAAACGATGTTGCCCCTCTTCACCCTATCCGTAAAGTATGCGGTCACTATAAAACCTTCGCCATCCTGCAGTTTCACAACGACAGCCAGATACTTCCCTGAGACAGGGGTGTCGATGAAGAATCTGTAACATACTCTCGTATCTTCGGTAGCGCCTTTTGCGACCAGTTCAGGCTCAGTAACTGCGAGCTCAATCTTGTCCTCATCGACAAGCACTTCTGGATGAAAATAAGCCACATGAAGCCTTTGAGTGTCAGTAAGCCTGATCCTTCTTCCATCGTAAGCAATCAAATGTTCTACCACGCTATCCCTGGGTCGTATCTCTTTCGCAGCCTTTTAACTTAGGGGAGCGTATTTACACCGCCTACATCTACGGCGGCAGTGGTTTCGACATCCTGACCATCACCAGAGGCGGGTAGAGCTTCAAGGTATTCGGCAAACACGGTAACATCCTCTACCAGCACGGCGTCGGCGGCACAACGGGGTTTATTTTTTTACCAGGTAGATCGCCACGACGAGCCAGTAAGAGTAGTTTGGTATGGTGAGCACGAGGCTCGTCCAGTATCCCTGCTGGACGTAGAAGAAGATCGTGAACGTCAGGGCGATCACCAGCAGGATGGTCCCGGGCAGGCTGTATCCCCTGAGAACTTTCCTGTCCCTGTATGCCCTGTTGAGCAGGAGAAATCCCGAAACGAAGATGAACGTGTTGCCGATGTCCAGCAGGAGGGACGACAGCCTCGATTTCACCTCGATCGTTCGAACGTCGCGTCGCTGTATGTATATCTCAAATGTAACAGATAAGCAGCGGAGGTTATCTCGTTGAATCGTGTCAGATTCTCGAGTCGAATTTATGCTGTTGGTTTTGCCTTGGCTCCTTTGGCTTTCCTGGGACGCCTCTTGGGCTCCTCGGCCGGTTTTTCTGGCTCGCCGACCTTCTTGAAGTTGAGGAATATCGTCTCGGCCGTCACCGTGTTTCCCCGGATGGTCTTTCGTCGTCTCTCCCCCTTGCGTCTTGGCTTGTAGCCTGTGCCCCCGCTGAGTATGATTCGGGTCTTCATTCCCCCATGGACGTCGCTCCGCATGGGTACGCCGTCTTTGTCGATTCCGCCCAGGAGCTGTATCTTCTTTCCGGGCAGGTTGGCGATCGTTCCGTCGATGACTTCGCCTATGCGCCTTCCGATGAGGGGCGTCATCTTGGCGTCCTCGATCTCGACCTTCTGGCTCTTCCCCGTGTCGGGGTCCGCGATTATCAGCACGGGCATCCTTGCGTCTACACCGCCCACATCATATCTTCTTTACGCTTGATCTCCACGAGCTCGCTGAGGGCCCGTACGGCGTTCTCGGTCAGCCTGGCCGTGAACTTGGCCCTCAGCTTCCTGGCCTGTTCCTCAGGAATGTCGACATAGAGGACATCCCTCTCTTTTATATGCCTACCGAAAATCGGCTTGTGCATCGAGACGGCCACCTCCTTCCCCTCGTGGGCCTGTGGGACTGGCTGCCCCGACTCCTGGATCTGGGTGACCCTTCCCAGGCTCTCGCCCTGGGCGTTGACCATCTCGGTGTTCGGGGTTAACCGACCAGCGAGGACGCGGACACCGAATATGGCCGGGCCAGACCTCCTGAAGACGAAGCCCTCCATGACCTCGATCTTTCCAGGCTGGGTCAGGCCCTCGAACTCCTTCAGGTCCTTCGCCTCCCTCTCGGCCTCCATCCACTTCACGTACTCGTCGATGAGGTTGTAGATGATGTCGCTCCAGAAGATGGGCACCCTCTGGTCGAAGGCCTCCCTCTCGGCGTCGGGGAGCTTCTTGACGTTGAAGGCTAGGATGGCCCCGTAGAGGGGCTCCTCGTACTTGACGGCCACGGCCTCCATCACGTCCCGCCGAGAGACGTCGCCGATGTCGGCGAGCCTGATGGGGATCCCGCGCGCCTTGAGGCTCTCGATGAGCGCCTCCAGGGAGCCGAGGGTGTCGGTCTTGAGGACGACGCCGACCTTGTCCGTGGAGATGCGGATCCGCTCGATCTCGGACTCGACCTCCTCCATCGCCCGCTCCAGGGTCGTCTCCCCTCCGACGGCGATCAGGGGCGCGCCGGGGACGGCGTTCTCTATGTTGGGGGCGGCGATCTTGATGCCGGACGCGGCGGGGGCCTCGTTGATTACGTTGAAGCGCTTGCGCGGGTCCCTGATCTCGTCGAGGGGCTGCGGCATGAGGATGGCGCGTATGCTAGTCGCGATTGGGCCCTCCTTGCCGCCGATGACGATCGTGTCCTCGTGCCTCAGGACCCCCTCGTAGATGATGGCGTTGATCGTCGTGCCGAGGCCCACCTCCTCCTTAACCTCGAGCACGGTCCCGCGCGCCGGCCCGTCGCTGACGCTGAGCTTCTCCTGCAGGAACTGCTGCGTCAGCCCGATGAGCACGGCGAGCAGCTCGCCGATGCCCTCCCCCGTCTTGGCGCTCACGGGCACGATGGCGATGTCCCGCGTGAAGTCCTTCACCCTGTCGAAGCGCTCGGACCTGAAGCCGAGCCGCGACAGGACGCCCATGATGTTGTAGATCCTGCCGTCGAGGTCCTCCCTGACGAGGGGTTCCTGCTTCTGGTACGTGGTCAGGAAGAGCGCGTTCGGGGTGCTCCTCCACCCGTAGATGAGGTCGATCTTGTTGGCGGCGACGATGAACGCCGTCTTCCTCGCCTTCAGAATCTCCAGGGACTCGTACGTCTGGTTCTCGAAGCCGTGCATGGCGTCGACGACGAGGATGGCGATGTCCGCCACCGATCCGCCGCGCCGACGCAGGTTCGCGAAGGCCTCGTGGCCGGGGGTGTCGATGACCAGGAGCCCGGGTATGTTGATCGAGACCTTGAAGTTGCTGACGAGCTGCTGCGTTATGGCGACGAGGGTCTCGAGCGGGAAGAAGCTGGCGCCGATCTGCTGCGTCATGCCGCCCGCCTCGCGGAGCTGAACGGCGGTTCCCCTGATCTTGTCGAGCAGAGAAGTCTTTCCGGTGTCGATTGGCATCCGGCGAGCGCTTACTCGACCGGATCATGCCCGAGCATACACACGATCGGCTGCCTCAGATGCAAGGTGAGCACCCATCAACTAGACGACGAGGCGTCTAATATATCATGTGCAAAAAGGTTCTATCAAGTCTTCGTTGGATTCTGAAAGGTATAAAAAATCGTCGGATGGGGAAAGTGTATTCCTAAACCCATTAATAATTAATTCCAATCTGGGTCACATCGAATGCGAACTCAGAGGGGGACTTCCTTATTAACGAGTCTGACGGCAGGGACATGAAGATCGCAGAATAGATCGTCTATCGAACCAACTCTATTGCATGTTGGACAAACCTTGATGACTCTAGTTAAAATTCCAACCCAATCAATTTCGTTCCCGCATTTCGCACATACTTTAGGAATCAAGCCACTGCGGAAACGGATGGGAGCGCTACACTTGGCATTCCCACAGCACCAATAGTCATCTCCCGTAGCAGAAGCTAGAACTACCTCTGCGAATGCTGAGAGGATAGCCCAGCCATATTCCTTGGATTCGGCGAGAGCCTTTGCGATTGGTGTCTTAGTCGGTCTGTATTTCACTTCGCTGTGATTAATAGAGTTTTTTATATTTACGTATTGTGCCTATAGATTCCCATTAATCCGGAGTTGCCCCCGGTGGAAACCCACGCCTACTCTGAAACCCATATAAAATAATTTAATAGTATCGACCTATAGTAAGAGATATATATTCTATCTCTGCAATACCTTTAAACGCTTTCACATTAATCTCTAAAGTGATGTAAATGCCGTTGAACGAGACCGCTAAGATGAAGTTGGTTGATTGGTTAAAAAAGGCTAAAGATTTAGCTGAAACCGGACAAATCGATCAGATTGCAGAACGCGGGCGAAGCATTATTGCGATGAGTGAAATATTTACTGAAGATGACGAATGGGCTAAGGAATTAATGGATTCTGGCGTTGTACTAACATACCTTGCCTTTACATTAAGAAACTATGAAGATTTAAAAGAAAATACTCAAAACCAAGTTAAAGAGACAATTGGAAAATATATGGATCAAGCAATTGACTCAGTTAATCTCAACGACTGGTTGAAGTTTCATAAGTCATTTAGGAATATGCTCTTCGAGCTTAACCAATTAGCTTAGGTGATGATTGTGCCGGACTTTCAATTTATAGGTGAAAGAAGGTTAGTCGAACCCTTCAACGATCGAGGAAAAGATCCTTTTAACGAATATTTAAGAAAATTTTTACTGAGAGATTATTATAGAATGACTTATGAACCTACATACAGACTTAGAGAAGATTTCAAGTGCTCTATCTGCTCAATGAAAGATAAACATACATTTGATCCCATGATGTTTCCTTTTATTCTACATCCTTACTGTGAACGGTTTCGCGATTTTTATAAAGTTAAAAAGTATATAACACAAAAGGTCAAAAAACCAATTGATTATGAAGAAAGATTATTCATTGCCAATTTAATTGGACTTAAGGAACTTCCTAAGCCTGATCCAAAGGGAATTAAAGAACTATCTGGTTGTTTATCAAAGAAAATCAAAGCAGATAAAATAAATTCTGTTGAACTTGTACGAGAAGTACGTGGTTCATAATGCGCGCATATCTGGATGCCAATATTCCGATAGCTTTTACTGTTGGCCCGGAAAAGGAACATGATACTTATTACTATTCAGAACAGGTTTTTGACGATATAGACGCAGGTTTATATCAAGGTATTTTAACTCATCTTGTGTTAATGGAAATATTAAACGTGTTTCGTTTGATTAAGGGTAGGGAATACGATGATATAATTAAGCATAAAACGGATAAGGATAGGGAGAAATATGTCAAAAGTGAAAGCGACAATATGTACCAAGATATGATAGTAAAAATGTATAAAGTACCTGATAAAATTATTTTTCAAAATTGTAATGCTATCGACGCAGGAGACATCTTGCGTTACGGTTTAATCCTCCTAAATAGCAAGTTTGGGCATGTTGAAACGTGGGAGAGGGAATGTATAAATTGCCATGTTAAAAAAAATTATAGCAATTACAGAGGGCTTTCTCCATTAGATATTTGCCACATTGTATTAGCTCACAGACTAAAATGCGACAAATTTATAACCACCGATAAAAGTTATAATAAACTTATCGGCGAATTAGATTTAGATCCATTAGAAATAGTTATAATGGAGTAACCATAACTTAGCACGCTTTCTAAATCGAGAACAGTTGGAAGAATTTGCTAGACAACAAATCGCTTTTATGGAAAGATATCTCCTATGACGACAAAAAAAATCGTGGTAGGGAGAGGAATCAATGGAATAGTATATCGATTCGTTGTGGCCACCAAAAAACCATTGTCTTTTCAATCTGACTAAAATTACAGCATCACGAATCCGACGGAGACTTAACAGAACTTAAAAAACGATCTGCGTTAATTATTCCGTAGAGACGGCCAGATCATACCTCTCGAATCTGTCCACGTCCACCAGGACTACGATGACGGCGATCGCCACGACGATGGAGTGAGTTTTAGCCTCTTCGGTGGTCGTCGGGACGGGGAACCTGATGCCCCCCTCGACGATGTTGATGCGGCGCCTTCCCTCCGGGAGGACGCTCAGCACGGCCTCCCCGTCGATCCTGCTGGGGTTGGGGGCCGCCACCGTCACGTCGATCATGAGCGCCTCCTCGATCTCCCTGAAGCTCCTCGCCTTGAACAGCCTGCCCAGGCCGACCATGCTCGTCCCGCCGATTGCGTCCCTGACGGCCTTCTGCGCCGCCTTCGTCTCGTCCTCGCCGTGGAGGTCCACGCCGGAGCCCACCTCGACGAGATACTGCCGATAGTTCAAACCTACACCACACCCGAATCTCGTCGAAAATCGATTAAAAGATATTGCTATGTGAACGAAATTGTTGCTCGATATCGAATCGTGATGGCGATTCGGATAGCACGATCATAAGTTTTTTCGACTGATTCAGAGTATACATTCGTAAAGGTGGGGAAGGTGTCTGAGGTCGAGTTCGAGGGCCGCAAGCCGAAGGTAGACGCGACGGCGTTCCTCGCACCGGGATCGTGGGTCATCGGCGACGTGACGCTGAGGGAGAATGCTAACGTTTGGACCGGGGCCGTCGTCAGGGGAGACGATGACACGGTCGTCGTGGGCGCCCGATCGACGATACTGGAGAACTGCGTCGTGGAGGCGCCCACGGGTTCGCCCGTCAGCATCGGGGAAGACACGATCGTGTCCCACAGCGCCGTCGTCCACGGATCGCGCATCGGCAGCCGCGTGCTCGTGGGCATCGGCGCGATCGTCCTGGACGGCGCGGAGGTCGGGGACGGAGCGATCGTAGGGTCCGGGGCGCTCGTGTCGCCGAGGTCGGTCATCCCGCCGAGTCAGCTCGCCCTCGGGGTCCCGGCCAAGCCCGTCAGGGACGTCACGGACGCGGAGTGGGCGATGGTGGCGAGGGAGCACGCGCGCACGTTGGCGAAGGCGGAGAAGTACAAGGCGATATTCGCAAAGCCTTCACGAATTAGAGGATGAAGAACATCACTGTCATTGATGTAGATCGCTTGGCGTGAGTGCACGTAAACGAATCTTTGAAATAAGTCTCTTTGGTGCGCCTCTCCCTGTGTCGCATTTAACGTTCTTTCTGATGGTCATTACGCATGATTCGTTTTGGTCATGTCTTCGTTGGGCCTTTGATCCCTGTTGTGGGGGAACGTGAAAGCCGAGGGGCAGAGTTCGTTGACGACGCAGCTGGCGCAGTTCGGCTTCTGGGCCGTGCAGACGCGCCTCCCGTGCTCTATCAGCAGGTTGCTGAGCATGAACCATCGTGAGCGCGGGAAGATGCCCATGAGGCTCCTCTCGATCTTCTCGCGGACCTTTTCCACGGTCAACCCGAGCCGCTTCGACAGCCGCAGCACGTGGGTGTCCACCGCGACGCCCTCGACGACGCCGTAGGCGTTGCCCAGGACGATGTTGGCGGTCTTCCTCGCGACGCCCTTCAGCGACGTCAGCTCCTCCATCGTGCGCGGCACCTCGCCCCCGAATCGGTCGACGATCGCCCTGCACGACTCCTGGATGAACTTCGCCTTCTGGTGGAAGAAGCCGAGCGACCTGATCGCGTCCTCGAGCTCCCCTCTCGGGGCGTCGGCGTAGTCCGCCGCCGTCCGATACCGCCTGAAGAGGCTCCTCGTGACCTCGTTCACCTTGGCGTCCGTCGTCTGTGCCGAGAGTATCGTCGCGATGAGGAGGTCGAGGGGCGTCTCCCAGTGCAGGGCTGTCCCTTTTACATTGGAGTATTCCTTCTCCAGCTTCGCGAAGATCCTTTCGGCGCGGGCCTTGATCTCCAATCCTGCGAAGTTATCGTATTGGTTCATACGAGTCATCGCCCAGCACCCATCGACCAGGACTATGTTAGATCGTGAACGTTTCTGTTATTTGCATCTTTCTCGGTCGGCATCACGTTTATCCATACGCATTCGTTTTGTGGCTTGAGGAGTTTGTTTTTCAAGAAGAAGGGGGCCGCTAAAAAGTCGAGGTTGCCGCCGCACCAGAGGCCGATCGACGAGATCCTGCGCTGGGGGATCGACCATCCGGGCATCGTCTCGACGCTTCCCGTGATCGATAAATCGGAATGGAAACTCACCGTGGACGGGGAGGTCGAGAATCCCGTCGTACTTGACTGGGATTCCTTCATGAAGCTGCCCCAGGTCGAGTCCGTCAGCGACTTCCACTGCGTCGAGACCTGGAGCGTCCTCGACTGCAGGTGGGAGGGGGTCCTCTTCAAAACCCTCGTGGATAGTGTGAAGCCTAAGCCCTCGGGAAAACATGTGTGGTTCGAGTGCGCCGACGGGTACACGACCTCGCTCACGCTCGATGACCTGGTGGACGACGACGTGATCCTGGCGCACAGGCTGAACGGAGACGACCTGCCCCAGCCCCTCGGAGGCCCGGTGAGGCTGATCGTGCCGAAGAAGTACGCGTACAAGAGCCCGATGTGGGCGTCCCGGATCACGTTCATGGCGAAGAAGCGCCTCGGGTACTGGGAGTCGGGGATATACAGCGACACCGCCGACCCCTGGAAGGACGACAGGTACCGATTACGATGATCTGCCAAGCTTGACCATTTTCAGATCGTTGCTTCTATGCCCCTGCTAAATCGAGTGTGTGATGTAGTCTATTCGGCCTCCGTCGACTACTATCGTCTGTCCCGTGATGAAGCTGGATTCGTCGGACGCGAGGAAAAGGGCAGCGTTTGCGATCTCCTCCGGCTCGCCGATGCGCCCGAGTACGCTATGCTCCTCGAAGTATTTGATGTGCCGATCGACCTCTTCGGGTTTATACTGGTTGATCCCCATGTCCGTCCGTATCAGGCCCGGCGCGATTGCGTTGACGTTGATCCCGTGCTGGCCAAGCTCGAGGGCCAGCCGCTTCGTCAGTATGATGACGGTCGCCTTTGTCGAAGCGTAGAGCGTGTTCCCGGGCAGGATGGCCGTTCCGATGCCGGCGACGGAGGAGAGGTTCACGATCTTGCCGCGGCGCCTCCCCATCATATGTGGGGCGACGGCGCGCGTGCAGTTGATGATGCCCTGCACGTTCACCTTCCACATCCGATCGAGGTCCTCGTCCTTGAGCTCCTGGAGGAGTCCGCCGCCGATCATCACGCCGGCGTTGTTCATCAGGACGTCTATGGCGCCGAACTCCTTCAACGCCTCGTCGACCATACTCTCGACGGCGCTCCGATCCGCAACGTCGGCCTGAACGGCGATGCCCCTGCCGCCCCTTCTCCTTATCTCGTCGACGACCTCCCCCGCCATCTTCTGCTCACGGTGATAATTCACGACGACCTTCGCCCCTTCGCGAGCGAACGCCAGCGCAGAGGCCCTCCCGATGCCTCGTGAGGCGCCCGTGATGACGGCGACCTTGCCCTCCAGCCTCCCCTTTACCCTTAAAACCACACTCGAAACCTCTGGAGAAATGGTTATCGATCGAACATATCTGCCTTCTCTTCGGAAGACGTGATAAGCAGAATGATCAACTAAATCGTGAGATACAACAAGATCTCTGGATTTTCCACTTTCAAGAATTTCCTTTTCATATCTTTAAATTCAATGAAAAATGGATAGATTAATCGAGCAACATATAAGATCAAGAAAACCTAGAATATCTTTATGAATATTCAAAGCCAATTACATAGTATTTCCCATTGTTTATGTTACTAAGTATTAAGAGTTCACAATTCTTAAATGTATATTGAGAAAATGCTAGTTTTGGGAGATTTGCTAACTTAAGAATTGAGCTAATCCCTCCAGACGATAGCTTAAGCTTAGACAAAGAGAACTATTGGAGCAAGAGTGCAGATGAGAACTTTGCTGCAAACAAAACAGAAGAAGGCGATACCTTTGACAATTATTTTTCTCGTGGCCTTTCTATACCTTCCGTTTTCTTTCCATCTTGTCACGGCCTCTGCTGCAGATTGTACCTCGATCACCTACAAGGGCGTACTCACTTTGAAAACCACGGCAACAAACATTTGTTTGAGGGACTGGTACAATATCAAAGAGGAACTAGAGTGTACCTTCACCATCCCCTTCCATATCACCGTCGCTAAAATGCTAAGTGAAGAACTCGGCTGGAATGAAGTTCTTCTCGGTTTCTCCAATGAGAGTAGCCTTTCTTATTCCGGAAAATGGTCTTTGACAGCGATTTCAACTTATGAAAGAGTTACCATTTCCCCGTCATCCTATTCGGGCGAAGTCTCTGGCACAGCCGATGCTCCTTTGATATTTGCTTCTTACGGCGATGGACAAGCCGTCTTCGGTTTTTTAGTAACTCCTTCGAAGGAATTGGTTCAGGGATCAAACTGGCCGATAATCGGTCCTAACAAGTTTTCTGTCAACAGAGTCTGGTCTAATGGAAGTCAATATACATCTGTATATGAGTCATATGCGTCGCACCCATTCTCTGACGGAATGTTTGCGCTCAATGACGCTTGCGGCTTTCTTTCCGCAACTGAAGCCACAGATTTGCTGGCCTTGTTCAAGCATATCCGCGATCACAGTAGAATTAGATCGAACCATGATACCAGTGATTGGGTTATACCTAAAATTACCTTCGATGGCGAAATCTCCGATACAGAAGTCAGCAAGATCGGATACACTGGGCAGGTCACGGTGGAAATTGAGGATTATGAGTCTATTCCTTTAGCCTCTATCGCTCAAATGTCTGGGGCGGTGAAGATTCACACGGCGAAGATGGAAAACGATGAATGGGCTGATGCTGTTGGGGCGACTGCTTTAAAGGACGGAGACACGATCGAAAAAGGGCTGAACGGTGATGCAACAATCGAATTTGCTGATGGATGTCATACGACAATAGGCCCGATGACCATTTTCAGGGTCGTGGAGGAGGGAGGCTTCACAGTCTGGGACCTGTTCAGCGGTAAGATTTTCGTAGATATACACGAGACCCTTAAAAATAGGCTCAGAGTGTGCACTCCCACTGTCATCGTTGCCATCAGGGGCACTCAGTTCACCGTCGAGGTGGCTGAAGATAACACGACCACGGTGACCGTCCTCAGAGGGGTGGTTGAAGTCCAAAATAGAGCCGGCGTGGGCAATGTTTCCGTGGAGGCGACTCACAGGATCATCGTTCCTCAGGTCTTGGGCGGACTTGATGAACAGGAAATGTCCGGAAGGATAACCGCCATAGATTCTGAGTCGATCAACAAATGGTGGGAAACATCCGCTTCTGACACACAGCCTTCTGGCATACCCTCTAGCATACCTTACGGCATTCCTTCCAGTATACCTTCCGGTACACCTTCCGGCCTTCCTTCCGTTTTGTCCAGTATTCTTTCGCCATTTGAGGATTTTATTGATTATTTAGTGAAGTTATTCCTGCCTGAGAGTCTGATCAACTACATCGGCGTTGAAAACGCTCGTATAATCATGCATGGGATTGTTGGAACAGTATTGTTCGGCGTGGTGGCTTTACCGATCTCTCTTATCAGACACAAGCATGGTGGAGGAAATAAAGCAGAAGAAAATAGACGGGAATGGAACGATGTACTTAAACTTAGATTAGCCAAAGGCGAAATCACCGTAGGAGAATACAAGGAATTGAAGAAGTCGCTTGAGAAGAGATGACAGGAATTCCATCCATACCATTCGATCGATCGCGTGAAGTAAGAATTTTAGAATGATACATTGTTGTGCGCATAAGGGATGAGGACTTGTCTGTGCTCCTCTTCCATAGATTCAAGAGGGCCTCCACCTAATTGTGATCCCATGAGATACTTGTGGCTATCTCTCTCTAAGGAAGACCTCCAAACAGAGTACCTGCAATGTTGCCAGGAAGGCAAGGACCTCTCATCCTTAAAGCTGGAGTTCAGGCGCGTCGAGGCTCTCGACCTCGACGACCCCAAGAACCAGTCAGCGGCCTGCGCACTATTGGATAAAACCATCTCCCTCAAAATTCGAAGCGATTACCCATACCACGAGCCATCGGATCTGGAGGGTATCCGCGCTGTCCGCCCGACAAGCCGCCCCAAGCTCGAGTCGCTCAAGCTCTCCGAGGGTCAGCTTTTCGATAAGATATATGGCGCTTGGCTTGGTAGAGTCGCTGGGTGCCTACTTGGGAAGCCTGTCGAGGGATGGCGGCGACCGAGGCTCTGGGGCTATCTGAAGGAGACGGGGCAATTCCCCTTGACAAGCTACATCAGCGTGGATGTGGCGGATGATGCGCTGAAGAGGTACGATGTAGACACTGACAGGTGCTTCATCGAGAACGTGGAGAACATGCCAGAGGATGACGACACAAACTACACGACAATAGGCCTGGCTATAATGAAGAAGCACGGAAGGGACTTTACACCCCTAGATGTGGCGGACTTCTGGCTACATGAGATGCCCATACTTCACACCTACACCGCCGAAAGGGTGGCTTACAGGAACTTCAGTCTCCTCATACAGCCTCCCACCTCTGCGGTGTACCGCAACGTCTATCGCGAGTGGATTGGGGCACAGATCCGCGCCGACTTCTGGGGCTACGTTGCTGTCGGGAAACCAGAGCTCGCTGCCGAGTTCGCCTGGCGCGACGCGTGCGTATCCCACGTAAAAAATGGGATATACGGTGAAATGTGGGCAGCCGCTATGATCTCGGCGTCCTTCACAACCGATGATGTCCTTGAGATAATCGAGGCTGGCCTGGCTCAGATACCCGAACAGTGCAGGTTAGCCAACGAGGTCTGGGAGACGATCGGATGGTGGCGTGATGGTGTTACCTATGATGAAGCCGTGGAGCGGATCCACAGCAGGTGGGATGAGAGCCGTGCACACGACTGGTGTCACACCATTAGCAATGCGAGGATAGTCGTCCTCGCGTTCCTCTGGGGGGAGAATGTCTTTGGGAGGACGCTCACTCGCGCCGTGCAGCCCTGCTTCGACACCGACTGCAATGGTGCTACAGTAGGGTCAATAATGGGCATCATCCACGGCGCCAGGGATATCCCACGGGAATGGGTTGAGCCGTTCAACGATGCTCTTGAAACGGGCATCTCCGGCTACAATAGAGTGAAGCTCAGCGACATGGCTAAGGAGACTGTGAACCTGATTCACAGATTAGCCGATAAAATCTAATAAAAGAGAAGACAAAAAAAATGTGGGTATAGACACATAGGATCGCAGACGGGCACGACACCCGACATTTTCTATATTTCTTATTAAAGGTGAACGTCGTCTATGAATGCATCGAATTTAATAAGCATACAATGAGAACCCTCATTTCATCGGCTTTCTTTGGGGATTTTATATGCGTGCGCCGTGAAACGTTTGTTAAAAGTGCGCGAGATGTTGTAAATTTGATTTTAATAAAAAATTCGTTAAGGCTTGGGAGCGATATGTGAACTCCCTTAGTATTCCGCTATTAATTTCAGAATCTTAAATTATTCCTCAAGTTTTGCGGTTTATAAGTGGGTGGTCTCCTTTTACCTTTCGTTGATGCTGTGATGCTCCCCGTGATGGGTTCTCCAGGCGTCGTCGAGGAGTCCGCCGGCTTCTTCCGCCGGCTGTTCTCCTGGAACCAGTTCAGGAGGTTCAAGCAGTACCTGAGCGGCCTCATCACCGGCGGGAAGGCCACGGTCCGCCACATAGCCTCCAGGCTGGTGGAGCCTGCGGATCAGAGCAGCCTCAACAGGTTCCTGACCCTCTACGAGTGGGACGAGGAGAGGCTGAACGGGAGGAGGCTCGACCTCCTCCAGTCCTCGGAGGAGACGAGGTGGAGGAGGGAGGGCGTCGTCGCCATAGACGACACGCTTCTGCCCAAGAGGGGCAGGAAGATGCCCGGAGCGGGCAAGCTCTTCGACCACAGCTCCGGGCGCTACGTCCACGCCCAGTGCCTCGTCACGAGCCACTACGCCGACCTGAAGAGGGACTACCCCGTGGGCTTCAGGCAGTACCTCAAGCACGGCAGCCGGGAGGCGGGGGAGCACGGGTTCAAGACGAAGATGGAGCTGGCCGTGGAGCTGGTGGAGGAGTGCGAGGAGATGGGCGTGGCCGCCGAGAACTACGTCTTCGACGCCTGGTTCCTCTCCCGGGAGCTGGCCGGACACGTGGAGGCCCACGGGAAGGGATGGGTCTCACGGCTGAAGTCCAACAGGATAGTCCACACGGGGGAGGGGGGCATGGGCATCAGGGAGTGGGCCGAGAGCCTCCCCAGGGAGGCCTTCAAGGAGGTCCGGGCGCTGGGGAGGCGCTACTGGGTTCACACCCGGGTCCTGGAGGTCAACAGGCTTGGCAGGGTGAGGGTCGTGGTCTGCCACGACTCCCGGAGCCCAGATGGGGAACCCGTCTACCTGGCCACGAACAGGCTCCACTGGGAGGAGAGGAGGGTCGTCGAGGCCTACGGCCTGAGGTTCCGCGTAGACAACTTCTATAGGGATGCCAAGCAGAACCTGGGCTTGGGAGGCTGTAACCTGAGATCCCTCAGAGGCACCAGGAGGCACTGGCAGCTTGGGATCCTGGGGTACAGCCTCCTCAGGGCCAAGATCTGCAGGAGCAGACCGTATAGGAGGCTTCAGTCCGATCAGACCATCGGGGCGGAGTGCAGGCAGGCCTTCATGGACCTCCTCCAGAACCTCATCCAGTGGGTCTACAGCAACTCCGACAGACTACCCCTGGAGAAGATACTGGATGTGGTACTGAGATGACCCTTATAAACCGCAAAACTTGAGTAATCATTTAAAAGTGTTTTGGTATCTATGTTTAGTATCTATTTTCATCCACGCGCACGCGCGTATTGATAAAAAGATATTAAAATATATTTGTATTGTATTGAAAGAGTTTTTAATAATTGTTTTTCCAAATGATGTAAGGTGCCTCATTTATTGTTCTTATTCCTTTTTCTATTATTCCTGATTCCTCAGCTTTGAGGAGTTTTTTATTAAGTTTGTCATCATCTATTTTTCTTCCTGTTAATTCCTTGTATTTTAACGCTATGTTTTGGTTGTTTAAAAGTTTTGTCTTTAGGTTTTTTATTGAGTCTAGTATCGCTTTGTCTTCCGGGTCTGTTATTTTATTATATATTTGTCTTGTTGATTTTTTCTTTCTCATTTTTATGTAGAGTGAAAATGCTGTTACGATCGCGATCGATGCCGAGGCCGTGGCGATTAGGTAGTTTCCGTTTTTGGCTATCATCAAAGTGGCCCATGACCATGTTATTATGGGTTGCCAAAAGTTGGCTACCGATGTCGCCACAGGTAAGAGGGCGTCCTCGACGTCTTTGTATTCTGACTGATTCTGGGTGTATCTTATGAGGCTTATTTTAACCCACTTTTCTGTGTAGCCTTCTTCTGTCTTGAATATTGATTTTGTATACCAGTATAGGATCACTTCGGTGATGTTGTTGCTATTCATTTTATAGGCGAAGTAACGGGCTGAGAGCGGGGGGTTCTCTAGTATGTGGATGTCCCTTAGGTCAAGCTGAACAACCTTGACTTCCCGTCCATGGGACTGAGGATAGCCTATCAGGCATACTTCCCACGGGTGTAGATTATACTTGGAGGAGCCTATTTCAAGCCCGACCCAGATTGTTTCGTCTGATCTGTTTCTTGGGATGTAATAGTATATGAGAGAGGCGTCTTGTTTAGATACTTTCTCGAACTCTGTGTCCCGGAATACGAATTTTAGGTCGTAGCCTTGGATCTCTGGGAAAACCGACGTTACCGTCTCCTCTCCTGTGTGTCCTTTGATGAAGATCTCTGCTGATCCCTGGGTCAGTGTGAAGGCTGGGACCTGTACTGAGATGAGTAGCATAGAGGCCAATAATATTACGGCTATTTTGGTGAGATCTGATTTAGTGGTGGGGATGGCCGGTGTTTTGATCACTTTTCCGCAGTCAGGGCAGATGCCCTCGATGAGCTCCCTGCATTTTGGGCACGATTGGGGTGCCTTACTGAATATTTGTAACTTGAAT
>Ga0315280_10000726_pt1 | contig 60213 bp, 45 predicted proteins | sample YL17G06_40_MG_FD_203697 | JGI IMG/M metagenome (GOLD analysis project Ga0315280, IMG submission 203697) | Sediment microbial communities from Yellowstone Lake, YNP, Wyoming, USA - YL17G06_40 | ecosystem: Environmental > Aquatic > Freshwater > Lake > Sediment | place: USA: Wyoming | collected... | reverse complement strand
CTCAAATCACCGCACCAAGACTCTGTCCCTGGCCTTCCTTTGACCTCTCCGCTTAGCCTCCTCAGGCTCAAACATCCTCGCCACCCAGAAGACTGGGTCCCCTCGAAAAGCGCCTCAGGAAGGCTAAACCTTCAATGGTCGCTGCGGCTGATGGCGGATGATAGTATTTCCTCCCTCTTTTTTTTGCTTTACCCCACTTTTCGTCACAGAGCCCACCGTTCATCCATTAGGAAGCATCTTTTCCCGTGCGATAGGTTGGTACATAAAAGAGAGAATGGGTGGCGAGGCGCTAGTCCCCGTCCGCCCGCAGCGAATGGTGGTGGGTGGGGGGGGCTTTAGCGAGGACGGACGGGGACGCGCCTGGACAGGACCCATTCTTTCAAACTTAATAATCACCACGGGGAAAAAGATGCTATCCTAATGAAAAGGGTCCTTTTGGGGAACGTTCCCATCTATGTTATAATTGCGAGCATGTTAGACGCAAAATTTGTGCTCGAGAACCTCGATTTTGTCCTAAAAAAAATAGAATCCCGCCAGCAGAAAATTAACCTGGATGATTTCGATGGCCTGGCACGGGAAAAGAGAGAAAAATTAAGAAAAGCAGAAGGACTCCGCTTTGAAAGAAACAAAGCTTCTGAGCTCATTTCCCAGTACAAGAAGGAAGGCAAAGATACGGATTCTATTATTTCGGAGATGAGAAAGGTCAGCGAGGAGATAAGGCTCTTGGAGGAGGATCTCAAGGAACTGGATGATAAGATCCAAAAAATTCTATTGCTGGTTCCCAACCTTCCTCACGAATCTGTGCCTGAAGGGAAAAGCTCTGAAGATAACGTTGAGGTCAGAAGATTTGGTGAAAAGCCAATATTTTCGTTTCCAACCCAACCGCACTGGGAGATTGGAAAGAAGCTTGGCATTCTGGATTTTGACCGGGCCGCCAAGATTGCAGGTTCAAGATTTGCCGTTTATCTGGGTGATGGCGCCCGGCTGGAAAGGGCGCTCATCAACTTCATGCTTGATATTCATTCCAAAGAAAGGGGTTACAAAGAAGTCATTCCTCCCTTTATCGCTAACGCAGAGAGCCTCACAAGCACAGGGAATTTGCCTAAGTTCGAAAAAGACTTGTTCAAACTTCGCGGCTACAAATGGTACATGATTCCTACAGCCGAGGTGCCCCTCACAAATCTTTTCCGGGAAGAAATCCTGGAAGCACCCGCACTCCCTCAGAGATTCGTGGCCTACACGCCTTGTTTCAGGCGGGAGGCGGGCTCCTATGGAAAAGATATCAGAGGGCTCATCCGCCAGCACCAGTTTAATAAAGTCGAGTTGATGACATTCTCTTTGCCCGAAAATTCTTATCAGGAATTGGAAAAATTAACTTCGGATGCGGAGGAAGTTCTGAAGAGATTGGGATTGTATTACCGGGTTGTTTCCCTCTGCACAGCAGATTTGGGTTTTGCCGGAGCCAAGACTTATGACTTAGAGATTTGGATGCCCAACCGGAATAAATTTCTGGAAGTTTCCTCGTGCACCAACTGTGAGGATTTCCAGGCGCGAAGGGCAAACATCAAGTTTCGGAGAGAGCCAAAAGCGAAGCTTGAATTTGTCCACACGCTCAACGGCTCAGGCGTAGCTATAGGGAGAACGGTGAGTGCTATCCTCGAAAGCTACCAGCAGGCTGATGGCTCTGTGGTCATTCCTCGAGCGCTGCGTCCTTACCTGGACGGCCAGGAAAGTATAGTGAGGAGTGAGGGGTGAATAGTGAGCAGTGGCCGATAGGTTGCTTTTCTTGCTTTTCGAGCTTTTCCCGTTCGTCTCGCTTTTCTATTCTTATCAGAAAATAGGTCACGATTCTAGGTTGACTTGCGAGCTCGATATTAGGTGGGTACAATATATAAACCTATGGAGGGATGGCCGAGTGGCTGAAGGCGGCGGTCTTGAAAACCGCTTTCCGGTTTTCCGGAACGGGGGTTCGAATCCCTCTCCCTCCGCCACCTGTCCGTGAAATGTGAAACGTAAAACGTTAAATGTCATTTCACATCTTACTTTTCACATTTTACGGTCTTTTATTGCTCACTATTCACTATTCACTGGTTTAATGCTAGAATAACGTCGCTTTCCAGACGGTCGCGGAGAGGTGCTGGAGTGGTCGATCAGGATCGCCTGCTAAGCGATTGTCTCGGTGAATACCGGGACCGTGGGTTCGAATCCCACCCTCTCCGCCACTCAAAAAAGATAAGCGGCTATTTCCCAAGACTTTTAGGAACTCAAAGTGCCAATCCGAAAAAATCTTCAGCCAAAAAGATTTATGAGGCTGGCTCTGTCTCAGGCCTTTCTAGGAATGAGGAAGAATCATGGTGGCCCATTCGGTGCAGTAATCGCCAGAAAGGGAAGGGTCATTGCCAAGGCTCACAATCAGGTCCTAAAAACCAAAGACCCCACTGCCCATGCAGAAATTATTTCCATACGGAAGGCTTCTTCGAAACTCAAACGGTTTGATTTATCAGATTGTGACTTGTATTCGTCCTGCGAGCCGTGCCCCATGTGCCTTTCTGCCATTTATTGGGCAAAAATCCCTAAGGTCTACTTTGGTTGCACTAAAGAAGATGCCGAAAAAATAGGGTTTGTGGATAAGCTTCTTTATGATGTGATCAGGAATAAAGCCAGGGGAGGAGTCAAGAAGCTCAGACTTGAGCGCCGAGAATGTCTTAAGTCTTTCAGGGAGTGGGGCAAAAAGAAAGATAAGGTCAGGTATTAGTGCTGAAGAGCGGCTGAAGAGCTCGATTCCTTGCTCGTTTTAGCCTAAAATCACCCCATATGAAGAGGATTTTGTGCCTCCTCGTCTTTGCAGCATTGTCAATAGACCTTTTTTGCTTATTGAAATTTTTCCCTCATGAGGCTAATCTCATTTACGCATAATGGAGAATAATCTTCTCTGTATCCCCTCCATAAGAACGGAGTTGAACTGAGATTGCCACGGTACGCTCTCAATAACACAACCCGCCCTTTTAATAAAGGGGGATATAGGGGGAATTGATCATTTCATTTTTTAGGGAAAGGAGGGAAATCATGAAGAAGGTTTTGGCTTTCGGCTTTTTTCTTGCTGTTTTTTGTCTTCTTTTTTTAAATTGCCAAAAAAGACCGGTTTCGGATGGTACCTATGCAGAAGTTTTAAAGACTTTCCAAGAGCCTCCTGCTGAATTCCGGAGCACTCCCCTCTGGGTTTGGAATGACCGGGTGACTAAAGATAAAATTGATGTCCAACTTGCAGATTTCAAGGCCCATGGGATTGGAGGAGTTTTTATCCATCCCCGTCCCGGCCTGATCACGCCCTATCTCACTGAGGAATGGCTATCTCTCTGTCAGTACGCCGTTGATGTCGGCAAATCTTTAGGCATGAAGGTTTGGATTTATGATGAAAATTCATATCCATCGGGTTTCGCCGGAGGTCATGTGCCTGCCCAGATGCCGGATGCGGTTCAGACCGGGCTTCGCCAGCAGAAAATGGAGGAGCTTCCCCAAACTTTTGAAAATCCCCCCATTCTTGTCTTGCGCAAAACCGCCTCAGGCTTTGAAGACATCACTCAAAGGACTCAAGAGCAGGCTTCGACCCCAGGCGAATATTACATCTTCGATTTGGTGCGGCAGAAGCCAAGTCCTTGGTTTGGGGGCTTCACCTATGTGGACATCATGCGCCGCGATGTCACCGAAAAATTTTTGGATGTCACTCTGAACGCCTACAAAAGAGTCATAGGAAATGAGTTTGGGCTGACAGTGCCTGGCGTTTTTCAGGATGAAGCTGAGATTGCTCCTGCAGGGGAGGGCGATGTTGTGAACTATACTCCGGCTCTGTTTGACAAATTTCAGGCGAAGTGGGGCTATGATTTGCGGCTGAATCTGCCATCACTGTTCGAGGAGATCGGCGACTGGCAGCGCGTGAGGCACAATTTCTACGCTACCCTTCTGGGTTTATTTGAGGAAAACTGGGCGAAGCCTTACTATGACTACTGCGCAGCGAATAAGCTAATCTTTACTGGCCACTATTGGGATCATGAATGGCCTGTTCCCAGGCTTTGTCCGGATAGCATGGCCATGTCTGCCTTTGCCCACATGCCGGGAATCGACATTTTGATGAATAATTTTCAGACAGACCCTCATGCCCAGTTTGGAAATGCGAGAGCGGTCAAGGAGATTCGAAGCGCGGCCAACCAGTTCGGCAGGCCCCGCACCATGTCTGAGACCTATGGAGCGAGCGGCTGGGATCTCACCTTTTTCGACCAGAAGAGGATTGGCGACTGGGAATATGCTCTGGGCGTGAATTTCCTCAACCAGCATCTTTCCTACATGACCATCATGGGAGCCCGCAAGCGCGACCATCCGCTTTCCTTTTCCTATCATGAGCCCTGGTGGCACGCCTACAATATTCTGGCTGATTATTTTGGCCGGCTTTCAGTCGCCATGTCCAAAGGAGTCCAGGATAATCGAATCCTCGTTATCGAACCCACCACCACGGCCTGGATGTATTATTCGCCAAAGGGGCAGACAGAGCATTTTAAGGCGATTGGCGACGATTTTCAGAATTTTGTCCACTGCCTGGAGAAAGAGCAGGTGGAGTATGACCTGGCCAGTGAAGAGATGCTAAAAGATTTTGGGAGGGCTCAGGGCAAAAAAATGATACTCGGAGAGCGTGCCTATGAGTTGATTATCCTGCCGCCTGCGCTTGAAAATTTGAATGAGACAACTCTAACCTTGATTACAGATTATTTGGCTCAGGATGGCAAAGTTTTAACATTCGGTGCTCCTTCTCATTTTGTGAATGGCGGAGTCACAGCTAAGGTTGAAAAACTCGCCGGCGAGCATCAAAAAAGCTGGATCCAAGTTTCCCAAGAAACAGGGTTGGAAGAGATTCACAGGCTCTGTTCTCAAGAACTGGGGTTTCAGGATCCGTCACACTTTTCCGGTTTGCTCTTCCATCATCGGCGTCTGCTCAAGGATGCCGAACTCGTTTTTCTGGTCAACACCAGCAGCCAAGAATCCTCAGTTGGCAAATTTTTAAGCCGCGGCCGCTCCGTTGAACAATGGGACCCATTGACCGGCAAGGTTTTGCCCTATTCTTCAAACAGGAAAGGAGGCAAGTTAGAGGTCAGTTTCACTCTCCCACCTGGAGGAAGTTTGCTTCTTTGTCTTCGAAATCAAAAGTCTCAGAAATATGAAGAGCCAGAATATAACTGGAAGGAAATCGGAGCCGAGAAAGAAGTAGCTATCAAGCCTGAAGCCCCAAATGTCCTGACTCTGGATTACTGTGATCTAGTCATCGGGGAAAAAGTTGAGAAAGACCTCTACTTCTATGACGTCCAGCTCGAGACTTTTAAACACCATGGCCTGCCACGGAATCCATGGGACAGCGCAGTCCAGTATAAAACAAACATCCTAGACCAGGATCATTTTGCTCCGAATTCAGGTTTTGAAGCCACTTATTGGTTCACGGTCGCCCTGGGTGTCAATCTTGCTTCCCTGCAAATTGTAGTTGAACGCCCTGAGCTCTACAGAGCTTTCATCAACGGCCGGCAGATTGAACCCATCAGAGATAGATGGTGGCTGGACCGCTCTTTTGGCGTTTTTGACATTGGGGCCTATGCTGTTTATGGGAAGAATAAAATTACGTTAAAAGTTTCGCCCTTCACCATCCATACCGAGCTTGAGCCAATCTATGTCCTGGGCGATTTCAGACTCAGGAACGAGAAGAAAGGTTTTGAAGTTATACCGAGCTCAGAACTGAAAATGGGAACTTGGGATAGCCAGGGCATGCCCTTTTACTCAGGTGGAGTTTCCTATCTGAAAATATTCAATATTGGATCGCCAGACATTCAGAAAGATTGCTATTACGTGAAGCTCGGAGATTGGCGCGGCGTTGTCGCTGAAATAAAAGTCGGGAATAAGACGGCGGGATTTATCGGCTTCCATCCTTTTGAACTGGACATCAGCGAGAAATTGTCCTCAGGGGCAAATCAAATCAGCGTCATCGTCTATGGCAGCTTAAAGAATACGCTCGGGCCTCATCACAACAATCCTCCTCTCGGCATGGCCTGGCCGGGATCTTTCCAGCAGGGCGCCAAAGGAGGCTATCCACCCGGCTCCAAATACAGCGTCGTCGGCTATGGATTGCTCGAGGACTTTAAACTGATGGTACGGACAAAGCAATAGATCTCGGCGAGATCAGGAAACGGCCTCTCTCCCGTTCAGGTTTTTCACGCCGTTCCCTCACCGTCTTTCTCGGCGCCTGCGGAACTCGCGTGCCCGATCATAGGCTCAGCACCGTCTCCCTTTGCCCCATATTGGCATCTCCTTTTGACCAGTTTAGGCTCAGACAGCCTCGGCGCCAAGAGGTTCCCTCGAAGGACGGTTCAAGAAGGCTAAACCTTCAATGGTCGCTACGGCCGTTTCCTTATCTCTTTGGTGTAGCCCTTTTCAAAACCCCTTTATCACAGAATTTGGATACTTGCTCGTGTTTTAAAGGGGCTTTATGACGAAAAGTGGGGTAAAGCAAAAAAGATCACAAAATTCCGATAATAGATGGGGCCAGTCCGGTCCCTGTGTGTTCGAAGACCTAGGGAGGCGGGTGGGTTTGGTCAAGAACACACAGGGACCGGCCTGGCCAACAACTGGTCGATCGCTATCTTGGCCTAAAACAATAACCACGCTTTTCATCATAAAGCCTTTCAAAGGTTGACAGAAGCATTTTTCTTGAGTTATAAGTTTTAGCCAGGTTCACGATATGGAGGAGTGAAGAGTGGAGAGAAAGATTGGCTTTGATAATGAGGGGTATTTAAAAGAACAGACTACAGCCATCCTGGAGAGAGTTAAAAGGTTCAACAACAAACTCTACCTGGAATTTGGGGGCAAGGTTCTTTTTGACTACCATGCGGCGAGAGTTTTGCCCGGATTTGATCCTAACGTCAAGATGAGGCTCCTGCAGCAGCTCAAAGATAAAGCTGATATTCTTCTCTGTATTTATGCAGGAGATATCGAGAGGCGAAAAGTCAGAGCCGATTTTGGTATCACCTATGATGTGGATGCGCTCAAGTTGATTGATGACCTCAGAGAATGGGAGATCGATGTCTTAGGCGTGGTGATCACCCGCTATGGAAACCAGCCGGCCGCCAAAGTGTTTAAAAACAAGCTCGAGCGCAGAGGGATTCGAGTCTACACTCACAGCTATACCAAAGGATATCCCACGGATGTGGATATCATTGTCAGTGATGAAGGCTATGGGGCCAATGAATACATTCCAACAAAAAATCCTCTGGTCATTGTGACTGGACCGGGTCCAGGGAGTGGCAAACTGGCCACCTGCCTCTCTCAGCTCTACCATGACTACAAGCGCGGAACAAAATCCGGATACGCCAAATTCGAAACGTTCCCAATCTGGAATCTGCCTCTCAAGCACCCTGTCAATGTGGCCTATGAAGCGGCGACCGCCGATATCGGGGATTTTAACCTAGTTGACCCTTTTCATCTGGAAGCCTACAGCGCGCGTGCTGTGAACTACAACCGCGATGTGGAGATCTTCCCTGTGCTCAAGAGGATCTTGGAGAAAATAACGGGAGAGGAATCTCTCTACAAATCACCGACGGATATGGGAGTGAACCGAGCCGGCTTTGGCATCATGAGTGATGAGGTCGTCCAGGAAGCCGCCAAACAGGAGCTAATCCGCAGGTATTTCCGTTATCTGTGTGAGTATGCCATAGGCTTTGTCGAAAAGGAGACCGTGCAGCGTGCGGAACTTTTGATGAAGGAACTCAACGTAAAGCCGGAGGACAGGAAGGTCGTTGTCTGTGCCAGGCAGGCCGCCGAGGAAGCGCGCCTTACGGGAAAAGGGAATAGAGGAATCTTTTGCGGAGCCGCGATCGAACTTAAGGATGGGTCGATCGCCACCGGAAAGAATTCTCCCCTGCTCCACGCAGCCTCAAGCCTTATTCTCAATACGGTGAAGAAGCTGGCCGAGATCCCTGATAAGATCAATCTTTTATCGCCAGCGATCATCGAATCCATCTGGAATCTTAAGGAAAATATTTTGGGGGCAAAAACGTTCAGCTTGAATTTGGAAGACGTCTTGATCAGTCTGAGTATTAGTTCGGCGACAAATCCGACTTGCCAGTTGGCCCTGGAGAAGCTCAAAGAACTGCACGGGTGTGAGGTCCATATCACACATATCCCTCCGCCGGGTGATGAAGCCGGTTTGAGAAAGTTAGGTGTGAATTTGACGAGCGACCCCAATTTTTCGAGCAAGGATCTTTTTATCATTTAAAATGGGGACGGTTCTCGAAAGCAAAGAGAACCTCCCCCTTTGGAGGAGGAGGATAGGATGAAATCTTTCTGGTACTATTTTTTGGTCACAATCTTCATTCCCCGTAGAGCGTTCAATCGCCTCCTCTCGGAGCCAGCCAAAGTAGCCAAGGCTACTAAATCTATTATATTTATCGGAATACTATATGCAATAACCGCGGCTGCCCTGGTTTTCTCCGGAGCCCTGCTCATGGTTCCCGCTTGGCTCAAGCTCTCTTCAGAGAACTATTATTTCTGGGAGATCTTTTTTGTGATACCAGTGTTCGTCCTGGATTGGATTCTGGCAGCTGGTCTAGTCCTGTGGCTCAGCCGAGGGGGGAAGAAAAAAGGGAGCGGCACTTTCGAAGACACCCTGTCCATTCTCGGATTTGCTTTGGCTATTCCTCTTTTTATTGCCTGGATCCCTCAAGCGGCAGGGGCCATCTTACTACTCATGGGCATGGTCCAGCAGGAATTTGTGGAGCTTGTCTCCGGGCCTGGGTTCTGGCAGGGTGCTGCTCTAATCTACTTTATAGTAGTGCTCTTCTGGCTTTTTATCCTCATTTCGATTGCTGTGTCCATCTCTCAAAAATTACGTTGGTGGGAAGCGATCCTGGTGAGCTTTTTGACTGTGGCTGTCTTTGTACTCGTCCTGTTCATCTTCATTCGCTAAAATGAAAAGGGGACGGTTCTTCCTTCAGAATTCTAAAAGAGAACCGTCCCCCCTTCTTTTCCAAGGGAGAACTTAAATGGGAAGCGATATCCAGATAAGAGAATACCGAACTGAGGATTATGAGGCCGTTGCAGCTCTGTGGAACGAGGCGGGCCTTCCTTATAAACCACAAGGCCGGGACAGACGGGATAGGGTCGAAAGTCAAGTCAAACAGCCCAATGTTATTTTTTTAGTGGCAGAAAAAAGGGGAGAACTGGTTGGGACTGTCCTCGGAACCCACGGTGGCCGAAAAGGCTGGGTCAACAGGCTGGCCGTCACAACGGCTTTCCGGAACCAGGGAATTGCCCGAAAGCTTGTCGAGGAGGTCGAGAGCCGATTCTTTTGTCAAGTGATTGAAATCATCGCCTGCTTGATTGAGGATTGGAACAAGGTTTCCATGGAGGCCTTTGAAAAACTCGGATATACGCGCCACGCTGAAATCATTTATTTTGCCAAGAGAAAATATCCAGAAGTCTAAGTAAAGAAAAAGGGGCTTTGAAAAGGGCTTTGCTCCCCGCTCCGATCGGCGGCCAAGAACTTTAGGAAGGACGGGTCCTGCCCCGGCATTTCCCCGTCCTGCGACCAAAGGGGCATACCCCCTTGGAACCCCCGACCGGACCTGTTCCTGTGAACAGATCGGTTTCCCTTCGAGGGAACCCTGATGCATGGGCGAGGACCAGGTCATGAAGAAGGCCGTGTGAAGAGGCGGAGCGGGCAGGGTTCCTCGACCGAAGGGAGAAGGGGAGCGGAGCCTCGAGGCGAGCAAGTTTTCCTCGCTGGGGAAAACGCAGCGTGCCTTCGAATGACCTGGTCTGAGCCCTGCGAGTTCCGCAGGCGCCGAGAAGAGCGAAGAGGGAACGGCGTGAAAAACCTGAACGGGAGCGAGGCTATTCCGGTTTTGTAATATCCCACGGTCGCTGCAGCCCTTTTCAAAGCTCCTTTATCGCGGAAAAAGAGATGGCTCCAATTTTTCAGCGCAAATTGACCGATTTTTTTCACTGTGATATATATCAAAAAGCCATAATCTGTATAAATTTGAAGATTAAGGAAGTTTTTTGGGCGGGAAGGCGAAGTGATCAATGCAAAGTATCCAGGGGGTGTCGAAGGCCAAAAAAAGCTGCTAGAAAAAGAAGGGCATCAAGTCATCCAAAAAGGCAAGAAATACCTGGTTTGCGATTTTGAGCAGCATTTGGTCAAGCTTTAAAAGAATTCGAAGAGAGACAGAAATTGAATGAGTGGAAATCCTGGTTGAAGGCAGACCCTACAGAATGGCTTCTAGAAGAAGAAAATCCCTCTGTTCGTTATTTCACTCTGATGGATATTTGGGGCAAGCCCCAGACCAGCCCTGAAGCTCGCCAAGCAAAAAAGCCAATCATGGAAAGGGGAGTAGTGCCCAAAATTTTGGCCAAACAAAAAGAGGGCGGATATTGGGGGAAGAAAGAAGATTTTTACGTCAGGGCCAAATACAAGGGAACTGTCTGGCAGCTTATCGTTCTGGCCGAACTTGGTGCGGATGGGAAGGATGAAAGGGTAAGAAAGGCTTGTGAGCTTGTTCTTGGGATTTGCCAGGACCGACAGAGCGGCGGCTTTTCTTATCTGGGCACGTCCGAAGAGGGAGGATTTCACCACGCCGTGCTTCCCTGTTTGACAGGGGATATGGTCTGGAGCTTAATCAAGTTCGGACATCTCGAGAACCCAAGAGTTCAACGCGGAATAGAATGGATTGCGAAATATCAGCGCTTTAATGACGGAGACGGAAAAGCTCCCAAGGTTGGCCTTATGATAAGCGTGAACCATGCTGGGGAAAGCACACCTGCTACCTGGGGATTGTGAAAACATTGAAGGCTTTGGCTGAGATTCCAGAAGCCCGAAGAACGGTTGATGTGAAACACGTGATCGGCCAAGGGGCAGAGTATTTGCTCCGCCATCGCCTCTTTAAAAGAAGCCATAACCTGAGTCAAGTGATAAAGCCCAAATGGACGAGATTCGGATTCCCGCTGATGTGGGATACCGATGCGCTGGAGATGGCCGGGCTGCTCACCAGATTGGGCTACAGAGACAGCCGGATGCAAGAAGCGATTGACCTCATCCTTTCCAAGCAGGATAAACAGGGGAGATGGACCCTGGAGGAGACCTTCAACGGCCGGTTCCTGGTGGACATCGAACAGAAAGGGAAACCCTCCAAGTGGGTGACCCTGAATGCGTTGAGAGTTTTAAAAAATTATGCTAATATATTAAACTTATAGAAATACTAAGGAGGCTATCGAGTGAAGGCAAGAAGAATAAAAGAAGGCATTTTTTGGGTCGGAGCTGTTGACTGGAATCGGCGCCTGTTCGATTCTTTAATCCCGCTTCCGGATGGCACAAGCTATAATGCTTATCTCATCCAGGGCAGCGAAAAAACAGTACTTGTGGATACGGTCGATCCCACCATGACAGATGTTTTGCTCAGTCACTTGGAGAATATCCCCAACATAGATTACATCATCGCCCACCATGCGGAGCAAGACCATTCAGGCTCTCTCCCTCCCCTTGTCGAAAAATATAAAAAAGCCAAAATCGTCTGCTCGCCTCAGGCCAAAGGAATGCTCATCGACCTCTTGCTTCTTCCCGAAGAAAGATTCCTCACGGTGGGCGATGGAGAGACTCTCTCTCTTGGAAACAGGACTTTCGAGTTCATTCACACGCCCTGGGTTCACTGGCCGGAAACAATCGTTAGCTACCTCAGGGAGGATAAAATCCTTTTCAGCTGCGACTTTTTTGGCTCCCACCTTGCCACCTCTGACCTCTATGTCACCGACGAGGGCCGCGTCTTGGAGGCAGCCAAAAGATATTATGCCGAGATCATGATGCCTTTCCGCAAGGTCATCCAGAAAAACCTGGAGAAGATAAAAGACCACAAAATCGAGTTCATCGCTCCCAGCCACGGTCCCGTTTATAACAGCCCCGAGTTTATCATCAATGCTTATAGGGATTGGGTTTCCGATACGCCCAAGAATATTGTCGTTATTCCCTATGTTTCGATGCACGGCAGCACTGAAAAAATGGTGAATCACTTAGTGGCTGCCCTCGGTGAGAAGGGAATCACAGTCGAACTTTTTAACCTGGCTGTAACTGATATCGGTAAACTGGCCATGAGCCTGGTGGACGCTGCTACAGTCGTGCTCGGCGCTCCCACCGTGCACGTGGGGCCGCATCCTGCAGTTTTTTATGCAGCATTCTTAGCCAACGCCCTAAGACCTAAGCTCAAATTGGCCTCGATCATCGGCTCGTATGGATGGGCGAGCAAGGCCGTCGAGCAGATCAGCAATCTCATTCCCAACCTGAAAGTTGAGATAATCCCCCCTGTCATCTGCAAGGGATATCCCAGAGAGGCTGACTTCAGGGCTTTGGATAGCCTGGCTGAGGCGATTGCCAAAAAACACAAGGAACACAACTTGATTTAATACTCGTTTGGTCAAATCCCCCTCTATCCCCCTTTTCTAAAGGAGGATGAAGGGGGATTCTCATGATCATTTCAAAAAGCGCCTAATCTTAGCTCTATAAAATGTTCCCGAATTTTTGACTATCCGAAACTTTATCGCCATAAACTTCATCTGAGACTTTGACTAAAGGAGAGGAGCGTCTCCACAACTTCCTCGTGGTTGAGGAGAGTTTCATCCTGGGGTGAATCGATGATCCGGTAATTAAAAAAAGGGCAGTTTCCGTCATACCATTGACGAGTTAAATACTTTTGAGAGACTGCCCTTTTCTCATTTTCTCTCTGGTTGAGCTTTGCTCCCAACCCTTTTAGGTTGACTCCTTTCTCCGGGTCAACGCCGAGGATGTAGCGCTTATTCCCAAAATTAGTCAACAGAAACGCAAATCCTTCACCAAACGAAGGATGCTCTTTGTCGCGGCGTGCCCATTCTTTGAGCAAGAAGCTTTGGGGGTTTTTAACAATGAGCCCGTCCAATTTTATCTTCCCGCTACCAGAAACTAGCGGCAGAAAAAGGCTGATTTTCTGCCCCTTGGCAAGGTCCTCCAGGTAGGGGAAGTAATCGTTCTCGACTTTTCTCATCGCGCTCTCGTACCTTTCGATTCCTTTGAAGAGGAGCCTGTTTTCCACGATTTCATAGCCTTCTTCGGATTTCGAGTACAGAAATTTCATGAATTTGAGGCCTTCTCGAGCCCTCTCCGCATTGACTTCGTTCTCGACTTTTCTGGCACCGGAAAAAAGAGCCCTCAGGATGGAATAGGGAGTTGCGGCAAGGTCAACCTCTTTGGGGAGAGATGCTGAATCGACCATTTTCGTGTAGCGGGCAATTTTCTCCAGGGAAGAATCCACTTCGCCTTTTTCAATAAGCTTGAGTGCGAGGAAGATGGAGGCCAGGGCGTCAAAATCTGGGAGGCGGTGGGTGATGAATTGTAATTTTTGCACTTTCCCCTCTGCCTCCCGGGCTCTAATGTGATCCAGAACGAGGCGGGGATACTTGACGATGAGAGAAGCCGTGCATTCGGGTTCAGCTTCCGGATGATGATGGTCAATGACACCTGGCACAGTTTTCAGCCCGACGTCCAGGACGAGAGTCTCTTTCTCAGGGCTTAAATTTTCTCCATAGTTGACAAATTTATAAACTATTTCCATCTAGCCTCGGAATCATATCCATTTTCGTTATGAACATAGAGCTTTGACAGCTGGGTCCTGTCACGGCGCGTCCCCGTCCGTCCTCGCTTCACCCATCCCCCAAGGGGGCCCTTCCGCTTTTTATAATAAGGGATAGCCGCCTGGACCGTTGTCTGCTGGAGCATCACTTCCGCTATCCAGATTTTATAAGGGTCTGTTGTCTCGCGCCAGGGGAGTTTTCGGTGATGATGCTGATACCAGCGAAGCAATCTCCTTTTTATTTTTTCTCTTCTTTCTTTTCTTCGGTCTTCCAGTCTTTCGCAGCTTTGGGGAACTCGTCGAGAAAACTCGAATCGACCCTGAAGAGATAATCGAGCTTTGCGTTTTTCACTACAACCTGTTTTTTCTCTTTGTTCTCAGCCCCGACCAGGACATCGACTCCTTTGACCTTTCCTTCGCTCTCTTTGACCTGGATTTTGACTTCAGCCTGTGGCTTATCCAGCCCGAAGTCCTTCAAGTTGGCCGGAGAATCAACGAACTCCGCCGCTTCCAAACCCTCAATTTTCCGGATAAAAGTCTCAATTTTTGAAGAATCTGCCGCTTCTTTTCCGGGTGTATCGAAATGCCACTTTTCATCCTTGTCTTTGGCAACAGTGAGGCTCAAATCTTCCTTTTTCAGAGAGAGCTTGTCAGCTTCCCAGGAGTTGAAGACGGCCACTTGTTTTTCTCTCAGGTCCTCAGGCTTTTTCTCTAAGTCTGTGAAGATTTGAGTATCCACTTCCACGACTTTGGAGGAAAGGGAAGTCGTTGCATAATTTTTGTCCTCAGCTTTGTGGAGGTAAAAAACGACATCCTGGTTGGCTGAAGGCAAGTGGAGCGCGACTTCGTACTCTGGCTTTTCCAGCCCATATTTTTTTATATCTTCAGGCTTTTTCTCCTCCGCAACAAAAGCTTTGGCCTTGAGGTCTGAGAGTGAGCTCAAGATATTGTCGAGCGTGTTCTTTTTAGCTAGGGCTTTGACAGGTTTATCCAAGAGCCAATCTTCATCCTTATTGAGGGCTTCCCACTCGATGTCTTTAGCGCGGAGCTTAATATTTTTAACTTTATCTGTTTCAAACTGAAAAACATCCTTTTGGCGGAAGTCGAAGAATTTTTTATCCAGCGCACTCTTCAGAGAGCTCGAGAGGAGGACGACTTTTTGGGAATCTTCCCTTTTGGCGAAAAACGTGTTGTCCAGAGGATTTTCCATGCCGATCAGGATTTTCACAGGCTGCTCCTGGCCTTTGACCCAGAGGGCTAGTTCTTTTTTAGGAATTTCGTATTTTTTCAGGTCCTTGGGCTCTTGTTCGACCATTCTTTCAATCTTGAGCTGGGAAAAATCGTCGGCGAGGCTGCTGACTTCTGAAGAATCAGCCTTGACCTCCATGGGTTCGGTGATCAACCATTCTCCTTTGTCGTTCTTCTTGAAGGTCAGAGTTTCGTCCTCTTTTTTTAAGGTCATTTTCTGGATATTGTCTGAAGCGAGGTCAACTAATTTCTCTTCCTTCTCTTTTGCTTTTTCACGCGCGGCCTTCCCTTTAATTTCAAAAAAGTAGACAAAAGCGAGGAGGATGACGAGAACTGAAAAAAGAATGATGGTCGTTTTGAGTTTCATAGCGACCTCCGGCGGGCCCAGACTGAGATTCCAATCACAAGAATAATAAAAGGCAAGATAATCACGGCGAAGAAAAAGATCATTCTTCCCTGTGACGGCGTGAGCTGAATCGTCCGCGGGGATTGAGTTTTAGGCTGGATGGAAATTAAATCCGCTTCTTCTGTCAGCCAGTTCACCGTGTTTAAAAACAAATTCCCGTTTCCCGAGAGGTTGTAGTAGCGGTTGGAGGCAAAGTCCGAATCACCAAAAACTGCCATTCGGCCTTCGGGCTCAGGCGCTTTCTTTTCTTCAGTTTTTGCCGCTTCTAGTTTTTCTTCTTTCTTGGGCTTAACCGTCACGACCACGGCGACGGGAATGGGGCCTTTTTGGTCTTTATCTTTGTCAAAAGTAACCTTCTTTTGATCGAGCTGTCTCTCTGACCACGAGTCTGGGCTGGTTTTGGCCAGCACTTCACCTGTAATCCCTTCAGGCTTGTCCTTGGCCATATCCACCGAACGGGCAAAGGGAAAGAAGGTAGCATATCGGAAATTTTTAGTGATCTCGTGGTATTCATACTCGCTCACCACCGGCATGAAGTAGTCGCCGCCAAAAAGACGGGAGACGGTATCCACAATCAGGTCATCCTCGAGCTTAACCCCAAATCCTCTGAAATAAGGCTTAAGACCTGGGGCTGTTTCGGGGTCAACCATGAAAAAGACTCTTCCTCCATCATTGATCTGCTTCTTGATTGTCTCCAGTTCGTTGGGCAAAAGGTCCTTCTCGGGACCCGGGACAACGAGCAACGCACAGTCCTTGGGGAAAGTCTCGGAAAGGGCGAGGGTGAGCTTCTTCACTTCATACCCCATCTTCTCGAGTTCTCCCTTGGCCGAAGAATAGCCTCTCTCCTCAGACTGCTCGATGCTGGCTTCCCCATGCCCCTCGAGAAAGTAGATCACTTTTTTCTTTTCCCGCGTGATCTTGATGAGGGCGTTCGTGATATCCTCTTCGCTAGTGGATGTGATGCGGTTTTCCTTATCGCCGCATTCCAAGATGGAAGTTCCGTCTTGAGTGATTTCGTAGCGTTTGATCAGCCCCGGGTTTTTATCCGGGTCGATGAACTCGTATTTGATTTTTTTAGAATGATAGGAGTAAATTTTCAGCAGGTTTTCCATCGTCCCCCGGCCATAATTTCCTTCCCGGAAAAAGCATTTGACGCTGATATCCTTTTTGAGATTTTTTAAAACTTTAACGGATTGGTCGGAGAGGCTGTGAATTTTAGCTGAAGTCAGGTCGAACCTGAGGTGGTGGCGCGCAAAAAGATAATTCACGATAACCAGAATGGCCAGCACCAGCACGATAATCAGCAGCAGATTGCTCGAATAGAGGAAGGATTTTCTCTTAAAACTTTTCTTAAGAGAAGAAAGGTTGAGGCCGACATAAACCACCAAGGAGATGATGCCCAGGATGCCAAGAACAAAAGCAGCGGTCTTCTTATAAGGCCAAATTCTAAGTGAGGCCAGAGCTAAAAGAATAAGGGTCAAACCGATGTAATTGAGGTAATTTTTGATTTTTTCCATTGTCTACCTCCACCTTCTGGATTGAATCACGGAATGAGTTAAAAAGAGGCCAAAAAAGGCGAAGCTGATGTAATAGACAATATCGGTTGTGTCCACAGTTCCCCGGGACAAGTCGTCGAAGTGCTGGAAAATGGAGAGATAATTGAGAATATCTTTGCCGATTCCTCCGGCGGAGTTGGAAGTCCAGTTCAGGATCCAGAATAAGAGAAGCGCGCCGAAGGTCAAGATGGCAGAGACAATCTGGTTTTCCGTGAGTGAGGAGAAAAAAATGCCGATGGCAATAAAAGCAGCGCCCATCAGGAAAAGTCCCAGATAGCCGGCAAGAATGGGCTTGAGCTCTGGGTTTCCGTAGGCGAAAGTGAACAGAGACAGAATTCCCGTCAACCCTAACATTGCTAGGAGCACGATTAAAGCTGCCAGGTATTTGCCGAGGATGATCTGGCTCACAGAGATAGGGGAGGTGTAGAGCAGTTCTTCTGTCCCGCTTTTTTTCTCCTCGGAGAAAAGGCGCATGGTCAAAATGGGAAGCATCAGGAGTAGGACGATGCTCATGTTGCCGAAGAGAGGCGAGTATACCATCTGGTTGATATTCAGTTGCTGATAATAATAGGGATTCTGCGCCATCTGGATCGCTTGAGAATTGAACCAAGAAACGATGCTGTAGTAGAAAAAGCTGATCAGGACCAGGAACACCGCGATGACGACATAGGCAATGGGCGATGTGAAGTAGGTTTTGATTTCTTTTTTGGCAACAAACCATATGTTTTTCATTGGGCGACTCCTCCTGAAACAATCTTTAAATAGAGGTCTTCAATGTTCATGGCGATCGACCTCATTTCCACCAGCCCCCATCCTTTCTCGACGACGAGCTTCGTGATCTCATCCCTTAAATCTTTCCCATGGCTCCACTCGATCGTGAATTCGTTGTTCTCTTGGTTGATCTTCTCTATTCCAGCAACTTTTTTGAAATGAGTCGCAGCCTCTTCGCCGCCTTTTCTGAGCTTGAGCACAATTCCATCTTTTTCCCGGAAGGAGGCCGTGAGTTCCTCCAGCAAGCCGGAAGCCATGAGCTTACCTTCATTGATGATCACCACGCCATCGCAGGTTTGGGTGACTTCTTGCAGGATATGAGTGGAGAGGATGATGGTGTGCTCTCCCTTCAGGGATTTTATGAGTTGCCTAATTTCGATGATTTGAGCTGGATCAAGGCCGATGGTAGGCTCATCCAGGATGAGTACCTGGGGGTCATGGATCAGAGCCTGGGCAATCCCGACCCGCTGTTTAAAGCCCCTGGAGATGTTCTTGATGAGCCTTCCCCTGACAGGCTCAAGCCCGCTGGCTTTGATTGCCTTTTCCATACCTTCTTTCCTTTTGGAGGCGGGAACCTGCTTGATCTCAGCGACGAAATTCAAGTAGGCGGAGACAGTCATTTCTGGGTAGAGAGGGACGACCTCAGGAAGATAACCGATAATTCTTTTAGCTTCATTGGGCTGTTCGAAAACATCGTAGCCAGCCACTGTGGCCTTGCCGTCTGTTGCCGGCAAGAAGCCAGTCAGAATTCTCATCGTGGTCGTTTTGCCGGCAGCGTTGGGCCCGAGGAGTCCCCAAATTTTTCCTTTCTCCACCTTGAAACTCAGGCCTGAGACTGCCAGCAATTCGCCGTATTTCTTGGTGAGGTCCGCAACTTCAATCATTCATATCCTCCTTTCCTATGCAGATCGTGATAATTATGAAATTTGAATAATAAAATAATAATAAAAAAATTTAAAGGGCTATCTTCATAAAACTTTGATTGACAGCTAAAAGTTTCCTTTGATAAATTCTGGGGATACACACTTAATATGTCTGGAGATTCGATGGCACAGAGAATTAAAAGAATAGAATTACGTGGATCTCTTCCATCTTGTGTTGGCTGCATAAAAGAGATCAGGAAACGGTCGTAGCTATCATTGAAGGTTTAGCCTTCCCCGAATCTCTTTGGAGGGGAAGACCCCTTCCAACGTTCGCCTCGCTCCCTGCCTCCCCTTCTCGGACTTCCGTCCTGCGACCGATGGGGCATACCCCCTTGGAACCCCCGACCGACCTCTTCTTACGAACAGATCGGTCGTCCTTCGAGGGGACCCGGATGGATGGGCGAGGACCAGGTCATGAAGAAGGCCGTGGTGGCTCAGGTTAGTTGCATCGAAGGCACGCCGCGTGCCTTCAAATGACCTGGTCTGAGCCCTGCGAGTTCCGCAGGCGCCGAGAAGGGCGGTGAGGGAACGGCGTGAAAAACCTGAACGGGAGCGAGACCGTTTTCTGATCTCGTCTCTCTCCTTACCCAAATAAAATGGAAGAGAGCCAATTAAGTTATGTGTCCCCAGAATTTAAATAGTAACTGTCAATGATTATGAAACGTTACATCCGCTCCGGCAGGAGAATCCCCATCAGAGAGAGTGCGCTCTTGAGTATTTCTTTGACATAATAAATCGTTAAAATCCGGACATTTTTAATTGTTTTATCTTCTTCAGCCAAAATGGGGTAGAGATGGTAGTAGGCATTGAATTTTTGACAAAGGTTGAAAGTAAATTTGGCCAGATGCGAGAATTCCAGAGACTGAATCGAATGGAGGACTTCTTCCTCAAGCTGCGAGGCGTAGAAGATAAGGTCCCAGAAATCTGCCCTTTCCGCTTCCGGAAGAACTTCCAATGGGATCTCGTTGTTCAGGATGAGCCCCTGGACATCCTTGGCTGTCATGCCTTCTCTTTCCTCCAATTTCCGGAAAATGCTGTGGAGCCGGACGAGCGTGTACTGCAGATAAGGGCCTGTTTCACCCTCGAAATTGAGAGCCTCGTCAAAGTCAAAAATGATCAGGGAATTGCGGGCATACTTGAGCATGAAATAGCGAAGGGCTCCGCAGGAGATTTGGCGAGCTATGGCGGCCTTGAGGTCCTGAGGAAGCTGCGGGTTTCTTTTTTCCACTTCGCCTAGAGCCTTCTCTTCAAGTCTGTCCAACAAATCATCCGCCTTGACTCCCAGGCCTTTTCTGCCTGAAACCTCGAGGAAAGCTTTGTCTTTATCTTCTTCGGAGACCTCAAAGTTGAGCTCTTTGAGGCTTTTTGGCGAAAGGGCAACCATCTCATAGGAGAAATGGATGGATTTTTCTGCTTGAGCAAGAAATTTCAATGATCTTAATCCCTGGACAACGACTTTTTGCAAATAGGATTGCCGGACATCAATGACGTTGTAAACTCTAGTTGCGTTCCCAAAATTTGGTTGATGAGCACTTGGCTTCGCGGTTGTTATCCAGAGCGTTTTGCCGTTTTCTTCGAGAAACGGCTCGTAGTAAAAATCTTTCTCAAGAAGGCCAAATTTCCAGAGCTGGTAGGCAATGTCTTTTCCCACATAGGTGACTGTGCCGTCGGAGCGGACGATGATTTTTTCTTTTTCTGTCTCGCCCTCGACCGGTACTACCCAGCAGCCCTTGTTCGGGCCTTCTGTGGCAAGATAGATTCCCTTTTTTTCTTTGAGCAGCGCAAAAGCTTTATCCCAGAATTTTAGCCTGAGAATACTGCTCTCGCAGGGCAGGAGGTCGTAGCTGATTCCCAGCCTGCGCATAGTGGCCAAATGAGCCTTTAAAATCCGATGGGAGATGTAATTCCCCATTTCGGCCTCAGAGCCTTCTCCGTGCTCGATTCTCTTCAGAATTTCAGCTTTTCTGGGTTGAGCCTCAGAGTGGCTTTCTAAATAAGAAGCTGTACGGGCATAAAGGTCCCAGCAGTAGTAGTCGAATTTTTCAATTTTCTCAAGGTCAGAGATGCCCTTTTTTTCAAGCTCCGTGAAACCAAAAACAATATCCACAACTTGGACTCCAGTGTCGTCAATGTAGTTTTGAACCTCGACGTTCTCACCAGCATGCTTCAGGCAGCGGGCCAGGGTATCTCCCAGACAGGCATTCCTCAGATGGCCGATATGAGCGGCTTTGTTGGGATTGATGTTGGTGTGCTCGATCGTAATTTTCTTTTCTTCGGGCGAAAGCTGTGGTTTGCCGAGGGAGCGAAGCTCGTTTAGGGAGAAATTTTTTCTGTCAAGGAAAAGATTGATATAGCCTGCGCCTGCGACTTCAATCTTTTCCACTCCTTCGAGCGGAGAAAGAAGAGAAGCGATTTCTTGCGCGACATTTCGAGGCTGGGCTTTCAATTTTTTGGCAAGCTGGAACGGAAAAGCCAGGGCGAAATCTCCCATTTTCTGCTGAGGCGTCGAACTGAGCTCGAGTTCGGAAAAACCGAGAGGATATTTGTCCTTCAGCTTTTCGTAAATCTTTTCTTTTAAAGAAGTTTTAAGGTTGAACATGGTTGGCCTTTATTATAGCAAATTTACAATTTTTCTTGCACAAGAAGAAATTAAATTATATATTATTAATTTGTTTTTAAACCCAAAGGAACTCCAATGAAAAAAACCCGATTGAATGAGTACCACCAAAAACTTGGTGCCAAAATGATCGAGTTTTTCGGCTGGGAAATGCCAGTCGAATTCAAAGGCATCATTGCTGAGCACCTGGCTGTCCGAACCCATGCCGGTCTTTTTGATGTCAGCCATATGGGAGAGATCATCATCTCCGGAAAAGATGCCCTTGCTTTTATTCAGCATCTAACCCCAAACGATGCTTCCCGCCTGGCTCAAAACCAGGCGCAGTACACAGCGTTGACCACTCCCCAAGGGACTTTTGTTGACGACATGCTCGTGTATTGTTTGAGCCCGGAAAAATATTTTTTGGTCGTGAATGCCTCAAACTCCGATAAGGATTATGCCTGGATTCTCAATCATAAGGCAGGATTTGATGTCACGGTCGAAAATGCGAGCGATGCCTACACCCAGCTTGCCCTCCAGGGCCCATATTCTCAGCAGATTCTTCAGCCTCTAACCGACATCAACCTTGCAGAGATGAGGCCTTTCTGGTTTGCACAGGGAAAAGTGTCTGGAGTTGAAGCGCTTGTTTCCCGCACCGGTTACACAGGAGAGGACGGTTTTGAAATTTACACCATCTCCCAAACTCCAGGCATCCTTTGGGAGGCGGTCCTTAAGCAAGGAAAAGATTATGGAATTCTCGCTATAGGCCTCGGCGCACGCGATACGCTTCGCCTGGAAGCCAAGCTCATGCTCTATGGAAACGATATTGATGAGACGACCACAGTGCTTGAAGCTGATTTGAAATGGGTGGTGAAATTTAAGAAAGGTGATTTTCTGGGGAGGGATGTCCTCCAAAAACAGTTGGATGAGGGGCTTCGAAGAAAAATCGTCGGGTTTGAACTCTTAGAGAAGGGAATAGCACGACCTCGCTACCCTGTGTTTATCAAGGGAGAAACGGAGTCTCAAGTATCTTCAGGAACTTTCTCCCCTTACCTTAAAAAGAGTATCGGACTTGCTTACCTTCCCCTAGAACAAACAGAGATAGGGACCGAGTTTGAGATTGGGATAAGAGATAAAAGAGTAAAGGCGAAGGTCATCCCAACTCCTTTTTATAAAAGAGCTGATAAAGCCTAGGGCTTGAAAATTCATACATTTAAGTTTAAAGAATATGAGAGGAGGATATGATGTATCCGGGTGATTTTCATTACACCAAAGATCATGAATGGGTTCAAGTCAAGGGCGATCTGGCCACAGTGGGAATAACAGAATTTGCTCAAAAACAGCTTGGAGATGTGGTCTATGTAGAATTGCCTGCCATAGGCACTCAGCTTGAGGCTCATCAGACGATTGGCGTGATTGAATCGGTCAAAGCCGTTTCTGATGTTTATTCTCCTGTTTCAGGTGAAGTTGTCGAAGTCAACAAGGAACTGGACGGCTCGCCGGAGCTAGCAAACCAGGACCCTCATGGAAAAGGCTGGATTATCCGCCTCAAAATAAAAAATAAATCAGAAATTGAAGAATTAATGTCAGCCTCAGACTATGAAAAATTTCTAGAGGGAATCGAGGTCTGAGTCATTCCCTCAAAAATAGGGGATTTTTAAATCATGAGTTACATTTCTCTAAGTGATAAAGATAAGAAAGAAATGCTAGCGAAAATCGGCGTTTCTTCACTTGAAAAGCTCTTTCGTACTATTCCGGAAGGGATCAAGCTGAATCGAGAGCTCCGCCTTCCCCCTCCTCTGACAGAGCTCGAATTAATCCGCCATTTTGAAGACTCCGCTCGCAACAACAAATATCAGGATTATCTTTCCTTTTTGGGCGCTGGAGCCTACCCCCATGTGATTCCCTATATTGTGGATTATTTAAGCTCAAGGGGAGAGTTTGTAAGCCCTTACACACCCTACCAGCCAGAAGTGAGCCAGGGCACCCTTCAAGTGATTTTTGAATTCCAGACCCTCATCTGCCAGCTCACGGGTATGGATATTGCCAATGCCTCTCTCTATGATGGTTCAACGGGGGCGGCAGAAGCGGTTTTGATGGCTCAGCGCATTAAGGGGAAGCCAAAAGTTATAATAGCTAGGACTCTTCATCCTGAATACAGAAGGGTTATCAAGACTTATGTCAAAAATGCGGGCGTCAAAATAGAAGAGATTGGGTACACAGAAACCGGAGAAGTGGATTTTGAAGATCTAAGCAAAAAGCTCGACAACGAGACGTCCGCTGTAATCTGCCAGTCTCCCAATTTCATGGGAGTGGTTGAGAACCTCAAGAAGATTTCTGAGTTGGCGCATAGCCATCAGGTTCTTGTTATTGACGTGGTTGCAGAGGCTGTATCGCTCGGCATTTTGGAAGCGCCGGGCAAGCTCGGGGCAGACATAGTCACCGGAGAAGGCCAGTCCTTTGGACTGCCTTTGAGCTTTGGAGGGCCCTATTTGGGATTTATGGCCTGCGCCAAGGATTTTGTCCGCCAGTTTCCGGGAAGAATAACTGGCCAGACAACGGATGTCGATGGAAATCGAGGATTTGTCCTGACGTTAAACACAAGAGAGCAGCACATCCGGCGCGAAAAAGCGACCTCAAACATCTGCACCAATGAAGCCCTGTGTGCGCTTAGGGCGACAATATTTTTGGAAACAATGGGTCAAGAAGGGCTTCGAGAGCTTGCCTGGCATAATGTCCAGAAAGCCAATTATGCTTTAGAAAAACTCGCTCAACTGCGGGGCGTTAAGAGAAAATTTTCCGGGACAATTTTCAACGAATTTGTCTTTGAATTCTCGAAAGAATGGGCAAAAGTGGATAGCTTGCTTAAACAAAAAGGAATTATCGGAGGATTGGGGCTTGAGCCGTTCTATCCTGAACTTCGTAACTGCGTGCTCTTCTGTGCCACAGAAATGCATAAAAAGAATGAAATTGATCGACTGGCTGATGTGCTCGGGGAGGTTCTCAGATGATCCGCGAACCATTGATCTTTGAAATAAGCGACAAAGGCAAGAAAGCCTTCTCCCTTCCTCCGCTCGATGTTCCCGTGAAGGAAAACGCCCTCCAGGATGTCCCCACTCGAGATAAAATAGATGGATTCCCTCAGGTCTCAGAAGTAGAAGTTGTTCGCCATTTTACGCGGCTCTCCCAGGCGAATTACAGCGTCGATATCGGTCTCTATCCCCTTGGCTCCTGCACGATGAAGTACAACCCCAAGGTCAACGAGAAACTCTCAGCCCTTCCCGGGTTTGTATCCATCCATCCCTATGCTCCCGAGGAGCTTGCCCAGGGAAATCTTGAGATCATTAAGAAAACAGAGGAGTTCCTGTGCGAGATCACCGGAATGGATGCTTTCACCTTACAGCCTTCGGCTGGGGCGCACGGAGAGCTGACGGGCATGATGCTCATTCGTGCCTGCCTTGAGGAGCGAGGAAAACCGAGGAAAATTGTCCTCATTCCGGATTCTGCTCACGGAACAAACCCTTCGAGCGCCCATATCTGCGGTTATAAAGTTCAAGAAGTTAAATCCAACGAGAGAGGAACTATTGACCTCGATGACCTTGCTCGGCTCATGACCGGGGATGTTGCTGCCCTGATGGTCACTAATCCCAACACGCTTGGCGTGTTCGAGGAGGATATTTGTAAAATCGCAGATATCGTCCATTCAAGAGGCGGTTTCCTTTACATGGACGGAGCAAACATGAATGCTCTGACCGGAATCTGCCGGCCCGGGGATACAAACATCGATGTTTTGCATTTGAACTTACATAAAACCTTTTCCACTCCCCATGGAGGCGGCGGACCTGGAGCAGGACCTGTAGGAGTCAAAAGAGAATTAGCGCCTTATCTTCCTGTGCCCGTCATCGACGGAAAAGGTGGAAAATATTTTCTGAATTTTGATCGGCCCAAGAGCATTGGCCGGGTGCGAAGTTTTTACGGCAACTTTTTGGTTGTGGTCCGTGCTCTTGCATACATCTTGGCGCTGGGTCCCCAAGGAATCAAAGAAATATCAGAAATGGCCGTTTTGAATGCGAACTACATTCGGAAAAGCCTCGAGGGAGAATACCATCTCAAATATACAACTCCCACTCTCCATGAGTGCGTTTTTTCGGATAAATTTCAGAAAGATTATGGCGTCGCGAATATTGATATCGCTAAACGCTTGATTGACTATGGACTTCATCCTCCGACCATGTCTTTCCCTCTCATTGTCCATGGCGCACTGATGATTGAGCCAACTGAAACTGAGACTAAATGCGAGCTGGATCGTTTTATCGAGGCCATGAAAAAGATTGCCCGGGAAGCAAAAGAGAACTCCGAAATTCTCAAGTCTGCCCCTCATGTTTCTTATGTCAGGCGGTTGGATGAGACTGCGGCTGCCCGAAATCCTGTTTTGAGGTGGGTTGAGGAAAAGAAATGAGTATCCAAGACTTGATCATGAACCTCCAGAAATACTGGACAGGCCAGGGCTGCTATTTGGCCCAGCCCTATGACCTGGAAGTCGGGGCCGGGACGATGACACCCGACACTTTTTTCAGAGTTCTGGACAAAAGGCCATGGAAAGTCGCCTATGTCCAGCCCGCTCGAAGGCCCACGGACGGAAGATACGGGGAGAATCCCCATCGCGTCCAAAAACACTTTCAGTTTCAGGTGATCATTAAACCCTCTCCTGCCGATATTCAACAAATTTATATTGAGAGTCTAAGCTCTTTGGGCATCCGCCTTGAGGACCACGACCTCCGCTTTGATGAGGATGATTGGGAATCGCCGACCATCGGTGCCTGGGGCGTAGGCTGGCAGGTTCTGCTGGATGGGCTTGAGATTACCCAGTTCACTTACTTCCAGCAGGCGGGTGGGATCGAGCTCATGCCTGTGCCCGTTGAGATCACCTACGGCCTGGAAAGGTTAGAGATGTTCCTGGAGAAAAGAGACAATATCTACGACCTCAATTGGTCTTCAGACACCACCTACGCCGATTTGAGAATGCGAGAGGAGAGGGAATTCTCTGAGTATAATTTCAGCCAGGCCAACATCGCGAAGCTTCGGAAAACATTCGCAATGTACGAGGAGGAAGCCAAAAACCTCATCCAGAAAAGTTTGCTGCTTCCAGCTTACGACATGTGCCTGAAATGTTCTCATGTTTTTAACCTCCTGGATTCAAGGCGGGCGATCAGCGTTACAGAAAGAGTTAAAATGATCGGTCAGATAAGGACGCTGGTTAATCAGATTGCCTTGAAATACACGGGAAGAGAGGCGAGTTCCTGATGGATTTTCTGTTAGAAATCAACACTGAAGAAATGCCGCCCGCTCACGTGAAGGCTGGCCAGGCGCAAATTGAAGAAAAATTAAGGATAGAACTTACCTCAGCCAAGATCGGCATCAAAGATCTCAAGACTTATGGGACTTGCCGCCGCCTGATTGTTGTCGGAGATTTTGTCCCTGCCCAGGAGGATAGGGAAGAGGTTGTTGTCGGGCCGCCCAAAGCTGTCGCTTTTGCCCCGGACGGCACAGCCACTGCAGCCGCCAGAGGTTTTGCCAAGGCTCAAGGAGTGGAGGTCGGAGAACTCCAAGTTGTGAAAACAGAACGCGGCGAATATATGGGACGGCGAAAAATTGAAAAAGGAAAGCCGACTTCAGAAATTCTCCTCAAGATTCTGCCTCAAATTATCTCCAGCCTTTCTTTCCCCAAGATGATGAGATGGGGGGAAAGTCCGTTTAGGTTTTCCCGGCCCATAAAAAATCTCCTGTGTCTTTTCGGCGAGAAAGTGGTCCCTTTTTCGCTCGAGGGCTTTGTAGCGGGCGATTCGACGACAGGGCACAAAATCTATTCTCCTCAAAGACTAATCGTCAAATCTTTTAGCGACTACAAGGAAGCCTTGAAGAAGAACAGAGTTGCGGTGGACGAAGCAGAACGAAAGAAGATGATTTTGGCCCAGATGGATGAAAAGTTAGAACCACTGAAAGCAAAGCTCTATCCTGATGAAGAACTTCTGGAGAAGTTGACTTATGTTGTCGAATGTCCTTATGTCTTCCTGGGGTCTTTTTCCAAAGATTATTTGAGTCTTCCCCTGGAGCTTTTGTCCACAGCCATGAGAGAAGGGCAGAAGCTCTTTTCGGTTGTCAAAGATAAGAAGCAGTTGCCTTACTTTTTAGGGGTTGCGGATGCTTGCAAAGATTCAAAATCTCTGATCAAGAAAGGCAATGAGAGAGTGCTTAAGGCGAGGCTCGAGGATGCCAAATTTTTCTGGGAACAGGATTTGAAGATTCCGCTCAAGAAAAGATCCTTGGGCTTGAAGCAGGTCATTTTCCAGGAGAAGTTGGGGAGCTATGAGGATAAGACTCTGAGGTTGAAAAAAATCGTTTCTTATCTTTGCGATAAACTGGAAGCGCCAAAAATAAAACAAGAAGTCATCCAGGCTGCAGAATTAGCCAAAGTTGATTTGCTCACAGAGATGGTCAGGGAGTTCCCCTCACTCCAGGGGAAGGGAGGGGGCCTTTATGCCAAACAGGAAGGCTATTCTTCTTTAGTTTCTCTGGCCATCTATGAACAATACAAGCCGATGAGTTTAGAAGATGAATCGCCTTCCTCTTTGGCCGGAGCTATCATTTCCATGGCTGATAAGATTGATTCTATAGTGGGAGCAGTGGGTGTTGGAATCCAGGTGACAGGATCGAGTGATCCCTTCGGCCTGCGCCGAAACGCCCAGGGAATTTGCAAGATCATCCTGGATCGAAAGCTCCATTTTTCATTTTACAGGCTCCTGGATAAGGTCTTGTTGATTTATGGACAAAAATTAGAAAGAACTGTTGAGGAGATAAAGAGCCTTTGCCAGGACTTTTTCGTAAACCGGCTCCGCTATATCTTTGAAAAGCGAGGATACCGCTACGACCTGATCAATGCGGCTCTCGGGGCAAGCATAGACAATATTTATTATTCTTTTCTTAGAGTTAAAGCTTTGGACGGCCTTAAAGCCAGTCCTCATTTTGAGCCTTTCATCCTCATGGCCAAAAGAGTCAATAATATCATTCGAGAACAACCTCCCTTCAAGATCAATCCGGACCTTTTCTTGGAGAAACAAGAGAGGGAACTCCACTCCACGTTTTCGATCATTAAAGAGAATGTGGAGCCCATGATTTCCAAAGGTGATTTTTCTCAGGCTCAGAATATCATCTTTAAAATTCAACCTTCCCTGAATAGCTTTTTTGACCGCGTGCTCGTGATGGCCGAGGAGAAAAAACTCAGGCAAAACCGCTTTGCCCTTCTCCAGGCCATAAGCCGTCTTTTGCTCCAAATGGCTGATTATTCGCAGATTGTGGTCGAAGGAGAAAGGGAAGTGAAAGCCCAGGGCTCCAAATAGAGGGAGGTCTAACACCTAAGTGAGCTCGATTAGGCCGAGGGGACGTCTTTATTCGTGAATTTTTGCTCCAGGGCAATTATTTTGACCAGGGTTCCAGGGTAATTCTGACCTTTTTTCTCTCCATAAGGGTTGAATTGGACACCAACCTGGTATTTGTAACTCTTTCCTGTATTAAAGGAAGACCAGCGGACCACTCCTTTGAGGGTTAGAGGAATCCTTTCCCCTGGAATGGATATCTGGAGGGTGAGTTTTTTGTTGACTTTAATAAGATTTTGACTCAGAAACCGGACTCCACCCCGGCTGATATCCAGCACAGGGCAAAACTCTTCGGTAAATGATTTTTTTGGAAATAATAATGAGTCTTTTCTATAATTAGTGGTAGATCCCGGGATTTTAAACCGTTCACAGGATCTCTTTTCAATCCCTTTCTCTTGCATTACAGAACTCCCTTCTTCATTCCCATCTTGTTAGAGGTCATCTCTCTATCCTCTTTTTTTGTCTTTTTTATAATAAATATATCAAAATTAGTAAAAAAGTCAAAATAAAATAAAATTCCTATAGAAAAATTTTTTCATGATCAGGCTATCCCGCCGCCATCAACAACCAGAGATGCTCCTGTGACCCACTTGGACAGGTCGCAGGCAAAGAACAAAACTGTGTTGGCAACATCCTCAGGGGTTCCAACTCGGGGGATAGGCCTGTTGGCAGCATCCTTCATGAACTTCTCCTCCTCCTCGCCAAGCTGGGCGCATTCGCTGCGGAGCATCGGGGTGTCCACATCGCCAGGGCAGACGCAATTCACCCGGATGTTGTGTTTTCCAAAATCAATGGCCATGGCGCGGGTGAGGTTGAGCACTCCGGCTTTGGCGGCGCAATAGGATGCAGCTTTAGGTCCGCCTTTGAGCGACCATCCCGATCCTGTGTTGATAATGCTTCCGCCTCCATTCTGAATCATATGGGGGAGGACGTAATGGGAAAGGAGGTAAATCCCTTTTAAGTTCACGTCCAGGGTAAAGTCCCATTCGTGCTCCTCTAAGTCAACGACATTTTTGCGGATTGCTATGCCGGCGTTATTGCAAAGGATATCAATTTTCCCGAACTCCTTGATTACAGCTTCAGTGGCCTTTTGGCAATTAGCATTCAACCGCACATCACATCGGACGAATTTTGCTTTTCCTCCTTGAGCCATGATTTCAGCTGCTGCTTCTGTCCCTTTCTCTTCATTGATGTCGAGAAGAACCACTATTGCTCCCATTTCTGCCAAGCGTTTGGTTATGCCGCGGCCAATCCCAGAAGCTGCTCCTGTGACCATCGCCACTTTGCCTTCAAGCGAGAGGAGTTCTAATGCTTTTTTGCTTATGTTCATATTCTGTTTCTCCATATATCTAAATATGTTTCATCTTTTGAAAATGGATTTCAATTCCCCCCTCTGTCCTCCCTTTATCAAAAGGGGGGAGTTTGTCATTTTATTTTCATTTTTTGGGCTTTCCATGCTTTTTCAAATAGGCCCGCCAGGTGACAGCCCATTTCTTGGGGTCGTCAAAGGTGCTCTCATCGATTTTATGGACAACGCTTCGGTGCGGCGCTGTTTTGACAGTCTCAGGCTCTTTGCGGGCTTCTTCCGCAATCTGCCTCAGCCCGTCCAGATACTCATCCAATTCGTTCTTGGAATAAGATTCAGTTGGTTCAATCGTAAAAGGCTGAGGAACGATGAAGGGATGGTGGCTCGACCAGAGATGAAAGCCGAAATCAGCCATCCGCAACGAAATGTTGTGCGTGTCCACTCCGGTTTCTTTGTAAAGCTCTTCCCAGCTGTACCTGACCTGCTCAATTCTGTGCTTTCCTGTTTTAAAGGGAGAAGTCGCACCTTTAATCTGAGTGATTTTTTTGAGCAGATAGTTGTTGTTGAGAACAGCGATGTTGGCCACTTCTTTCAAACCTTCAGCCCCCAGACTTATGATCCAGGCATAAGATTTCAAGATCACAGGAAAGGCACCATAAAATGATCTTACCTTGCCTATCGTGTGCGGCAGATTGTAATTGAGGTAATATCGATTGCCGTCGAATTCCACCAGCGGCACCGGCAGGAAATCAATGAGTTCTTTTGTCACTCCCAGCGCACCTGAAGCCGGCCCTCCGCAGCCGTGAGGAGCCCCAAAAGTTTTGTGGAGGTTAAAGAAACACATGTCGAACCCGGCTTCACGCGCCCGGGTGATCCCCAGAATTCCATTGGCATTGGCTTGGTCGTACCCGCACAGGCCGCCAGCCTCATGGACAATTCTTATGAACTCGGCGATTTTGGGATTGTAGATTCCCGTATCTTCGGGATTGGTGATGAAGAGCCCGGCCGTGCGCTCGGACATTGCCTTCTTCAGCTTTTCGATGTCAGGCAACCCTTCTTCATTGTGATAGATGGTGATGATTTTGTATCCCTTGACAGCCGCAGCAGCCGCATCCGAGGGATGAGAAAAGATGGTTGTGATGATTTCGTCGCGCTTGTCTCCTTCGCCTCTCGTCTCATGATATTTTTGGACGATCGACGCCATAGTCATGATGGCATGAGAACCGGAGCTTGGCTGCAGAGTGAACCTGTCAAGGCCGGAGATTTCCCGGAAGAAAAGGTCCAATTCGTACATGATTTGAAGAGCTCCTTGCACCGTGCTTTCATCCTGCAAGGGGTGAAGGGCGGATGCTTTTTTGGATGAGGCCAGCGCCTCATTGATTTTTGGGTTGTATTTGACTGTGCAGGTGCCCTGTCCCACATCAATATTGAGGTCGGCGCCGAGATTCTGCTGGGAGAGGCGGAGGAAATGCTTCAAAACTCGCATTTGCCCGATTTCTGGCAGTGCCGGCGGCTCTTGCCGGACCATATTTTTTGGCAAGGCTGAGATGCCATCACCCACCAAGGCTTCAATCTCAGGCTCAACTTTGGGAACATGGATTCCGCGCTCGCCTTTGTTGCTCAATTCAAAAATAACTTCTTCATCCCATTTGGCCTGATGAAAATTTCTCAATTTGCTGTTTTTTCTGATTTCCATGGTCACTACTCCTTTTCATTCACTCAGAATGCTTTTGAGCGCTTCAACCAGTGTGTCGATGTCTTTCTTGGTCAGCATTTCTGTCACACAGTAAAGAGCGCAATTTTGAAGTTCAGGAAATTCTGGGGACAAATCTTTTCCGCCGAAGATGCCTTTCGCAAGCAAAGCTCGGCTGACTTCAGACAAAGATTTCCCCGACCTGCTGAAATCGACGACGAACTCTTTGAAATGAGAGGAGTTGAAGCGAATGCGAACGTCCTTTATTTCTGCTATTTTCTTCATGGCATATTGTGATTTTTGGAGAATATGCTGCCCAAGCTCTCTCATTCCCTGCGGACCCATCAACGATAGATAGACAACAGTAGAAATCCCGTAGAGTGCCGCCGCTGTCCCCACAAATTCTTTCCCTTTTTCTCTGCCGTCAAAAGAGGTCCGGCTGTAGGCGACATCGCCGAAGCCCCATTCTCCTTCGACAGAAGTTTTGGCGATGCCGAAAAGCCGTGAAGGATATTCCGTCACAAATTTTTCTTCGTCGCGGGTGCCAATAAAACCGCCGAGAGAACCGCCATAGTACATGTGGTTTCCGAGCCCCTGAATATCCCCGCAGGCAATGTCCGCCCCATATTGGCTCGGCGGTTTTAAAACGCCGAGCGAAATCGGGTCGACTCCCACAACGCACAAAGATCCATTTGAATGGGCGATGTCCGCCGCCCATTGTCCCTGAGTCTCGATGAACCCCAGGTAGGAGGGATTCTCGAAATAGAGAGCGGCGACGTCAGGGGCCATTTTTGATTTAAGGTCATCAAGGTTCATCAACCCAGTTTCAGGGTTGTGACTGATCAATCCTATAAACATAACGGGCTGGCAATAGTTTCTGATGATCGCAAGCCTGTCCGGCGAAACCGTATCTGTTATTAACACTTTATTGCGCTTCGTGATTCTTCCCGACATCCGGAGGGATGTGCTTGCCGCCTGTCCCCAATCATAAGTTGGGATATTGACGACATCAAAGTCAAGAAGTTCAGCCATCAGGCTTTCGTATTCAAAAAGCGCCTGGAAGCGCCCCGCATCTTCGTAGGGCTCGCCAGCATAGGCTGTCAAAAATTCCGAGCGGCGTGTGATCTCATCGCAAATCGCAGGCACGTAGTGATGAGCGCAGCCCCCGCCCAGGAAGCTGATAAACTCCTCGCAGCTCTTGTTTTTATTAAGGATTTTTTCTACATGGCGCTTGAGCTCTAGTTCCGAGAGCAACGGCTCGGGCAGGTTTAACTTTCCCTTGAATCGTAATTCGTCAGGGATATCCTCATATAAATCATCAGCATCACTGACACCTATTTCTTCCAGCATCTTTTGTTTGACCTCAGGGACAGAGTTGGGGATGTAGGGATGTATGAAGCTTTTTTTCTTGTCCATACTATCCTCCTTTTCTGGATATTATACTCAAAGTAAGAATCTATTCCCCCTATTTCCCCCCTTTGTTAAAGGGGGATGAAGGGGGAATCAAGAAAATGTTTGCGCGAGGAATTCGGTTTAAGATCATTGGCTAGCGATCCAGTCCCCACTCTTTGACTCGTTTCCGCATCTCGTCCAGCTTCTTTTGAAGGGCAACAACAATCTGCTTGAATTGATTTTCTTTGCGGATATTCTCAAGGAGAGGGTCGATAAAAAACCACCGGTCGCAAAAACCCTGATCGATGGCCTTTTTCAGCCATTTGAGCGCTTCTGCTTTCTTGCCTTGCATGGAGTAGACCTCTGCGAGGTAGTAGAGCGCGGGCGAGCCTTCGATTTGAAATTCAGGGTTCTCAAGATATGCCGATAGATTCGTGCTGAGAACTTTTGAGGCGGTTTCTCTGTCTCCAATTTTCAACAGAACATAAGCTAGTTTGTTGCCCCATGGTTCTATGGTGGTAGATGTCAACTTGTAAAGCTTATCGTAATATTTCGCAGCTTCTTGGTATTTTCCCGAGAGAAGTTCCACGTCTCCTGCTATCTCGAGACCTCGCTTTTCCTCAGGATTCTTGGCCAGTATTTTTGCGATGCGGTCTCGGGAGCGTCGAAGGTTGCCCATAAAAAGATCCAGATTACTCAAAATTAACTGCGGGAATATTGCATCAGGCTGGAACTCGAGCGCCCGCTCGCACCAAGCCGAAGCAAGGTTATCGTATCCTAGATAAAAGTAGCCGAGCGCCACGCTGGAATAATAACGCGCATATCCCGGCTGCAATTCAACGGCTTTTCTCCACCTCCTGAGGGCTTCATCATACTTGCCCAGCTTGAAATTTATCAGGCCTATATTGGTGATCGCCGGCGCATAGTTAGGATTGAGCTCGACGGCCTTAGAGTAGGATTCTAATCCTTTTTTGACATCCCCTTTGGATTCCTGAGCCAGCCCCAATGCTTTGTATCCCTCAGCGAGGTTTGGGTCGAGGGAAATCGCCTTGTTGCTCATCTCCATGGCCAAATCAAGATACTCCACAGGAAACCCAAAATTATTCACACGCATGGCATAAGCATCGCCGAGTCCCGCATAAGCGAGCGCGTAGTTGGAGTCAAGCTCAATGGCTTTTTTGAAGAGCTCGATGGCCTTCTCATTGTCTTCTCTGGTAAACCGGTAGTAGTAATCGCGGCCTCTCAAGTAATAGGCATAGGCCTCCACATTTCCAGTCGCCTTCTTTTCAATCCTCTGTTTCTCTTCGGGCGAAAGCTTTGCTTTGAGCTCTGAAGCAATCCTCTGGGCTACCTCGCTCTGAATGGCGAAAATATCTGTAATCTCCCGGTCGTAGGTCTCAGCCCAGATGTGTTTGTCATTGCGGGCGTTGATGAGCTGTCCCACGATCCGCACCCGGTTGCGGTCGTGCCGGACACTCCCTTCAAGAATGGCTGCAACGTTGAGTTCCTTTCCGATCTCCCGCAGGGTCTTTTGAGTATTTTTGTAGGGCATGACAGAGGTTCGGGAGATCACCGTGAGGTCTCCGACCTTTGAGAGCTGCGTGATAATGTCTTCAGTTACACCGTCGCTGAAATACTCATCCTCTTTGCTGTCGCTAAAATTCTTGAAGGGAAGGACCGCAACCGACTTCTCTTCTGGAGAATATTTAAGCTTGGAAGGTGTGATGATAATCCGGGCGTTTATGGCCGCCGCAATCACAAAAAGGAGGGAATAAGCAGCTATTTCCTTTTTTTGGATCCTCTGCTTTTCACCTGTAGCGCGGTACCAGGTCCTGATGAGCGCTGCGGGCAGTCCGCAGAGCAGGGACACAAAGAGAACATCAAAGATTTTGGTGGGCAGACTATATTGCCTGAGAAACAAGTTGATGGCGCCGAGTGCTGTGAAAGAAGAGCTCGCGTAGATGGTCAGGGTACGGATGAGCTTGCGAGATTTTGCTGCTTCAATTAGATTTCTCAGGGAAGGCATCTACGACCTCGCTCAGGATAAGGCGATCATATCCTTGCGACATTCTGCTTCAACTTATACCAGAAGACCGAGCAGAATGTCAATTTTCTGCTTGATTTTTCATCAATTGACGTGACCTAAGATAGACAGTGCAGGCTCTAATGGCTTCATCTAGAGTGGGAGATGCTGATGGTGGATTGGCCTGGTTTACCTTCGGCGAAAAAAGCGGAGGACGCTATCACCGAAGCCAGCGGCGATCATCGAACCGTCATCTGAGATGGCGACCGTGATAGCCCCAGTTTGATTGTGGTCATATTGGCCGGGATCTCGCCTGTCTGTGAAGTCCTGCCTCCAGAGAAGCGTTCCTTTGTTGTTATAGAGGAGGACAGACCGCGTGTCCCCGGCTGTACCAGCCGCGATCCATTTTCCGTCGGGGGTTACATCCAGGGCATTGTGACCGAGGAGGACAGCGTCCTGGGTGAGTCGCCTCCGCCAGCGGATTTCTCCATTCTGGTCGAAGGCGTAGATCATGCCGCCGACCGTGCCGAACGCAATGAGGCTTCCGTCCTGACTCATGTTGTTTGACCCCGCCGTAACGACATGATCGGGGATCCGCCATCGCCAGCGCAGATTCCCTTTCCTATCATAGCTAAAAAGCTCTCTATTTTTGCCTGCAGCGTAGACATTATGACGCTTGTCCATCTCGAGCACCATGGGAAACTCGCCGATGTAATTATCCCAGAGGACTTTACCTCCGTCCGAGAACATGACCAGCTTTCCGGCTGAAAAGCCGGCGACGATGGACTTGCCGTCCGGGCTAAATCGGCTGTTCCGGAGCCACTGCTGGGCGCCATGGTATGTCCAGGCCGCTTTTCCTGTAGTTATATCGAGCAGTGCGGCGTCCTCACCCATGTATGGTCCGGTGAAGATCTTCTTGGCTGTCGGGTTGAGTTCGACCTCCCGGTTCATCCCTCCGCAATTGAACTGGAGAAGGAGACTGCCGTTGAGATCCGTGACATAGACCGAGCCATCATGGCAGCCAGCAGCAACGCGGTCACGGACGACATCAAAGCCCCAGCATTCATCGTTTGTGATCAGCTTCCAGAGCTTGCGTCCATCATTTGAAGTCATGATGATATGACCGGGCTTCTTGAGTTCAGGAGGATGGCGGCCCTGGACTGCGGCCAGGCGAGTGAACGATTGGTCAGGAAGGAGCCAGAAATAGCCGTGCGGACCGCTAGTTGTGAGCTCGCCGATTAGATCATATGAGGGTTTCTGTACCGGGTCGAGGGTGATCTCCAAATTGACGGGCTCATCGGGCTTGGCCGTGATGTTGTCCTGATAACCCAGCTCATAACCATCGGCCTCAACCACGAGATAATAATCCAAGGCGCGGTAAGGAAGAGGCCTGGGGCCAAATGCTTTGCGGATGTCAGCCACAGATGGGACAAGAAACCTTGCGATTCCCTGTGAATCCGTGGATTCTCTAAAACCCTCCCGGCCGTTGAAGAGGAAGAGGTTGACTTCCAGATTCGCGAGCGGCAGTCTGTCAGAAGACTGGACAGTTATATTGACCTGGGCTGTGTTGGAAATGTCCTTCAAGGAAGGACTTTGTGTGGACTGGATCTTGAGACGCATGGTCTTCTGCTCGGCTGTTTCATCCACCTTGAAGGTGAAGGGAAGTGTTGTTGTGCCCAGCCCTTCGTTGGTAATCAGGTATTCGAGTACTTCTACCTTTCCAGGGTTGATTTTTAACGCTTCAGGCTGATAAGCGAAGAAATGAATTACCCAGTTTGGGAGAGAGTTAACGATATTTGTGAGAGAAGTCATCCTCAGGGTGACGGCTTTCGAGCTGGTGTTTTTAACGTCAAAATAGAAATTGGTGCTGTACTCGAGGCCTGTGATGGTCACCGGATTATAGGTCGAGATCTTGACGGGGCCGACCGAAAACGTGATTTTTTTATCAGGCAGCGTTCGATCATGAGCGATATAACCTTGAGCAGATTTTAGGTTTTGATCGGAACTTATTACTAGAAATATAAAAACTAGGGCAGGGCAGAAAAGAAAAAAGCGATTTCTTCTCTTTTCCATCTCAGAAATCCTTCAAACCGAAAAATAATAGACTTGCTTGGCAACGTCAATTACCTTCGGAGAGGATTTTGAGGGGGGAAATCTCATCACCTTTTAGGATAGGGCAAGTTCAATAAAATGAATTCTAACGTGATTGCTCATGACGAAAGTTTCATCTGCTTCCCCTTTATCCCCACTTTGACTAAAGGAGGATTTTAACAGATATTCTCCGCATCAAGTAACGCTTGCCTGGAGACGCGAGTTCTGATCCTGAAGTCTTAAGGCTTTTTCGTGTCGCCCGATTAAACTGTAGGCCTCGGCTTGCAGGGCAATGTTTTGATGACAATGCTGTCAGATTTTAGTCCATCGGAGGTGGCTGTTAGATTTATCTCTCCCGCTTCCTGGGTCGACTGGATGATGACCTGGCATTTCCCATTAAATAACCGGCGCTGGTAAGTGCCCAAAAGATATTTGTCGGGTTCGTGACTGCTGGGATTTCCGTTGCCAACTCCGATGATTTTTCCTCTGCCGTTCAACTCAAATTTTATCAGGTTGTCTGCGATGGGAACTTCCCTTCCTTTGGCATCATGAGCTGTGACATTCACTATGCAAATGTCTTCTCCATCTGCGTTGATAGAAGGGCGATCAGGTGCAAGATGAATGCTCACCGGCTCACCGGTGGTCTCTATTTTCGCAGAAATGACTTTTCCATTTTTCCAGCCTTTTGCCTCCAAAACACCCGGCCGATAGGCGACCTTCCATTCAAGGTGGGAATTGGGGGGCATGGTTTTTTTCCCCAGGCTTTTCCCGTTCAAGAACAGCTCGACAGCACCACAGTTACTCTGGCACCAGACGTCGATTATCTGCCCCTCTCTTCCCTTCCAGTTCCAGTGCGGGTAGATATGAAGCACATCCTTGTCTGACCACCAGGCCTGGTAATAATAATAGTTGTTTTTGGGAAAACCGCACATGTCCATTATGCCGAAATGAGAGTTGATGCAGGGCCAGCCGTAGGGCGTGGGCTCGCCCCGGTAATCAAAACCCGTCCAGGCGAATCCTCCCGCGAGCCAGGGGCGTTCGGCATAAAAGCTCCACCACCTCTCGGCTGTCGAAGCCCAGCGGGGGAAGTTCAAGTCATAATCGCTGACATAACCACTCACAGGGTCGTTGGCATAAATTCCCCGCGTGCAGACGGTGCTGGCTTCTTCGCTCCCCATCAGGATTTGATCCAGATGGTCTTTGCGGTATTTGTCAATATCGGTGATATTTATGTAATTGAAGCCTCTGACGGGCAGGACCTCGTTGATTCCGGAATATTGATTGCCGTTATTCGCGGCGTAGGTGCAGAGCCGAGTCGGGTCGAGTTCCTTCAGGCGCTCGATCATTGATTTTGCAATTCTTTTTCCCACATCTGCGTTCTGAATGCGGCCTTCTTCATTTCCAAGAGACCAGATGATGACGCAGGGATGATTCCTGTCGCGCAGAATCAGCCGTTCGAATTGCCCCATGAATTCCGGCACACTTCCCATCAGCCGGTTCTCATCCATAACCAGCATGCCGAGCTTGTCGCAGGCTTCGAGCAATTCGGGGGTGGGCGGGTTGTGGCTGGTGCGGTAGGCATTGCAGCCCATTTCCTTAAGTTTTTCAATCCGGTAATATTGCAGCCTGTCGGGGAGGGCCGATCCGACCCCAGTGTGGTCCTGATGGCAGCAGACTCCTTTAATTTTCAGATGCTTGCCATTGAGGAAAAACCCTTTATCCTTGTCGAAAAAGATAGTGCGGATGCCGAATGTCGTTTCTACACTATCTAATACGGCATTTCCAGATTTAACCAGGGAGACCAATCTGTAAAGATGCGGGGTTTCTAAAGACCAGAGCTGGGGATTGGCGACAACAATTTGTTGTTTCACGGTTTTGGCTTCGTCCGGGCTTAGCTCGAAAGGCTGAGCATCGGCCTGTCCGACCGTCTGGCCCTTTTCATCAATGATAAGAGAGGATAATTCACCATCAGCTTTCCCTTCGCTCTGGTTAATAATTTTAGTTTCGATATTAACTTTGGCCGCACTCTGATCGACCTTGGTATAGACAAAGATTCCGTAATCGGGAATATGCACAGGGTCATATTTCAAGAGCCAGGTATGACGGTAGATCCCGGCTCCTTCGTAGAACCAGCCTTCGTACTGGCTGGCATCGACCCGGACAACCAAGACATTTTTCTCTCCATAATTGATGTAATCGGTAACGTCATAACTGAATTCGCTGTAGCCGCTTAAATTGTTGCCCAGGTAATGCCCGTTCAGCCAGACTTTGCAGTCGCGGAAGACTCCGTCGAATTTTACAGCCAGCCTTTTTCCTTCATCGGTCTGCGGGATAAAAAAAGATTTCCGGTACCAGCCGCTGGTCGTTTTTGGAAATTGTCTGCCGATAGGTTTAAAGCCATGAGACATAACGTTTTCGTCGTTCATCTTGACAAAATCCAGTTCGACCGCCCAGTCATGAGGAAGATCGAGCGTGCGCCAGGAGCTATCATCAAAATCGGAGCTTACAGCCCCTCCAGATTCTCCAGCTTTGGCAAAAAGGAGCTCTATCCCGTATCCGAAATCGTCCTTTGGCGATGCGGCATCGCCGAAATGAAATTTCCAGCCCGGGTCAAGCAGCAGCTTTTCCCTGACACTTGACCCGACCGCCTCAGTTTTTTCAGAGGGGTTGCTGCCACTCTGTTGCATCATTTTTAAAGACGCTTTTCCGTAAAATAAGACAGAAAGCAGTACAATTAAAACAATCACACCGAATAACTTTTTCATAATTTTCCCTCCTAAAATTTAAAAGCATTTTTATATTTTCCCGTCGTGGCATTTTATTTTAAAAAATTCTGGAACGCAATAAGCAATCTTGGAAAGCCAATTCCGGAAATAGACACTATGTCCCCAAAATTTTTTCACTGCTTATAGCTCACGGGATGGAAAGGGTTTCCCCTTGGGGAGCGCCCCCCAGTTTCATTGAGTTGGCATGCTGCTGTTCCAAATATCTATGTGCTTTTTCCACATCTTATCTGCCGTCTGTTTCCAAATGACAACATATTTCCCCTCTTCAACCCCTTCTTTTCCTTCTATTTGGAATTTTATAATATAGTTGCCAACCTCATAAACCAGATTTCCATTTCCGTATAAATCCACTATGGCCATTTTAAAATCCGTTATTTTCAGTAGAGCCCATGTCGCACGCCAATATTCTTCGGTTGCTTGCTTGCCTTGAATCATCTTGCTGTTAGGCGGTAAAAGGAATGTATCATCGGTGCACAAAGCTGCAGCTGCTGCAGAGTCTCTTCGAAGGGAAGCATCAATGAATTTTTGATTCGCTTCATCAACAGCTTTACGAACCTGGAGTAAAGCAATCTCTGCTGTTTTCGGGCCAACACAAGAGACAAAAGCAAAGAAAAGGATGAAAAGAAAGAAAATAGAGAATTTTGAGAATTTCACAAAACTCCTCCTTTATTTTGAATTTGAATCTATTTCATGAACTGAGGCCCCTCACTCAGTTTCCTTAATTTGTCAGCTTATTATTATTTTATAGATAGATTAAAGCCCGATGTCAAGTCTCCGAACGCTCTGTGACGAAAAGTGGGGTAAAGCAAAAAAGGGAGCAAAAATCCGATAATAAATGGGGCCTGGACGGTCCCTGTGTGTTCGAAGACCTAGGGGGGTGGGTGGGCTTGGTCGAGAACGCACAGGGACCGTCCAGGGATCATCTTAATTTTCTATCAATTTTGGGTGACGTTGCATTTCGGAGCCAGCTCGAATAAAATCTTTCTCATTCATGGACGACACGATTCCGAGAAGAGGTAAAAAAATGAGTATGAACAGAAGGAAATTTCTTCAGTTATCGGCCGGCACCGCTGGGCTAAAATTGATGGGACCAAAAAAGACGCCGCTCGTTTTCGGCGCTGACCAAAAAGAAACTCCGATTAGCAAACTAAGACCAATGACCCAGAGCCTTGTTCCCATTTCTGATGGCGAACGAAAGGCCCGGATCGAGAAAGCCCGCCGCCTGATGGCCCAGAATAAGATCGATGCGATTTGCGTGGAAGGCGGTTCGAGCCTCGTTTACTTCACCAGTGTCTCGTGGTGGTTGAGCGAGAGAGTTTTTGTCTGGGTTTTGCCGGCCCGGGGCGAGATGGTCTGGGTCTGCCCTAAATTTGAAGAGGATAGAGCCCGCGAGGTTATCCGGTTTGGGAATGAGATTCGCACCTGGGAGGAGGACGAAAACCCCTATAAAACGATTGCCGGAGTTTTTAAGGATTTGGGAATCAAGACCGGAAGAATTGGCATCGAGGAAAAGGTGCGTTTCTTTGTGTATGATGGACTGCAGAAGGAAGCTCCAGCGCTGGAATATGTGAGCGCTGATCCCGTGACGGTGGGATGCCGGGTGATCAAGTCTCCCGCTGAAATATCCTTGATGCAGCGAGCTAATGACATCACTGTTGAAGCCTATAAAGCCACGATTGCGACACTCAAGGAGGGAATGACCATGGCGGAATTCAGTGCCATCGCCCAGTCTGCTTTCAGTGCTCTCGGTGTCTCGGGCGGTATTGGAGCCAGTTTCGGCGAATCTTCTTCTTTCCCGCACGGAAGTATTAAATCGCGGATGCTCCGCGAGGGAGATATTGTCCTGATGGATGGAGGATGCGGCGTCGAAGGCTACCGCTCTGACGTCAGCCGCACGATTGTCTTTGGAAAACCCACTCAGCGTCAAAGAGATATCTGGAACCTGGAAAAAGAGGCGCAATCAGCCGCTTTTGAAGCCGCAAAGCCAGGCGTCCCTTGCGAAAATGTTGACGCTGCTGCAAGGCGAGTCCTCACCAAAGCGGGGTTGGGCCCAGACTATAAGGTCCCAGGACTGCCGCACCGGGTAGGGCACGGCATCGGGCTCGACGGGCACGAATGGATTTATCTGGTGCGCGGCAACAAAACACCTTTGCAGCCGGGCATGTGTTTTACCAACGAACCGATGATTGTCATCCCCGGCGAGTTTGGAGTGCGGCTTGAGGATGATATGCACATCACGGAGGAGGGAGCCAAGTTTTTCACCCAGCCGAGTCCTTCCATCGAGCAACCTTTTGCTTAAGCTGGAGGGACACACGCAATAAATGCCATGACATTGTCATTGCGAGCCCTGAAAGGGCGTGGCAATTATGCTAAGAAGGTTATTGCGAGGAGCCTGGCGACGAAGCAATCTCCTTGGGAAGATGATGAGATTGCCACGGCGCAAAGCGCCTCGCAACGACTTCGTCGGATTTCCCACATCGCTTCGCTCCTCGCGATGACATTTTATTTAATGCGTTTGCATTAGTAAGGATTTAAAAATGCTCAAAGCATATTTGAAAAAGGTCTTTGAAATCGCCAATCGGGGAGATGATAGAGAAGAGAGCTACTACTCAACCTTGGAAAAATTGTTAGATGAATATAAGGAATCGGCTGGCAAAAAAGATATCAAAATCACTACGCTACCCAAAAAAACAGAAGCGGGTAACCCCGATTTCAGAGTCTGGGATGGAAAGCAGCATATTGTTGGCTATATCGAGGCCAAAGCTCCAACAGTCAAAAATCTCGATGACGTAGAAGATTCAGCCCAGTTAAAGCGCTATCTTCACATTTTCCCAAATGTCATTCTGACTAACTATTTTGAATTCAGGCTTTATCGCAATGGCACCCTTATAGATAAAGTTCAAATCGCAAGACCCTTTATTGTTTTTAAAGGAAGAACAGTGCCTCCCGTAGAAAATGAGGCAGAATTTTATAAGTTGCTTGAAAAATTCTTTTCTTTTTCTTTCCCTAAAGTCTATGATGCTAAAACTCTCGCAGTAGAGTTGGCCAAGAGGACGCAGTTTTTGAGAGACGAGGTCATCTCCGAGGAGCTCAGAGAAGAAGAAAGAAATGGGAAAGGGTTCATAATAGACTTTTATGAAGCATTCAGAAAATACCTCATCAGCGGTCTGAATAAAGAAGACTTTGCTGACCTTTATTCTCAGACCATTACCTATGGGCTTTTTGCAGCCCGCACCCGCTCAGAAAATAGCTTCAACAGGAAGCTCGCCTATGATTTCATTCCCCATACTATTGGAATCCTGAGAGATGTCTTCGATTTTATTTCCCTCGGCAAACTGCCCCAGCCGATGGAATGGATTATAGACGACATTTCAGAAGTTCTGGCTATTACTGATGTCAAAAATATCCTTCACCGCTATTTTCATGAAGGCAAGGGAAAAGACCCAGTGGTCCATTTTTATGAGACTTTTCTGGCTGAGTATGACCCGAAAACCAGAGAGAAAAGAGGTGTCTATTACACTCCGGAACCAGTAGTTTCTTATATTGTCCGCTCTCTCCATCAGATTTTAAAAGAGCATTTTGGCCGGTCCGATGGATTTGCAAGCGATTCGGTTACAGTCTTGGATCCTGCTGCAGGGACTCTGACTTTTCTGGCTGAGGCTGCGAAGCTTGCGATTGAAGAGTTTGTCACGAGATATGGCGAAGGAGGAAAAGACAATTTTATCAAAGAGCATATCCTCAATAATTTCTATGCCTTTGAGCTGATGATGGCGCCTTATGCTGTGGGCCATTTGAAGATGGCCTTTCTCCTCGAAGAACTCGGTTATAAACTTCAAGGGGAAGACAGGTTCAAACTCTATCTTACAAACACTCTGGAGATGGAGGAGCTTGCCCAATCCGAACTTCCTGGCATGGCTTCCCTTTCTGAAGAATCGCATTTAGCAGGTAAAGTCAAAAAGGGGATTCCAATACTTGCGATCCTCGGTAATCCACCATATTCTGGTATGTCAGCGAATTTAAGTGAGAAAGAAGAGATTTTTTTGAAAAATCAAAAATATATATCTCTCTATCAGATCCAAGAAGATAAAGCTGGTGGATATTATAAGTTGTTGCCAGTAGCTCAAGAAGCAAGACAAGAAACAAAGATCAAGCAAAAGACTTGGATAGGAGAACTAATAGAGCATTATAAAATAATAGATGGTCAGTGGCTTAAGGAAAAAAATCCGAAATGGCTTCAAGACGATTATGTCAAGTTCATCCGCTTCGCCCAGTGGAAAATAGATACGGCGGGCGAGGGAGTTCTGGGTTTTATCACCAACCATAGCTATCTGGATAATCCCACTTTCAGAGGAATGAGGCAGTCTTTGATGAAGAGCTTCAATGAGATTTATGTTTTGGATTTGCATGGAAATAGCCTGAAAAAAGAAAAATGTCCCGATGGTTCCAAAGATGAGAATGTTTTTGATATTCAGCAGGGAGTGGCCATCGGGTTATTTATAAAGAGAAAGGATGAAAAGAAAGGCTGTAAAGTACATCATTCAGAGATCTGGGGATTGAGAGAGAAGAAATATGATTGGCTTTTGAGGAATGATTTTAAGGCAAGCAAATGGAAAAAAGTTTCGCCAAAGTCTGAATTCTATTTCTTTATTCCAAGAAAAGAAGAGCTTCTAGAAGCGTATGAAAAAAATCCAAAAATTGCTGATATTTTTCCCATTTATAGTGTAGGAATCGTTACCGCAAGAGACAATTTGACTATAAAGTGGAAACCTGAAGAGGTTTGGTCAACTGTATTGAACTTTTCAAAAATGGATAAGGAATTAGCCCGCCAGACTTATAAATTAGGGAAAGATGCCAGAGATTGGAAGGTAGATTTAGCTCAAAAAGATTTACTTGATAGCGGTTTGGACAAAAAGAAAATTGTTCCAATTCTCTACAGGCCTTTTGATGTAAGATACACCTATTATACAGGCAAATCGCGTGGATTCATTTGCAGGCCACGTCCTGAAGTTATGCGTCATATGCTGAAAGAGAATTTGGCACTTATTTTCCATAAACGTGAAGAATTGGATATTCCATATTCGCACTTCCTGGTTACAGATCAAATAGTCGAGCATGGATGTCTATCTTCAAAAACTACTTGTTATTTAACTCCTTTTTACCTCTACCCCAAAGAACTTTTCAGCGATACAAAAAAGCTAGGCCGAAGAGAACCAAATATCAGCACTAAACTATTTGTAGTGCTGACTGAAACTTACAAGAAAGCGCCAAATCCAGAAGATATTTTCCATTACATTTATGCTGTCCTATATTCAAATATCTACCGTACAAAATATGCTGAATTCCTCAAAATTGATTTTCCTCGAGTTCCTTTTACAAAAGACTATAAACTCTTCAGCAAGGTGGTAGAGCTTGGGAAGAGGCTTGTTGACTTACACCTGCTAAAGTCCCCAGATCTTTCCTCGCCGATTGCTAAATTCCAGGGAAAAGGTGATAATAAAGTTGATAAAATTTTATATCATAACTATCGAATCTATATAAACAGTAGCCAATATTTTGAGGGCGTGAAGCCAGAAGTCTGGGAATACCAAATCGGCGGCTATCAGGTCTGCTCCAAATGGCTGAAGGATAGAAAAGGGAGAACCTTATCTTTAGACGAGATTAAACATTATTGCCAGATTGCCACTGCCCTTTCCAAGACAATCGAAATCCAAAAAGAAATAGATAAAATCTATCCAAAAGTTGAAGAAAAAATCATTGAATTTAGGGGCTAAAAATTTCCTTCTATGTCAGATTCTTCAAATCCTTATTTGAATTATAAAATCAGATACTCGCTATCCTCCTTTCTCCTAATTCATTTTTTAGAACGAGGATTGATACGAAGAGCAGGGGAGAGGTCAGTGCAAGTCGACCCAATTTTCTATAAACCGACGGTCGCCGGACTTTTCGCCACCCGCAAGAAGCGATTCAAAAATGGCCTTGAGATGCGCATAGGGCAAAGTGCCGATGACCATCCGGTTGTTGATGATCATGGTTGGAGTCGATCGGATGCCATGGGCATATTTGTCTGATGTTTTTTCATACTCAGCACCGCTATTGATGATCCGCTGTACCAGCTCATGGGTCGCCTGATCAGTCAGGGCTGCCTCAACTCTGTATTTTCTGGCAAGCTGCGAGCGCCATTCGGGATTTTTGGCATTCTTAAAATTAGAGAATATCTCGTCATGAATCCGGCTGAATTTGGCCGGGTCATAAGCGGCTATGTAAGAAAGATCGCAGGCGCCGGGATGCTTGTCTTTATCCACCACGTTATTACATTTGGCCTCGAGCGGGAAAAACTGATAGGCGATGTTGATTTTTCCCTTATACTCTTTTTTCAGTCGACTGAGCTCTTGGTACAGGAAAAGGCAATCCGAACAGAGAAAATCTGCATACTCGATGACCTGGATGGGAGCATCCTCAAATCGTTCCGTGGCTTTAGCCGTCCAATAAGGTGAAATGAGGCTCGGATTATTGACTTTAACCAGGCTGTAATATTCTTTAACAACGCGTGCAGCTACCCCTCCTATTTGGGCATCTTTTTTCGCGGCATAGAATAATTGAAATCCATAAGCTCCGGCCAGAGTGACAACGGCGAAAACAACCAGATATTTGATCGAAGGCGCGAAAAAACCTTTCAGCGCTCTGGGTTTGGCGTCTTTCAGGCCATATTTCCAATATAGGAAGAAGCTTAGGAGCGAAAACAGATAATATCCGCTGCAGAGCAGGCAGAGACTCTTTAAGAAAAAGACAGAATAAACAAAAAGGCCGACGATACCCAGGGCATTGAGCAGCGAGATGGATTTATTGGTTTGCTCAAAAGCTCTTGACGGAAAAAGCGCTCCCAAGGCCACCAGTGTCCCTGCGAGTAAGCCAAAATAGCCCAGCGGGACTCCATGGAACTGGGCGATGGAAGAATAAGCGGAGCTGTCGCAGTTAAAAAAAGAGCTGATGTCGCAAAAAGTCCCTTTAAAGATCGTTTCCGGGAAATTGGCGTTAAAAAAATGTTGAATCGTTAAAAAGGAAGCAGCGATCATCCCTATCCCAGAAATAAAACTTAAAAACCGGCGCCAGCCACCCCTTTGGAGCGTCAATGATTCCGCCATCGGCCATCTCCCTTCTTCAATGAACGGCTATCATACTTGACTCAATTCCCCCCTTATCCCCCCTTTTATCTAAGGGGGGAGATAGGGGAATCCATTTTCATCGTTTGTAGGTGTCAATAAGGCCATGCGCAATTAGCCTATTCTTTTCTGGGTACCGGAAGGATGCCGGCCATTTCCCCGATCACGTTGATCAACTCCACATTAGCCGGGACGACGATCTTGGCGTTCATGGCCAAAGACTTCTCTACTGTCTCAAGCCTTCTGAGAATCTGGGCGTTGCCGATAAAATACTGATTGGCGGCTTCATTGACTAACTTGATCGCTTGAGCTTCTCCTTCGGCCTGCAGGATTTTGGCCTGTCTGATCCCTTCGGCTTTCTTGATCTCCGCGCGCCGGGCGCCATCCGCCATAGTTTCTGTGGCTGTGGCAAAATCAATGGCTGCGATTTTTTCGTTTTCGGCCTTAACCACCTTGTTCATGGTCTCCTGGACATCTTTAGGAGGATCTATCTCTTTGAGCTCGGTCCTCACAATCTCAATTCCCCAGGTGATGGTCTCTTTTTTCAGGGTCTTCTGGAGTTCGTCATTGATCTTGCCCCGTTCGCTGTTGGCAGATTTCAGGGTTAAAGTCCCGATGATATTCCTCAAAGTTGTCCGCGCCAGGTTCACAATCTGCCACTGGTAATTATTCACGTTATACTGGGAATTCTTGACGCTCTCTTCGTCATCTTTTACTTTAAAATAAACCTGGGCATCCACCCGGGCATTCAGGTTGTCGTTGGTAATAATTTCTTGAGGCTGGGCATCGACCATCACTTCAGTAATGTTGACCTGATACATCCTTTCGATGATGGGAATAACCCAATGGAAACCCGGCTTACCAAATCTTTTGTATTTTCCCAGCCGTTCGATCAGCCCTCTGTGCGTGGGCCTGACGATCCTTATCCCACTAAGAAAAATAATTAGGACGATGATAGCTATTAAAATGAATAGACTTGCCATATTTCCCTCCGATTTTAGAATTATGATTTCACATCGCTATTTTGGACAATTCTACTACTTAATCTCATCGGGTTCAACGCCCAAAAAATTGTTCGGAAGCATTCCAAATTCCGTGATGATTGAATTGTGGCTTTGAAAAGGGCTGCAGCGACCATGTGATATGACAGAACCGGAATAGCCTCGCTCCCGTTCAGGTTTTTAACGCCGTTCCCTCACCGCCCTTCTCGGCGCCTGCGGAACTCGCATGCCCGATCACAGCTCAGCAACACTGTCTCTTGCCCTCTGTTAGCACCTCCCTTTGACCAGTTAACGCTCAGACAGCCTCGGCACCCAGAGGTTCCCTCGAAGGACGATTCGGGAAGGCTAAACCTTCAATAGTCGCTTCAGCCATGCCGGTTCTATCTTTTTGGAAAGATGGGTGGCACGGCATGGGGCCCCCGTGCGGCCGCAGCGTAGGGGACCCCCTCTCTTGATGGGTACGGAGCGAGAACGGACGGGGAAATGCCGGGACAGGGCCCGTCTTTCCTAAAGTTCTTAGCCGCCGATCGGAGCGGGGAGCCAAGCCCTTTTCAAAACCCAAATTGTCCAGCCTGCTTGACATCAATTTTTCCCTTTGATACAAGTTACATCGGGTTTAGGATTGAAGGAGAAAAAAATGGCTGGGGCGAAAAAAACAGCAAGATTGACATCTCCTGAGGCTCTGCTTGAAACAATCTCTGCCTTTCGTTTGAGCCGGATAGTTCTCACTGCGTTTGAACTTGAGGTTTTCTTGATTCTCGGCAGGAAAGAATTGACATCTGCTAATATTGCCAAACTGGCTAAAACCGACCCACGAGGCATGGACCGACTGCTGAATGCGCTCTGTGCCCTGGGGCTCCTGAAAAAGAAAAACGGGAATTTTGCCAACACCGCGATTTCAAAAAAATTTCTTGTCAAAGATCAGCCTAACTTCCTGGCGGGTCTGGGCCACTCAGCGGATCTGTGGAACAGATGGAGCACGCTGACCCGGGCGGTCATCAAGGGGGGAACGGTAATGGAGAGGAGCGCTTTAAAACGAAAAGAAAAACGGCTGCAGGGATTTATCGCCGCCATGCATAAACGGGCCTCCTCTCAGGCTGCGGAAACGATCAAGCGGCTTGATTTGACCGATGTTTATAGAACCCTGGATATCGGAGGTGGGTCGGGGGCATATTCCATTGCTCTAGTCCGGGCAAAAAAGAATATCTGGGCAACTGTTTTTGATCTTCCGGATGTCATTCCGCTGACTCGAACCTATGTCAAAAAATCCGGCTTTGCCTCGCAAATTGATTTTATCGAGGGCAACTTCAACCGTGATGATTTCGGTTCTGGCTACGACCTGATCTTGCTTTCGGCCATCATCCACATGAATTCACTGCAAAAAAATCTGAACTTATTCAAAAAGGCGGTGAAGACGCTTAACCCGGGAGGCAAGCTGGTTATTCAAGACTACATCATGAGTGAAGACCGTACCAAACCAGACCAAGGAGCTTTTTTTGCTCTAAACATGCTGGTGGGTACGCAGGCAGGGGATACCTATACTGAGCGCGAGGTGCGCTGGTTGATGAAAGAGGCCGGTTTGTCAAAGATTGCCAAAATAAAAACTCCGTTCGCCTCATCGCTCATGATCGGCAGAAAAAAGGGGAGAATTTTATTTACAAAAAGGAGGAAGGAATGAAAAAAGCTTTGATTTTTTTACTTGGCATGCTTTGCGTATCTCCAATTTTGTCACAGAAATTTGAGAAAGCAGCCCTGACTCCACCGATGGGATGGAATAGCTGGAACAAGTTCGGGTGCAATGTGGATGAGAATCTTATTAAGGAGATGGCCGATGCTATGGTTGCGAGCGGAATGAAAGACGCTGGCTACGAGTTTATCGTCATTGATGACTGCTGGCAGGTTGACAGGGACAGCCAGGGCAATATCATCGCCGACCCAAAAAGATTTCCATCGGGAATGAAAGCCTTGGGTGATTATGTTCATTCCAAGGGATTGAAATTTGGACTGTATTCAGACGCGGGGACAAAGACATGCCAGGGAAGGCCTGGAAGCCGTGGCTATGAATACCAGGATGCAAGGACTTATGCTGGATGGGGCGTTGACTATTTGAAATACGATTGGTGTAATCACGGGACTCAAAGTGCGGTGGATTCCTATAGGATTATGCGGGATGCTCTTTATGCCGCAGGCCGTCCCGTCGTGTTCAGCATTTGTGAGTGGGGATCGAACAAACCCTGGCTCTGGGCAGGAGAGATCGGCAATCTCTGGAGGACAACTGAGGATATTCTGGATTGCTGGGACTGCAAAGAGGACTGGGGAGGTGCGGGATGGACGCTCATCCTGGATAAACAGGTTGGGCTTGAAGTCTATGCTGGCCCTGGGCACTGGAACGACCCGGACATGTTAGAAGTCGGAAACAAGGGGTTAACAATCAACGAAAGCCGCGCCCATTTCAGCTTCTGGTGTCTGCTGGCTGCGCCCTTGATGGCGGGAAACGATTTACGGGACATGTCTAAGGAGATTGTTGAAATCCTGACAAACAAAGAAGTGATAGAGGTCGATCAAGACCCTCTGGGAAAACAGGGAATTAGAGTGAGGGATGATGGCGACCTTGAAGTCTGGGCCAAGCAGCTTGCGGATGGAAGCCGCACTGTCATACTCTTCAACCGCGGCAAGGTAGAAGACAAGATTGCCGTAAGTTGGCCGGAAATTGGGTATACAATGCATCTCAAAGCCAAAGTGCGGGATTTGTGGAAGAAAAAAGACTTAGGAGAGTTCACGGGAAATTTCTCTGCTGCAGTCCTTCCGCATGATGCGGTCATGGTCAAAATAACTCCCTAGAAATGCAGAGCCGAGAGCGGGTCAAGCGGGCGATCAAATTCCAGAAACCTGACCGCGTGCCCATTTCTCATGCTGTCCTTCCCGCCGCGCAACTCAAATATGGGCAAGCTATGAACGAACTCTTAGAAGTGAGTCCGGATGTTTCCCCGGAAAACACTTGAGCCATGTACGAGGCTTTTCGCGAGCATGGTTAATACTGGGTTTTAAGGCTGGCATCTTATTTAAAAGGATATTTTCCATTATGTGCGTAAGAATAAAGGTAGTCGCAACCTTTAGGTTGCGTTCTTTAAAGGAGCGCAGGCTGAAGCCTGCGGCTACCAGGGCAAATCCGTGTCTTTCGAGGGGGCTCACCCGAGTTATGAAATATTCGATGACAAAGAATTTCCTTTTGGCTGGAGTGTTCAGTGCCATCCTGTTCAACGCTGCAGCCTTTGCTCAACAGGCAGATAGAGAGCGCCTTCAAAGACGAAATTTTGCGCTGATTAATCCTGGAGCAACCAGCGAAGAAATTGTCCGCAAAGCGGCGAATGTGGTTCCTTCTCCTCAGCAATTTGTCTGGCAGGAGCGGGAATTCATTGCCTTTGCGCATTTCGGCATGAACACTTTCACCGACCGAGAGTGGGGTGAGGGAAAGGAGAGTCCTTCCACATTCAACCCCACTGATTTTGATGCAAGGCAATGGGCAGAAGTCTTCAAAGAGGCAGGGATGAAGATGCTGATTGTCACAGCCAAACACCATGACGGATTCTGCCTCTGGCCGAGCAAGTACACAGAGCACAGCGTCAAGAACAGCCCGTGGCGAGATGGGAAAGGAGATGTCATCCGAGAGGTGGCGAACGCCTGCAAAGAATTTGGCCTGAAACTGGGGATTTATTTGTCACCATGGGACAGGCATGAGCGGACCTACGGCGATTCGCCTGCTTATAATGAATATTATCGAAATCAATTGAGAGAGCTTCTAACAAATTACGGAGAGGTCGCGGAGGTGTGGTTCGACGGAGCCTGCGGCGAAGGGCCCAACGGCAAAAAGCAGGTTTATGACTGGCACTCCTACTACAGGGTGATTCGTGAGCTTCAGCCGAATGCTGTAATCTTCGGCATGGCGCCCGATATTCGCTGGGTGGGCACCGAATCAGGATATGGCCGGGAAACCGAGTGGAGCGTTGTTCCGATGTCTCTCCAAAATCTGGATGAGAAAGCTGCGAGTTCCCAACCTCATCCTGTGGATGGAGCTTTTGTCCCCGGAGATTTGACCGACGAGAACCTCGGAAGCCGCGAAAAAATCAAGAATGCCAAAGTGCTCGTGTGGTATCCAGCGGAAGCTGATGTTTCCATCCGGCCGGGCTGGTTCTACCATCAAACCCAGGACGGCGAGGTCAAGACGCCCGAGAAGCTGGTTGATATCTATTACAGTTCAGTTGGTCGCAATGCTGTTCTGTTGCTGAATGTGCCTCCCGACAAGCGAGGCCGTATCCACGAGAATGATATTAAAAGCTTGATGGGAATGCGCAAGATTCTAAATCAAACATTTGAGGTCAATGCTGCTGAGGGCGCTAAAGTTATAGCCTCAAGCGAACAAAAAGAACACAAAGCTTCTTTTATCGTGGACGAGGACAAAGAATCATTCTGGACCACCAAGGAGGGAGTCGAACGCGCTTCGCTCGAGTTTGAGCTCGCTAGAGAACAGACTTTTGATGTCGCGCTGCTGCAGGAAAATATTCTTGTCGGTCAACGAGTGGAGAAGTTTCACCTGGAAGCATGGAATGGGAAGAAGTGGAGGGAGTTTGCCCGCGGAACAACGGTTGGATACAAGCGGTTGCTCCGTTTTCCTCCAGTAAACTCAAAGAAGGTGAGGCTAGTCATTGAAAAATCTCGAACCTGCCCCACACTTTCAAATTTCGGATTGTTCAAGTCTCCATTCTGAGATAGAAGCATCAGGTCAGGCGGGCCACAATCTGTCTCGATAATGACCCATTTCTCGGGCCAGATGTGATGGACGAGATCAGAAATGCCTCCAGTGGCATGGATTTTTCCCTGCTCCAGATTTCCAAATTCTCCAGGGTTGAGAGTTTTTTGTAGAGGTTGGTATCAGTTTGGACGCCGCATTTTTTCCAGATCTCATCTCTGTTTTGGAAGATATCTTCCCCGAACAAAAAGGCTTTTCCGCGAGTGGGCTTCAAGATGCCGTTGAGAAGGCGGACGGTTGTTGTTTTCCCTGCGCCGTTGGGTCCGAGCAGGGATAAGGGTGCCCTTGGGAACTTCCAGGTTAAGGTCTGAGACAGCCAAAAGCGTTCCAAACTGCTTGGTCAGCCCGGACGTTTTGATGATGCTTTCCATTTTTTAGCAGCGGGCATTTATTCTTTCTTCTTCAGAAATAATCTCATGCCAGTAAAGTCCAAGGTCAGAGCATAGGTCCTGAAAAATCCATGCGAGATCAAACCTGTAGTCTCTCCATGTTTCCCTGTGGAGACTTCCGAAACGCCACGCATTCCCTTTAGCACGGAACGTATTTCTTGAATACACTTGTCGCCTTGATAGCCGCACTCCGGAATTACCGGATTACAGTCCAAATGAAAAAGGTTCTGTACTAACATTGTCCTATCCCTTTTTATACTCCTTGAGCAGGATTGAGCCCTAATTTAAATAGAAACACGAAAACTCGAAAGTACGAGAGGATACATGATTCCGGGAGAGACTGTCAAGCCGCCGCAGAAAGGAAGCAGTTCATTTGTTTGATCAAACCCCGGAAAATGAATTGCCGCCCCGGGGAAAAAACCGTTTCGCCCGGGCCTTATTGGAGCTCGTTGCTTTTTATCAGGTTGAAATCGCGAAGATAGAATTCGAGCAGATAGACCGAGGGGAGCGTCCCGCTGATGACCGTGACCGGCGAGGGGAGCGCGAAGTTGAAAGCGATCGTCCCCGAGTCGGGATTGATCCCGTTGAGGAAGGAGCCCGTCACGAAATAGGTGACGTAGACGTCGTTGACGGGGAGGTCGATCTTGATTTCGAACACGAGGTAGGCGCTCTTCCGGGGGTTGCTTTCCCCGGCGAGGTACTTGAACACGCAGTTCGTCCCCGTATAGCCGAAGCTCCCGGCGAATAGGATTTGGTTTGATGTATGCTCGAGCTGGGTCACCGACAGGTTGGAGATCTGGAGGGAGGCCGGCGCCTGGCCGCCCAGGAAGAAAATGAGGTTGTAGAACAACCCTTGGGGATTGGAGCCGACGATGTCCGGTTTGCCGTCCTTGTTGAAATCGCCCCAGCCGACGCCCTGGACGCCGTCATCCCTGGCCGCGAAGGACAGCCCTTCGCCCAGGACCGACGCCGTGCCGAACCGCCCCGTCCCTTTCCCGGAGTAAAGCCAGATGCCGCCGGTCTCGGCCGCGGCTAGGTCGAGGAGCTTGTCCCCGTCGAGGTCGGCGACGGCGACTCCGTTCGCCAGCGATCCCGTCCCCGGGAGGAACTTCTTGCTTCCCAGCGTCCCGTTCCCCCGGCCCATATAAACCCAGTTGTTCCCGGTGGCGCCGAAGCCTTTACCTTGTCCGAGCAGGTCGAGCTTGCGGTCCTTGTTGAAGTCGGCCGCGTAGATGTCGCAGGACGTGAACGAGTCCTCGACTTTATAGCCGTTCATCTTGAGGAAGGTCCCGTTGCCGAGGCCTTTGAAAAAATAGACCTTGTGGTCCCTCATGTCGTAGATGAAGCAGTCGTCCTTCTTGTCCCCATTGAAGTCGCCGGCGGCGAATCCGAGTCCGACCCCGGGTTTGAAGTTCTTGGCGCTGAACTTTTTCTTCCCCTGGTTCAGGAAGGCGTAGAGCTGGTTGGTGAAGTCCTGAGCCAGGATGTCCGGAAGCCCGTTTCCGTCGAGATCGGCGGCCGAGCCGAATTTGAGACCGCCGAAGACGGAGGCGCTCGAGGTCAGGTTCAAGGGCGACGGGACGAGCTGGCCGTTTCCCTTGCCGAAGAAGATTGAGACGGGTTTCGTGGTCGTAACGTTCTCGACGGCCAGGTCGGGCTTGCCGCTCTTGTCGTAGTCTGCCACGGCCACGAATCGGCCCCCGGCCTTGCCGAAGCCGTAACTGTATTTTTTCTTGAAGGCGAGGGCCCTGTCACCGAGGTAGACAAGGATGCGCTTATTCTGCTTGTCGAGGATGACGATGTCCGTGATCCCGTCCTTGTTGAGGTCGACGGTGCGCATGTCAGCGATGAGGTCGGAGATGTTGACCCGGGCCTGGCGGAAGGTCGCCGCGGCCCCGTTGAGGACGGTTGAGCGCGGACTCATGATATGGGCCGAATGGGCGGGACGATCGGACTTTTCGAAAGCCACTTTAACCTCGTCACGGGCTTGGGCGGCGAGCGGACCTGGTCCGAGGCCGGACGAGATTACTAGAAACAAGGCGGGAAATAGCTTAGCCATGACGCCCTCCTATTCATTCTTACTTATTGTCGTCGAGGTTAGGTATAAGAACTTCCTTTTTGGCCTGCTGGCAATTCTGGCTGTATTTGCTTACGATTTGGCCGCTTGACATCGATAACGAGCATAAAACGGAAGCACGAAAGATGTCAAGTTGGATAGAAAAAAGACTGGGGAAGGGAAGTATTCGAAAAAGGTCAAAAATAAGTTATACTTCCCGGGGAGATGGGGCGACCCAAGATAATATCTTGATTTTTCAGATGTTGCGTTAAGTTTAGCATGGATAATTCGTCTTAAACCTTCCTTTTCGGGGCTGAAAACGAGGGTTTAAGCTCGCGCCAGTATTTCGGATTTCTCTAAGAGCCATTCTTTCGCAGGCGAAAAAATCATTCTTAGAGAAAGATAAGGGCTGATTCTTGGCTCAATCATAAGTAAATCAAGTAGATATCTTGGGCCGCCCCCATTTTCAAAAATCCCCAGAACCATCATGGTCACGTCCAAACGCATTTCAGCCCAGTTTGACAACATCTGTTTTAATGATTTACTATCCTCGATAATGAGAGAACGGGATAATAACGCTAAAAGGAGGTGCCATGCTCTCTGCAACTTGTGTCCGTACATTATCGGAATTGACTAAGCCGCGACCCGCTTCTCGGCGCCTGGCAATCCGCGCACTCGAGTGCCTATGCCTATGCTGCGTCGGAGCGATCCTCTGGCCCGGCGTCACCGCCGGGGCACAGAAAGTCCTCGTCGATTCCGCGCCATCACACGCCGTGAACTCCTTCAGCCCCGTCCGCGCGCTCGGCGCGGGTGTCGACCGGCTGAGGCTCGGAGCTGCCGACAAACTGCTAAGCGAGCCTTTTCTGAAGCAGGTCCTGTCCGCGGGCTGGCAGTCTGTGACATATCGCCAGAATACGGAGCTCCACGTGGAAGCGTGGCACTGGAATCCGCAGGGTCAATGGAGCGACCCGTCAGGGCGAGGGTACTTCACGGGCAACGCCGAACCTTCAGAGATGATTCGCCACTCGTACGCTTACCCGCTCCCTCACCGCGGCTTCACCCGGAACAGCGGTACCGAGCGCGGTTACTCCCGCCTGACCGACGGCAACCTTGATACTTACTGGAAGAGCAACCCCTATCTGACTCGAGCGTTTACCGGAGAGGACGACTCGCTTCACCCGCAATGGGTGACACTTGACCTGGGAGAAAAACTGGAGATCAACGCCGTCCGGATCGCCTGGGCCGAACCGTACGCGCAAAGCTACCGGGTCCAGTTCTGGACGGGCGAAAACGATCCTTTGAACGCCCCGACGAAAGGTGTCTGGCAGACGTTCCCGCTGGGGACAGTGACGGAAGGCCGCGGCGGCACGGTCAAGATGCGCCTCGCTTCCGGGCCGATCCCGGTAAGATACCTGCGCATCTGGATGACTTGCTCTTCCAATACTTGCGATACGCCTGGCCCGGCCGACCGCCGCAACTGCGTGGGCTTCGCGATCCGCGAATTGTATGCCGGGACTCTGTCCGCGGACGGCGGATTTCAAGACCTCTCTCGCCATTCTCCCGATGGGCAGCAGACCGCGACACTCTGCTCATCCGTCGATCCCTGGCATGAGTCTTCCGACCTCGATGAGAAACTCGGAGACCAGGTCGGGCTCGATCTGTTCTACACCTGTGGCGTTACGCGCGGTCTTGCGGCGATGGTCCCAGTGGCGATGGTCTATTCCACGCCCGAAGATGCCGCGGCGGAGATCGCCTATCTCGAGAAGCGTCATTATCCGATTTCCTATGTCGAGATGGGTGAAGAGCCCGACGGGCAGTACATGTTGCCCGAAGACTATGGCGCGCTCTACCTGCAATTCGCGTCCGCCATTCATCGGGTCAATCCTAATTTGAAACTGGACGGGCCGGCCTTTCAGGGAGTGAATAGCGACGTCGAAGTCTGGCCGGACGGGGAGGGGAGAGTCTCCTGGCTCGGCCGGTTCATCGACTACCTGAAGGCTCACGGCCGCTTGAACGACCTGGCGTTTTTCTCCTTCGAGCACTATCCTTACGAGCCGTGCAATACATCCTGGAACGACCTCTACAACGAGCCCAGGCGGATTACGCACATCCTTCAGGTGTGGAGAGACGACGGCTTGCCTCCGGATGTCCCGATGTTCGTCACCGAGGTCAACCTGTCCTGGCAGACCGGTGAGTCGTTCGTGGACATCATGGGCGGCCTCTGGTGCGCGGACTACATCGGTGCATTCCTAACAGGCGGCGGAAATGCCAGCTACTATTTCCATTACATGCCGTCGCCGCTGCGGGCCGGGTGCAATAACTCGTGGGGATCTTTCGGCTTGTTCAATATGGATGCGGAGTATCAGGTGAAGGGGTACTTCGCTCAGTACTTCGCCTCGCAACTTCTGACTCGGGAGTGGGCGCAGCCCGTAGACTCGGTGCACCGGGTTTTTCGCGCTTTGAGCGACGTGCGCGATGCATCCGGAAACGTGCTGGTCACGGCTTATGCTCTCGAGCGTCCCGACGGACAGTGGTCTTTGCTGCTTATCAACAAGGATCGCGAGAATGCCCACCCGGTGCGGATCGCTTTCCATGATTCGGACACGAAGAGCGACCGCTTCTTTTCAGGGGCCGTGGACCTGATCACCTTCGGAGCCGGCCAGTACGAATGGCACGCCAACGGAGCGAAGGGTTATGCGGAACCGGACGGCCCGCCCGCAAAAACCAAAATCACTGGAGACGCGGAGACAGAGTACGCGCTACCGAAGGCCTCCATCACTGTGATCCGCGGCAAAGTCAGCGGCATCTAGCGTGCAACGACTGCGCCGGCATATTCTAGTCACGCCAAAAAATCTACCAAATATCGGCACGTGCGCTCTAGTTCTTTGGGATTAACGCTTTGTAAAGGGGTTCGATCCTCTTTCGTAATCAATATTCATGAAAATTGGAAGGGATACCTTAAACAGGCACGGACAGCGCGGCCTCTGGGCGATGAGGATTTTATCCGAAGGCTTGAGGACATCACGGGCCGAACGCTATTGATTCAAAGGCCAGGACGAAAACCAGGGAAATAAGGTTAATAGGTATCGTGTCCCACTTTTGGGACACATCGAAATGATAGCGCTAGTCGGTGACCGATGTCAAGGCAAGGGAAAACACCTTAAATCCTCAAAACAACCCGAAAAGCGATAAACCTGCGTCCCCATGAAAATCACTAAAACAGGAGCAGTTCGGCCGGGGCAATTTCAACGTCCTCCAATCCTGGATCTAGCGCATCAAGGAGGCCGGCTTGCCCGCGGGTGCGGCGGCCCATCGGTCCAAGATCCATCCCGAGCTAGAGCGGGCCCCGCTCTGCTACGAGTAACGATTCCAGGCCATAGATCCAGGGAGCTTATTGATTTTGCGCCAGTATCACATCGACCCAAAAAGAATATTTTTTTGTCTCAATGGAAGGACTTGACATGGCGTCAAAAGCGCTCAGAAAATCCTGCGCGCGGGTTTCATCCGTTCCAGTAAAAACATCACCGGACACCAGGGATTCGGGCGTTTGCCAATTAGCCTTGGCTTTTAGTATTTTTTTTTGCCGACCCTCCCCACTCAAAAAAGACCTTGATGGTTTTCCCGGGTTCGGCGCCGATCCCTGCAGGATGACGTTCGCGGGACGCCAGAGGAATCCTGAATTCATAGGTCACGATGTTCTCTTTTTTTGCCGCACGGAAAGCCGGCGGTTCCACATCGGGCTGCGGCCCGGCCGGCATGAGGATTTTTTCCGTATTGTCAATAGCGTAAGCCTCGAATATAGGATACTGAGATCTGAATCGGAATAGTCCCTTTTCTTCCTCTGTCAGGAGCGTGCCTTGATTCTCCAACAAAGTGATGAACTGGTCGGCCGGGATATTCTTTTTGATGAATATTATGCCGTTATTTTTTTGTTTTATCCCTTCGGGGCTGCAATAGATTGTCATTCCCGTGGCGTCGATCGTGCTCAGAGACTTGGGATTTCTAAAGACAAACAGGATATAAAGATTCCGGCCGTCATTCCTGAAGGCAAAGTTAACATTAGCCTTTTTTTCAAAGTAAAGGTTGTCCGACAGCCATTCCTCATCCAGGCCGTCCACTTTGAGAGGGGAAGCTGTCCATTGACTTTGTGCCATCATGTCATCAGAAAACGCGAACCCGATAAGAAAAAGGAGCAAGCCAATCCCGATCAGACCGATAAAAAGTCCATCTTCTCTCATTTCTTAATGCCCTTCAAATATTATATCGCAAATCCTCGACTCTCTTTTGAAGGGATTAAGAATATGCTTTTTGCGCTGCGCCATTTATCTCCCTCTGAATTCACACTCTCTGCCCCGTCAAAATTGTATCTCCCTGTGGCTGCACAGGTCAATTTTCACAAAAAAAGATGGTGGAGGGGGCCGTTCAGCTTCGTGAGCACTGCCAAAAAGGCCGAGAGGAACGACTTACTCTCTCTTTTTCAGAAATAATCTCATGCCAGTAAAGTCCAAGGTCAGAGCATAGGTCCTGAAAAATCCATGCGAAATCAAACCTCCGATGCGAAACCCGAATGCATTTTCCAAAGGAAAAGCGCCTGTAAATAACCCCTGAATGATCTGCCCTTTAGCCTCACCTAATGCTAGTTCTTCCACAACGAACGGGATGACCTTTACTTTTCCTCCCCCGCCGACACCTTCACTGGCGAGGTTTTCTTGGAGCTTGATGCCGCCTTCCCTCAGCGTGGATTCTGGGCAGGTGAATCCGCCTCCTGCCAGCCCTGTGTCCACAAAGAAAAGCATCGGTTGGCTCTTGTTCACCGACCCCCACGCGACCATATAATGATCGCCCGCCATCCAAAAGCGGACCACGATATAATTTTGTCCCTGTGCTTCCTGCTCAA
>Ga0315280_10000725_pt1 | contig 60215 bp, 61 predicted proteins | sample YL17G06_40_MG_FD_203697 | JGI IMG/M metagenome (GOLD analysis project Ga0315280, IMG submission 203697) | Sediment microbial communities from Yellowstone Lake, YNP, Wyoming, USA - YL17G06_40 | ecosystem: Environmental > Aquatic > Freshwater > Lake > Sediment | place: USA: Wyoming | collected... | reverse complement strand
TATGTGGTTTAAAGCTCTAAGAAAGGTTATAAATATACAAAAAATTAGTGTTATAGGAGATGTTGTGTTTGGAAAAAAGAAGCTATGCTTGGTTTGAGAAGCGCCGAAGAACAAAAGCCTTGGACTTGGCTCAAGAACAGATAACGAAAGCCATTGACACTGTAACGTTGCTGCATCAGGCAACCCAGAGCATTTCAGAGGGAAAGACGAAAGAAGCAATGTTACGTATACAGAACCTCTTCAAAACTGAAGAAGAAGTAGACATGTTACGTACTGAAGTCTTCAAGGAACTTTCAAAGGGTGCAGCCTTGTTTGCCGATTATCGTGAGGACCTGCTCCATCTTGTGAAGCGACTTGATACTCTTGCAGACCACGTGAAGGATGCGGCAAGATGTATGGAAATGCTTGCCGAGGCAGAAATCCCGCAAGAACTGTGCGAGAATACTGTCCATATGACGGGTGCTTTGGTGGATTGCTCTCGTGCATTGCGTGCTAGCATTGAAAAGCTTTCAGTGGCCCCCGCGGAGGCAATTGAAGGCTCAAAGAAAGTCGAAGAGATAGAGCATGGAATCGACGAAGATTACTTGAAAACAAAGAAACTGTTCGTAAAATACGGCGAGAAAATGAACCCTGGTGCTCTGGTAATCTATGATGATTTGATCGAATTCATCGAACAGGCTGCCGATATGTGTGCGGACACTGCTGACTACATCGTCATCCTTTCCAGCAGAGAATGAATCTGGCATTTCGCAGTACAATGATTCTCTGGCACGCTAGAAACAGATCTCTATTATGGGTGCTGCCTACGCCGAAGCTGATTGCAGGAAACAAAGCTATAGAATGCAAGCTGATTGTTTTTGACAAAGACGGAACTCTTGTTGATTACCGTCAAGTAGATTTTGAGTTGGCGAGGGCGCGAAGAAGGAGCATTGAAAAGGTTGTCGGAAAAGAGGCGGCTGATATTTGGGAACGGGCTGTTGGTGTAGATTTGAAAGAACAGAGTATGGATTATCATGGGCCTTTAGGCACGTTGCCTACTCGTGATGAGCTGCTGGTTGCGGCTGCTGCTTTCTACATGAAAGGATTCTCATGGGATGTCGCTAGGCAACTTGCTCAGGATGCATATGACGCGGCAGATAAGTCGATGAAGTCTCCATATGGTTCTGTTCTGCTAGAAGGTGTCACGAAAGCTTTGCGGAAACTGAAAGACCACGGATTGAAGCTGGCAATAGCTTCGACGTACGCACACGATCGAACTGTCGAGTCGTTGAAGACTTTGAACGTTGCGTCCCTGTTCGATGCGGTTGTTGGGCCTGAAGATGTAGCCAACGGTAAACCTTCACCTGACATGATTCTTGAGCTTCTGAAAAGAACAGGATGTAGGGCTAATGAAACTGTCATGATTGGAGATTCAATGTCAGACATTAGAATGGGGAAAAGCGCAAAGGTCAAAGCCTGCATCGGCGTATTGACGGGCATCACTCCAAAGCAAGAGCTTGAAAAACTGACAGATGTAGTCATCGACTCAGTAGCGCAATTAGATGCAGTTTAAAGTCCTTGTCCCAGCGCGCGCTATAGAGTTTACCAATGTCGAAGCCCAGTTCTTCCGACTTCGAGGCAAGAATCCGTGTCGCCATAAATGATGTTTAAAGAAAGAAAAGGCGAGGTACTCGCCGATGGGTACTTGGTTTTTCGGATTTTCGTCTAGTCCTTGGCTAGCGTTATTTCCATTGTAGAAACCATTCTTGCGCCGCTTTCGCCTTCTCTGGCTGGCATTGATTCTGTGCCTATGGCAATCTTTGAAACCTTAAGGTCTTTCAAGAAGCGGCTTCTTGTTATCTCAGCAACATCAACCGCTGTCGTTATAGCTTGTCCGCGCGCCTTCAAGGTTACCTCTTTGCTGGTGCCTGCCGATAGGCTTGTGATGATGGCCAGAACGTAGCTCATTGCTGGTTTCCTACCAATGAAAACAATCTTATTCTCTGACATTTTTATCCTCCTTTTTGTTTTTCTGTTGTTGTGTGTAGCGTTGTGCCTCTGTATCATGTTCTGAACAGAACGCTACCGCGTCCTAATATTATGCAAATCTCCTTTATAAACGCGATGAATACAATCCTCTATTCCATTTTTCTATGTCAACGCTTCTCAAGATCCATGGGCCAAAGAATATTCGGTTGAAAACTGATTTTGCCCATAAGCGGGCGCAATCCTCTTATGTTTTGGATTAGTGACTGGAAAGAGATTCTAGAGGAGAGTTGGCAAATGGGATTCGTCAATGTAACTTCCACAAGTGATCTGAAACCAGGGGAAATGATGAATGCAGAGGTTGAAGGCAAGGAAATCTGTGTTGCCAACGTAGAAGGCAAGTATTACGCTATAGGTAATCGATGTACGCACATGAGTTGTCTGCTATCAGACGGCACACTGGAGGGAACAAATGTTACATGCTCATGCCACAATTCAGTTTTCAACATCGAAACCGGCGCTGTTGTGAAGGGACCTGCAAAAAAGGCTGAACCTGCATTTCAGGTCAAAGTCGAAGGAGACCAAGTTCTAGTAAACGTCTAGCGTCTACAAACTGTCCAGGAAACCTCTTGTAACATCTCTAGCCGACTGGAGAAACAGGTGTTTTATGTTAGCTGGAGTTACGATTTTCCTCAGCCTGTTCACTCTGAAGTAGATGGGTGGGTGTGGGTCGAAGCTTATCCATTCTTGGATGCGGTAGGAGGGTATCCGCTCGAAGAGGAGTCTCTTGAATCCTATTTCCTCTAGAGCTGTGGCTAGGACTTGCGGTTGTCCAACAATGACAGCTGATGTCAGGTCCGCTCTTGCTTCGAAGAATTTAGCTATGAAGTACAACAAAGTCGTGATGCCCCAGAAATACACAAGGAAAAGGAGCAATGATGAATTAATTGGGAAAAAGGGCAATACTACGTAGAATCTGAACAGAAATTCTGACCCCATCAATCCGTAAAGAAGCAGAGGGTCACGGCCCTTCAAGTGTCCGAATTCGTGTCCTAGGACACTGTCAATTTCATCTTCCTCGAGCTGAGCGAGAAGTCCTGTTGTGATCAGAACGACTCCTTGGCTTGGACTGGGTCCTGAGGCCGCTGCGTTTGGGACTAGTGTGTTGGAAACAACTATTTTGGGCATCGGGAAGCCGAATTTTTGGGCTACCCTTTTCACCAATTCATACACGTTCACTTTTCGGGCGGTCAAGTTGTCAGGGTTGCATTCAAGCCCATTTCTTCTGAAGATTTGTCCCGTGGTTTCGCAGTCGATTTCTCCCTTTTTGGCAATTGTCTGTTCGTATACCTCTTTCTTGATTTCAACGATTTTCTCAGGTGGATATTTCTCCCTGAAACTGTCGTGCTCTTCGAAAGGTAGGCTGTATTCTAGCAAGTGAATGGTTGGATTGCCCTCGGTTATGTGCCAGTCCGCTGTCCTTTCGATAATCTTGGGTGAAAAAATGACAAAAACGAACTGAATAACTAAGAGAATTATCGGAGCGTACAATGCAACTGAAGGGGGCAAGAAATAAAACAAGAACAATCCAAGCGTAATGAATACGGCGAACAGGAGAATTTGAGTTTCAAGAAACATGCGGTTTAGCGATTTTTTCTCTTTACCAGAAGTCTTTTCTGGTACTATTTCTTCGCCTTCTCTCCAAGCAAAAAATATTGTAGTCTCTCTTACTTTTTCTTCAAACAGCTCTACAGCAATCAAAACGTCTTGTCTGACCTGAGTGATCTGTTCCTCTGTCACGGTCTCAGAGAGGGGTTCGATGTTTACTTTGAGGGGCTTGATACCGATGATTTCTGCTTTGAGCCTGCTCCGTCTGGACTCGTCTAGAACAACAAAATTCAGCGATGAATAGCCGCCGTCATCGGTTCTTGATATGTCTGCAAACCGTTCTTTCTGCGGCTGAAGATATTTTTGGTAGATGAAGTCCAGCAAGTTTCCTATGTAACTTTCGGGAATTTCAAGTTCAATCGGATATGATACAGATTTGCTGGACATTTTGATACTCCTAAGGTTGACTCATGAACTCGATGAATTCTTCAAGACTGCGCTTTTCAAGAGTGTAGTTTGTTCGTTTTTCCTCACCGATTGTTGAATGAGGCTTTGGTCCGTAATCGTGGCCGGGGTAGACTTCAATTTTGTCGTCAAGCTTCATAAGCTTGTCGAAGAGGCTGTGGTACATGTCTTCTGCGCTGCCGTCGCCAAAATCTGTTCTTCCACATTCTCCTATGAAAAGAGTGTCGCCTGTAAGTACTTTGCCGTCAACTAGGAGGCATATACTGTCAAGGCTGTGTCCTGGCGTGTGGATTATTTTGATGGTGACTTTGCCGAGCCTCAATGTGTCTCCGTCAACCACGGAAGCGTCTTTCTTCGTTTTAGACAGTTTGTGTGCTACTACTCTTGCTCCGAATTTCTTCTTAATCTCTTCGTTGCCTGCAGTGTGGTCGCCGTGACTGTGTGTGTTTATCACGTATTTGGCCTCCAACTTTTGGTCTTTCAGCAACTTGGCTATTGCGTCGGCATTGAAGCTTGGGTCGACAACGGCAGCTTCCTTGCTGTTTTCATCTGCGATTACGTAGGAGAAGTTGTCACCATGATACTTGATCTGTTTGAAAAACATCTAAGTCACCATCATATTCTATTCTGGTTTTCGAACGTATTGTTCTTCTGGAAGGTGCTCCATCTTCATGCCTAGGTCAGCGAGGTCTTTCAAGTCTTGAACGCATCCTATGCTTGCGTCTATGTTACGGTGTACAGGGTGGAACCACATATATTTTGGCACCAGGTTGAATTGTAGAGGGATTTTGGCTGTTACGCCAAATTTTTCATATAGGCCATTGATCACTTGGCCTGTGGATACACCTACTCGTGTGGTCGTGTAACTTTTCAACAACTCCGAGGCACCGAAGGCGCCGATGCCATGCCATACCACCGCGTTTTCTGGTGATCCCAACGAGTAGAGGAAGAACTGCGGTGAGGAGGGTGTTTCTTTGAAGTTGTAGTCTACGAGTTTGTCTGCTTCTACCGTGAAGCTGTCGTCGGCTTGTGCTATGCTTATGTCGGACGGGTCGATGGCGTTGGGATAGAGCAGTGTTGTTCGGTAGTCTACTTTGACGTTTTTGAGTTTGGTTCCGTCGAAGTAGATTCTTCCTCTTGCTGCTCTTTTTGAGCCATAGCCTTTTGGTGAGTGTGGGATGGTTAGGAGCGTCGTCAGGTTTTTCATGCTTCTGCCCATGCATTTGTAGATGTTTTCAAAGGACTGATAGTCTTTGTGCGCTTCTCTTATTATGTGGTGCAGCAGGCCATCAGTGGATTCTTTTTCTAGGGCGACTAGAGGCAATCGCATTGAGTAAATCGCGAGGTCGATTCCAAAAGCTTCTGACAATCGTGCCAGATGCTCGTATTTGACTGCGTCTACCATGTTAACGTAGCTATTGCCGCATGATTTCAAGTGCTTCTCTATGCTTTCAATTTCTTTCTTGCAGAAAAGTGAACCCTCATACTTTTGGACGAACTTCTCGTCTACCCGGAGGTTTTCTGTTTTGACCGTTGCGGCTGGAAATGCGCTTTGTCCACTGTCTACTATTGACTGTTTCAGGGGGTTCATTGAATACCTGTCTGCTTCAATGTCATCAGTGTTGAGTAGAAACGAGACAACTGTTTCGGGAGTAGGCTTCTTCAGTATTGTGCAGATTTCCTCTGTTTCCTGCGATGTGGGTTGGTGTAACCCGCGTTGTTGAAAATAGTTGGTGCAGACTTCTAACAGTCTTGTAGCAATAATTCCCTGCACATCCTCTACTGTGAGCTGCGGGTTTGCGTATTCAACGGAACATCTCAGAAAGAAGTGTGATCCGTCAAATGTAACATCGTTTTTCTGTCCGTCCTTAAAGTAGTACAGTTCAATTGGTTTTCGTTTTTCTTCTTTGAACGAACCAATTTCTTTCACTAAAGTCTCGACGCAAGGCCATGAATTTTTGAGGAAGTCTTCAAGTATTATACTGCATAGGTTTGATGACAATTTTGTATCACCCTCTTTCCAGAGATTCGGCCATGTACACGCAGTCTTTGGCGACTGGTAGGCCATGGAACATTCTTTCTACCTTAAAGGTTTGACTGAAGCCGTTTTCGATTAACATCGAGAGAATTGAGTCTTCTTTTTCAGGAACGAATAATGAAACTTCCAACCCTTTGAGGCTGTTGAGCGTGGCCCTTAGGAGGTTGATTGCAGTTTTGATTCGCCCTTTTTCGCAGACCAGAGGACCCAGTTCAGTCGTCCCTCTGAACACTTTTGCCACTGAGTAGCCCACGATCTTCTCATCTTCGATGCCTACTTGGCACAGGTTATCGGGGTCAGAAAGGATGGGTTCGAGCATCTTTTTTCTGGATTCGCCAAAACAGGAACGGTCAAAATCTATGATTTTCTCTGTGTCCTGTTTTCCCGCTTGTCTGACGCCGGCTGAGACTGGTGAAGGAAAAGCTTTTCCCTTCATGACAATGAAGTCTGAGCCAGATTTGAATCCCAGTGTTTTGTAGAATGGTATCCTTTCCATGTAGGCGTACAAGCCGACGGTTTCGACATTTCTGGTCTTCAAATACTCTAAGGCGTGATTTACCAACTGGGATCCTGCGCCTCTTCCTCTTCTGCTTTCGTTAACGATGAGGTTTCCGAACCACGCTATTTTGCCGAAGCTCACAGTGGTTGCGATCCCTATCTTCTCCGAGTCTTCAAGAAGCACGAAGCATCCTTTTGGCTCGAGTTCCATCATGAATTCGAAGTCTGATTTCGCTAGTCCCCAGCCCATTTGGTCGGTGATGTGAACTGCGAAGTCGAAATCCGCGGTTGACATGTTCTTTATGTGAAATGTGATAAGTTTGACCTTCCTTGAAGATGGATCGGTGATTCTGAAGACTTATACGGAAGGATAAACTTTACTAATCTTCCCATTCAATGCGTGGACCGCAAGGAGGATCAGCAACCATAAAACCACGTTTAAATGTCAGCATTAGACGCAAGGTCCCCGTCTCAACCTACCCCTTCACAGACTTTTTCAAAGGGTTCGAGAAGGTTGATGCTGTGAAGCGGATTTTCGGCAAAGACACTGATGGAGTGTTATCGAATCTGAGGGTTGAGTTTGTTGGGCGAAGAGGATACATGGGTGTCAGTGAAGTAGATGGACACATGATAATAAGCGCTGACTACCTCGGCACGGGCAACACGATTGACATATATCTTGATTTTATCCATGAACTCGTGCATGTCAAGCAGTTTATGGAAGGCAAGGAGCTTTTCGACCATAATTTCTCTTACGTGGAGAGGCCGACCGAGGTTGAGGCTTATCGATTTGTGGTTGAAGAGGCACGGCGTTTGGGATTGGGCGACAAGAGAATCTGCAACTATTTGAAGACCGAGTGGATGACTGATGAAGAGTTCAAACGACTGGCCAAGGCAGTGGACGTCAGTTGTGCGAAAACACCCAGAAAAGGATCAAACCGTAACTTGAACTAGCGACTCTTAACAGCTTGCTTAAAGAAGAAAATGTTTGAATTTCTCTCCGCCATAGACAAAAGATAAGAATAGCGAATGCCATGGCTCAGGACAAATCACTTCGAGGGAAATTAATGAGCAAAAACCTCTCTTCTAAGTTGAGGGAAATTGTCGGATCCAAATATGTCTCAGACGATGAGTATGTTCGCTGGAGCTATTCAATGGATTCGAACATTTTTGATGTGCTCGACCCAACTCCTCCGCTTGTTGTTGTGAGACCAGGCAACGTTGAGGAGATTTCCAAGATTTTGCAGCTGGCGAACAGTACAAAAACGCCTATCTATGTGAGAGGTGGCGGTACAGACGGCGGTGGAAGTCGAGGAACAAAAATCACCGATTCAATCCTAATTGACATTACGCGCATGAATAATGTGGTGCAGATTGATGAGGTTTCGCAGACGGTTACTGTCGAGGCAGGCGCAACTTGGGGCAAACTAAACAAGGAGGTGGAAGAGAAAGGTTGGAGACTGGGTTACAAGGGTCCATATTCTGGTTACGGTTCGACAGTCGGCGGAAGCGTTGCTGTCCAAAGCAACGGGTATGGCAGTACCAGATATGGTGTGGTCGCCGAGGACCTGACGAACCTCAAAGTAGTTTTGCCCGATGGTGAAATCCTCGAAACGGGTTCAGCTGTAAATCCGAGTGCAAAGAAGTTCTACCGCTACTGCATAGGACCAGATTTGGCGGGAATTTTTGTCGGTTCTGGTGGCTGCTTCGGGTTGATAGCAGAAGTGACGTTGCGTTTGTACCCGGAGGCTGTGGGTAATGCTTTTGGGGCTTATGGTTTTAGAGATTATGAGTCGACTCAGGAATGCTATTATCTATGGTTGAAGACGCGGGAGGCAGACCACGTTGCATGGTTTGCCGAAGACGGTTTGAAAGTCAATTCGCCGGAATTGTGCGATGAGGGCTACGTGTCGATGTTGACTTTCGCTGTCGAAGACCAAACGCAGGAGCTTGTCGATGCTAGGGCAAAACTGCTGCATCAAATCGCAAAAGAGCAAGGGGGCGAAAGCCTAGACGCTGATAAGTATGCGAAGGGCGACTGGGATTACAAGTTTGAACTCTTGCCCCGGTGGGCAGCGAAAATAGGGCAGTGGCAATGGAACTGTCACATGATTCCTGCAGGAGACGCACTGATGGATTTGAAAGCTGTCCTGAACTTTCTGAATCAGCACAAAGAGGAGTTCAAGAAGCACAATGTTACTCATTCCACGGTGAGTATTGCGCACAAGAATGCTGGACACGTTTCAACGTCCATGTACTACGATCAGGGCAACCCGGAGACAGTCAAGCTAGTGAAACGGCTTTGTGATAAGTATGCGGAGCTTTCGATAGGCAAGAACGGGGGATGCAACTACTGGCTGGGCAAAATCTGGTATCCATACACGATAATGAGGAATCCGGTCTACAGGAAGCTGCTGCTGAGCGTGAAGAAGGCAGTTGACCCGAACAACGTAATGAACCCGGGTGGATTGACTCTTCCGCCGGATTTTGACAAGGAGGCGTGAAATGAAATCGCGGACTAGACGCGGAAGAAATCTTGAGAACTTCAGGCGGGAGATTTACCTCTGTTCCAGATGTGGTTACTGCAGGGGCATGGTTAGGGCGAGGGACTCGACGGATCTTGTCTGTCCGATTCGTGAGAACACTGGTGGCTTTGATTCGTTTACGGCCAGGGGAAGAAACATAATTGCGAGAGGAATTCTGGAAGGTAAGCTTGACCCGAAAAGCGTGTCGCCGGAGTTTGTGGACATACTATTCGCGTGTACCTTGTGCGGCAGTTGTCAGGAACATTGTCTTTCGCTTGACCCTAATACTTGGGATGTTTTTCCCGATAACAAGTTCACTGACCACAAGGTCGATGTTCTAGGCATTGCCGAATCTTTGAGGGGCATAATAATTGAGAAGGGCAACCCTCCGCCTGCTATCCGGCAAGTTCTTCAGAACATTCAATTGCATGGAAACGCTGAAGGAAGGCCTAGAAACAAGCGTGAAGAGTTTCTGAAAGAACTTGATTTTCGCGTGAAGAAGGCGGGAGAAGGGAAATGTGACACTCTCCTTTATGCCGGTTCGGTTGCTTCCTATAACCAGAGAGATCAGAAGATTGTGCAAGCCATCGCCAGAGTGCTTCATGTTTCGAACGTTGATTTCTGCGTGCTTGGCAATGAAGAAGAGGACAGCGGCAGCGATGCTTTGCGGCTGGGTGAGGAGGGCTTGTTTGAGGAACTTGCCCAACGGAATTTGGCACTGTTCAAGAAGTATGGAGTCAAGAACATCGTATGCGTGTCGCCACATGATTATGATTCCTTTGTGAATGATTATCCCGCTTATCTAGAGGACGAATGGCCTAAGCTAAAGGTCAAATTGCAACATTATACCGAGTTCTTGGCTGAGCTTGTTCGTAGTGGAAAGTTGAAAATTAGGAAAAGGCTTGGCAAGACTGTGGTTTTCCAAGATCCTTGTTATTTGGGAAGGATAAACGGCGTCTTTGACGCGCCTCGCGAAGTAATCAAAGCAACAGGCGCCGAAATGGTTGAGATGAGGTGTTCTCGTCGCAACTCTTATTGTTGCGGAGGAGGCGGGGGCGGCGTTTGGTATGAGGCTCTGCATAAGCCACGTCTTCAGACCCAGCGGGCAAAGCAGGCATGTGAGACTGGTGCCGATATTCTTGCGGTAGCGTGTCCGATCTGTGCTCAGATGTTGGAGGAAGGTTTGACCAGCCTTGAAAAATGTGAAATGAAGGTTCTTGATGTCGCGGAAATCTTGCTTGAAGCAATGAATTAGCCAAGCAAAAAACTGTTAAAAGTATAGCAGTATAATATGGTTTGTTGATTCGTATGGACAAGCTTGGAGTGGGATTTGTTGGTGCTGGTTGGATAGTCAATACTCATCATGTTCGAGCTTGGAGAGGAGTTCGAAACTCTGACATCATGGCGATATGTGACATTGACGAAGCAAGAGCCAAGAAGACTGCCGCGTTGTGCAGAGAATTCGGCGTGGGCAAACCCAAAGTGTACACTGACGCCGCGAAAATGGCTGCAGACCCAAGTATCAACGCCATATATATAACTGTGCCTAACTTCGCAAGAGTTCCTGTAGTTAAAGCAATTACTGAAGAATGCTTGCAAGGCAAGTCTGAAATAATCGGGTTGGTGTGCGAAAAACCGCTAGGTCGAAACGTCAAAGAAGCAACGGAGCTTCTTAGCATGGTTGAGAAAGCAGATTTGCTTCACGGTTATTTGGAGAACCAGGTGTTCATGCCTTGGATCGTTAGGGGCAGAGACATATTGTGGACGAAAGGCGCTGCAGTCGCAGGTCGTCCGTATATGGTCAGATGCTCCGAAGAGCATGGGGGGCCTCATGAGGCATGGTTCTGGGATGCTTCACGGCAGGGCGGAGGAGCATTGAACGACATGCTGTGTCACAGCATAGAGGCGGCACGGTATTTGTTGACCGCTCCTGACGAATCGAAAGAAGCCTTGAAGCCCGCCGCTGTATCTGCGGAGATTGCCTCGCTTAAATGGTCTAGGCCGAAATACGTGAAGCAGCTCAAAGAGATGACTCAGGGGAAAGTTGATTATTCAAAAAGGCCTGCTGAAGACATGGGAAGAGGAACCATAGTTTACAAAGCCAAAGACGGAACTTTGGTCATGTCAGAGCTTACTGCTTCGTGGAGCTTTGCTCCTTCTGAACGTGTGACTATCGAGATGCTGGGACCTGAGTATTATATGCAAGTCGACACTTTGAGTCCGGAGATGAAAGTGTTTTTCAGCAGGGAGATCAAGCCGTCCGGTGCTGAGGATATGATAGAGAAGGCGGCTGCGGAGCAAGGTTTTATGCCTGTTGTTGCGGACGAGACTCATGCTTACGGGTACATGGACGAAGACAGACATATGGTTGAGAGTTTTCTCAAGAGCAAGATGCCGAGAGAGACGTGGAAAGATGGAGCTTTGATAGTCAAGCTTATGATGACTTGTTACATGGCTGCTGAGAAAGGTAAGAAGCTGAGTTTTCCACCTGATGGTCTGAAAGATTTTGTGCCAAAAGTTGCACAGGGAACTTGGAGTCCCAAAGACCTTGCAAAAGCCGATTCAAAATGATTTTGCTTGTTTTATGTGGGTGAAGAGCTTGTCGAAAGCTGGGCACTGGATCGGTGTGGATCTAGGAGGCACGTGGGTCAGAGTTGTCCTCTCTGACGAGAAAGGCAAGTTTGTAGAGAGAATAGGTGAGAAAGTTGACAAGAGTAGCGCTGAAGCAATTAGTAAGCAAATAGCTAGGATTGCGCGTTTCTTGTGCAGCAAACATGATTTCCGCGTCAAAACCATAAGAGGCGTGGGCATAGCGGCAACAGGTCCGTTGATACAAGATGAAGGAGTGCTCATTAAGCCCACCAACATTCCTTTTGACATGGTATCTCTGACGAAACCCATTACTGAAGAAATTGGCATACCGACATGCTTGATCAACGATTGTGCTGGAGCGGCTCTTGGTGAAAGCATGTTCGGTGCTGCAAAAGGATTGGACAACTTTGTTTACATAACGATAGGTACTGGCATAGGTTGCGGGGCAATTGTTAATGGTACTTTGCTTTTGGGGAAAGATGGAAATGGGCATGAAGTTGGACATTTTGTCATAGATTCTGAAGGAAAGCTGATTTGCGGCTGTGGAAAACCCGGTCACTGGGAAGGCTACTGTTCGGGCAGAAACATTCCGAACTTCGTTAGGATGAGAGCTAAAGAAATGCCTGAAGGAGCTGTGAAGGAAAGCCTTTTGCTCAAACGTGTGGATGGCGACTTGTCAAAGCTGGTTGCAGCCGACCTGTTCGCTGTAGCAAAGGAACGTGACAGTCTTTCTCTGCAACTTGTCAGTGAACTCGGTGTTTTAAACGCCATAGGCTTCGCTAACGTGATAAGCGCTTATGACCCGTCGTTGATCACGGTTGGCGGCACGGTGACTCTGAAAAACAAGAGAATGATTTTGGCGCCAGTCAGGAAATATGTGGAAGACTACACGGTAAACAGAGTTCCAAAGATTGTAATTACTCGTCTGGGTGACGACGTGGGTCTCTACGGGGCGGTCGCAACTGCTATAAAATACATACCGTAGAGTGCACATCTTGACTTGCACTAAAGTAGAAGGCGGGATTTTGAGCCGAGAAAAAGTAACCAAATACTTTGAAGTGCGTCTCCTCTCTCTGGCCGTAATTGCGGTTTTGCTCTTCTTTCTTTTTGTGTTTTTCTTCTTTTTCTTCTTGTGGCAAGGGCAATTCGCTTATTCCGTTGTGATGGTAGCTGTGGCGGTTATTGTGCTTCTTGCTGCATTTCGTCTGTGGCAGTATGGAAAAATGCTCAGAAAAGGCCCGGAGCAACAAAGAAACACTAATTCAGAAGGCGCAATGTGTGCAGGTTGTCTTTGGAAGTTTATGGTCTTAGTATTACCTTTACTACTCCTTCCAGGTCTTTCTCGATAAGCTCCAACGCGTGGCGGAGCTGTTCCAGTGGCATGTGATGGGTGATGAGCGACTTCAAATCAATTTTTCCGTTAGCAACCAAATCCATCGACGTGCGATAGTCCAGTTCGCCGACGGTTCTGAAGCTTGCCTTTATTTCCAGTTCTTTGTCGAAGACTCTTGCCATGTTGATCTGTGCTGGTTTGAGGTGGAAGCCGAAGATTATTGCTCGTCCTGCAGGTTTTAACACATCAACTGCTTGTGATGCGGTGACTGGCCTTCCAACGGCGTCTACAGCAATGTCGGCTCCTTTCTTGTTCGTCAATTCAAGAACCTTTTCGACTAAATTCTCTTTTGCAGGGTTCACAGTTGCGTCGGCTCCTAGTTTTTTGGCGAATTCCAGTCTTGAGTCGCTGATGTCAACTGCAATTATTTTGCTTATGCCTGCGAGTTTTGCTAGTTGGGTGAGGAGTAATCCTGCTGGGCCTTGACCGATGATGACTGCTGTTTCGCCGTAGGAGAAGCTGGCTCTTTTGGCTCCGTGGAGCGTGCAGGCAAGAAGGTCTATTAGCGCTGCCTCTTCGTATGACACGTTCTTAGGCATCTTGTAGCAGTATCTTGCGGGGATTTTTAGGTATTCAGCGTATGCATAATCTGCAAATCCTGGGTTTTGGCAGAGTTCTTCTTTTCCTTGTATACAGTAGTAGCAGTGGTTGCAGGGCAACGCATACACTGGGCCTGGAACTACTCGGTCTCCTATCTTGAGGTCTTTGACGTTGCTGCCTACTTCAGCAATCTCTCCAGCGCATTCATGTCCCGGTTTGCCTGGTGGAAGTGGATATGTGATGCCTTCGATTTCTCCTTTCAAGAAGTGCATATCGGTTGAATTGCAGATGGCGATGGCTTTCATTCTTACAAGCACGTCGTCTTTGCCTATCTTGGGCTTTGGAGCTTCTTTGACGACGATTTTGTTTGGAGCTTGGAAAACTATGGCTTTCAAGGCGATTCCCGTCAGCACTGTTTGAAGCGCCCTGCTATTTATCTTTCCGTTGATACCGTAAGAGTTAAATCGTCTGTGAAACAAAGCGAGCATGTAAGGGGAAAGTGAAAAAATTGTCTGAAAAGAAAGCAATTTCAAAGATGATATGGGCAGCAATCGTAGTGATCATTATAATCATAGCAGGCGTCGCGACTTACTGGTGGTACACCACCCAACCGACAACTAATCCTCCTCCGGCAAAAGTCATAAGCATAGCTTGGACTGAGGGTCCTGAATTTGACTTCATCAATGGCAAGTTGAACGAGTTTCAGACTCAGACAGGGATAACTGTGAACTTCTTGAAGATCCCGAGGGCACACATAGTTGAGAGGCTTATGCTAGAAATGCTGGCTTCTACACCCTCGATCGATGGAACGGTCATCTACGTTCTGGAAGCTCCAACGCTCGCATCGACAGGTGGACTGGTGGATCTCTATACTTACAGGCCTAAGAGCGAATGGATAGCGGAAAGTTTCTATCAGGATCAGCTTGAAATGCTTGAATTCAACGGAAGCCTGTATTACGTTCCCTCCATATGGAACGGAGCACTGCTGAACTTCTACAGAACAGACCTGTTCGCCAATGCAACTCTTGGGGCATTGTTCCAGAGCCAGTACGGATATCCGTTGGCTGTACCAACAGACCCCAACAAGCTGATGGACGTCGCGAAGTTCTTCTCTGAACAGGGATACGTCGGGATACATCTGCAAATGACGACATCCGAAATGGGCGCTGGCGCGTACATGTTCTATCCACCAATCGCAGCGTACTTTGGCGGCGGAATCTACAACACAACGACCAACCAGATCCTATGCAACTCAACTGGCAGTGTTTATGCTCTTGAGTACTTGCTGAATTTAACCCGATATGCTCAACCCACTGTGCTTGAAGATGGAACGTTCGAAGCTGAGCAGGCCGTAATGCAAGGCACTTCAGGTGGAAAAGAGCTGGCGATGGCGGATCAATGGTCGTATATGTACAACATGCTTCCAGATGCCACGAGACCGTGGAACATTTCTGAGAGAATATTCCCACAGCAACCAGACATGTTAGGCGTTGCGATACTGAAGAATTCTCCGAAGAAAGACTATGTTTGGCAATTTGTCAACTGGACCAGCAGCTTCGAAATCGCGAAAGGCACAACTCTGGCAACTCCGAAGGCACCGTGTAGGTCAGATGTGGCGAACGATCCTCAGGTCAAAGCAAACTATTGGGTGAACGTAATTGTCAACTCATACGGTGGACACAAGCCTATCGTGCCAGTCATAAAGAATCCGCATGCAACAGAAATCTATGAAGCAATGATGAAACGTTTAGGACAGGCCTTCAGCGACTACCAAACTGCAGGACAAACAAACGCACACGCGATTGCGCAGGAAAAGCTAGATGCCCTATACGGAGACATCAAAACAATTCTCGGCATATAGCCGAACAACTTAAATCCTCTTTTATTTTTTCTTTCTATCGAATACTGCCCACCATTTGGTGTACTAATGCGGAAAATGAAGAAGCCAGTTCTCACCAAAGAGGAAGCCATCGGCATTCTGATGATAACTCCTGCTTTGGCGGTGTTGGCGCTTGTCTATTTTTACCCTTTGGGATACAATATCGATCTAAGCTTGTCAAATTGGCCCATCAAAGAAGCTTTACCGAAATACTACGTTGAGTTTGACAACTATGCGCGACTTTTTTTCAGCAAGGATTTTCAGACTGTTGTTTGGAACACGCTTTTTTTCACTATTATAAGTGTTCCGACAGAATTCTTTTTGGGTCTTGGGCTTGCACTGTTGCTGAACAGGGAGATCAAGGGCAAAAACGTGTTCATAACATTGCTTGCTCTACCTATGATTGTGGCGCCTGTGATCGCTGCGTTGGCTTGGAAGTGGCTTTACTTCTATGATTATGGTGCCCTCAACTACGTGTTGAGCTTTGTCGGTGTACAACCTATACGATGGATGAGCGACGTTAACTATGCAATCTATTCGATCATAATTGCCGACGTATGGACTACTACTCCGTTCATGATGTTGATTCTCTATGCTGGGCTTCAGATGGTGCCTACTCAACTTTATGAAGCAGCCAAGATAGATGGAGCTTCGCAGTGGGATACCTTCTGGAGAATCACGCTTCCATCGTTGAAGGCCGTGTTGATTGTTGCTTTGATGATTAGGACGATAGATGCGTTTACGAAGCTTTTCGATATTGTTTATGTGATAACTGGAGGCGGTCCTGGGTATGCTACAGAGGTTTTGCCGACGTTCGGTTACAAAGTGGCATTTGTTTTCTTTGAATTTGGCAGGGGCGCCGCTGTCACCATGATTACGTTGATGCTGTCGGCCGTTATGGTCGTGGTAATTTTGAGGAGCTCTAGGAGGAAGTAGACTTATGCGAAGAGAAATCTTGAGCAAGGTCGGCGTTTATGTCATTCTTCTCGTTGCCTTGGTTTGGGCGCTGTTTCCTCTTTACTGGATCTTCTCAACTTCAGTGAAGCCGCGGGACAAGATACTTTCTATTCCGCCTCAACTGATACCTAGGCAGTTGACTCTTGAAAATTACGAGAGACTGTCTGAAGTAATGCCTTTTCTGCAGCACTTCTTTAACAGTGCAGTGGTAACTGGTGGGGCGTTGCTCATTGGTTTGGCACTTGGCAGTCTGGCAGCCTATGGTCTTTCACGATACAAGTTTCCTGGAAGCCGTTACTTCCTAGGTTTTGTAATAGTATCCAGGATGATTCCGTATGTTGCTTTTGTTCTGCCCATCTTCTTGATTGACTCAAACCTTGGTCTGGTGGATACACATTTGGGAGTGATTCTGCCTCACTTGATAATAACTCTGCCTTTCACGATATGGTTGATGAAGTCTTTTTTTGACGAGATTCCAAAGGCTTTTGAAGAAGCCGCAATGGTAGACGGCTGTTCAAGGTTGCGTGCGATGCTGATCGCGATGCGGTTGGCGCTTCCTGGTTTGGGAACGACTGCCATTCTCACTTTCTTGGATTCTTGGAATGAATTTATGTTTGCCTTGACGGTGACTAGGACTCCTGCCTCTCAAACGCTTCCCGTGGCGATAGCCATGCAGCTTCAGAGGTTATATGGCGTGCCTTGGGGCGTCATAACTGCAGGTTCGCTTCTGTTCAGTCTTCCAGTTTTTGCTTTGGGCTATTTCATTCAGAAATACGTTGCCAAGACGTTTGTTCTAGGGGTGTGACAGGGATGGTTGAAGTAAGACTTGAAAACGTTAACAAGAATTTTGGAAAAGTAGTTGCAGTAGACAATTTGAACTTGAACATAGAGTCTGAAGAGTTCCTTGTCCTCTTAGGTCCGTCTGGCTGCGGAAAGACCACGACTTTGCGGCTTATAGCCGGGTTGGAAAAGCCTGACAGCGGCAACATTTACATCGGCGACAAATTGGTTAACAACTTGTCGCCCAGGGACAGAAACGTAGCGATGGTTTTCCAGAACTATGCTTTGTATCCTTACATGAAAGTGTTTGACAACATTGCGTTTCCTCTCAGAGTCAGGAAGACATCGAAGCAGCAGATTGACTCAAAAGTGCATGAAATAGCACGCTTGGTCGGCATCGAAGGGTTACTCGAGAGGAAACCACGTCAAATCAGCGGAGGACAACAGCAACGTGTCGCTTTGGCAAGGGCTCTTGTGAGAGAGCCTACATTGTTCTTGATGGATGAGCCGCTGAGCAACTTGGACGCAAAGCTGAGAGTGCAGATGCGGACAGAGCTCAAAAGACTGCACCATGAGCTGAAAGTCACGACCATTTACGTAACGCATGATCAGGAAGAAGCGATGACGCTTTCGGATAGAATCGCGATAATGAACAGGGGTTTGCTGCAGCAGCTTGGAAGTCCATTTGACGTTTACGAGAAGCCGGTGAACCTTTTCGTCGGCGGTTTCATCGGCGGCCCAGCTATGAACACTGTTGAAGGAGGGCTCGTTGAAAAAGAAGGAGAGTATCTCGCCAGCTTCAGCGTCTGCTCTTTAGCCATTCCTACTGATGTTGCAGTGAACATTCCTTCAAAGGAACTTGTTTTAGGCATAAGGCCAGAACACATTCTTATAGATGAGGAGAAGACTTGGAAGAGCACAGCTGCTAAAGTAGAAGTTGTGGAGCCACTTGGGCATGAGGCGATTTTGCTGCTTAACGTGAAAGGGGTTTTGTTGACGGCGAACACGCGGCTTATGAAGCCCTTGAAGGTTGGCGAGGAAATATGGATCAGTTTTGCAGAAGACAAGCTGCTGCTGTTCGAAAAACAGTCCGCCAACAGAATAGAATTGGCTCCAGAAGCACCAGCTGTTAAAGAAGAGGCCCCAGTTGGCATGGTGGCCTGCAAATACTGTGAGGCTCTGATGCCTGAGACAAGCGCGGCATGTCCGCACTGCGGCACGCCAAGAAAGAAGACGTAGTCGCTTGAATTCAGATCGGGTGTTTAATGTTGAAAAAATTAAAAAGCATCAAGGCTGTGCTCTTCGACATCGATGATACTCTTTTTGACACTGCGACACTGGCGAAGATGGCGAGGATGAACGCGGTTAAGGCAATGATGGAGTCTGGGTTGTCTATCCACGATATTCACAAGGGCTACAGGCTCCTGCTGAAAATTGTTGAGAAGCACGGAGCTAACTATGACCAGCATTTTGACAGATTGCTGGAAGTCTTGGGGTGCCAGAGAGACCCGAAAATCTTAGCCGCAGGCATCGTTGCTTATCATGATACGAAGCTTGCGTATTTGAAGCCGGATCCTGACGTCATTCCGACTCTGATTGCCTTAAGGGACAGGGGCTGCAAGATTGGGATTGTTTCTAACGGCAGGTCGGCTAAGCAGTGGGAAAAAATCATCAGGTTGGGGCTTCAGCATTTCTTTCACACCGTGGTTATTTCAGAGGAAGTTGGTTTTGAGAAGCCTGATCCGAAGATTTTCGAGGTGGCATTAAAGGAATTGGGCGTCAAGCCTGAAGAGGCTGTTTATGTTGGTGACACTCCTGAAACTGATGTTCTTGGCGCAAATGCTTCAGGGCTTATTTCGGTCAGGTTGGTCAAAAGAAAGCATAAAGAGCCGCGACTCGACAAGACTATGCGACCAAAAGTGACGATAAGGAAGATTTCAGAGTTGCTATCACTTCTCAGTATGGTCTGATTTCCGCGGTTGCGCTTGTTTGATGGAAAAAGATAATAGCTGTCAGGTTTAATTGTGAAAAGTGGTTCGGATGAAGGAGAAACTCGCCGAAGAAGGCGGGAAGCCTGTTAGGAAAGATGTTTTGAATTTTGTTCCAACAGCGGCCGATCTTGGGAAAGAGGAAATAGACGCTGTGATGCAGGTTTTGAGTTCTGGGAAGCTTTCTCAACTGGCGAGCGAGAAGGTGAGTGAGTTTGAGCAAGCTTTTGCCAAGTATTACGGTGTTGATCATGCTGTAGCGGTGAGTTCCGGGACGACCGCTCTTCACGTGGCGCTTGCAGCCGCTGGGTTGGGGCCGTCCAAGAGTGTGGTTCTTCCGCCTTACACGTTTATGGCTACTGCGAACGCGGTTTTGCATCAGAATTGTGTTCCAGTGTTTGCTGATGTTGACCCTGCGACCTATACTCTTGACCCCGAGGATTTGGAAAAGACTGTTACTAAGAAGACTGGGGCTGTTGTCCCTGTTCACATTCTTGGGCAACCCGCCGACATGGAGGCTATAACGGAGGTTGCCAAGCGCCACAAGCTTGTTGTCGTTGAGGATTGCGCTCAGGCAAACGGTGCGGAGTATAAGGGAAAGAAAGTGGGCAGTTTTGGAGATTGTGGTTGTTTCAGTTTCTACCTCAACAAGCACATGACGACTGGCGGGGAAGGGGGAATGATGATTACTAACGATGGGAAACTGGCGAAGAAGGCCCGATCCATAGCAAACCATGGCCGTGTAGAAGTTTCTCCATACCCTGATGTTCCAGCCCACAACGTGTACACGTGCATCGGTTACAATTACAGGATGACGGCGTTGCAAGCCGCAATGGGTCTGGTTCAGCTGCGCAGGTTGGACAAGTTTATAGAGAAACGGCGGAAAAACGCGGACTATCTTACGAAGCGCATCAAGAGGATAAGAGGCTTGAGGCCTGCGTTTGTGCAAAAGGATGTTAAGCATGTTTACTGGGTTTACGGAGCCCTTGTCGACGACGAAGAGCTCGGCGTTACTCGTGACAGGTTCAGGAAAGCTTTGCTCGCGGAAGGGGTCAACGGCGAAGGGTACTGTCCGATACCTGTTCACCTTCAGGTGTTTATCAGGAAGAAGCAGGGATACGGCGACACCAAATTCCCATTTGAGTCCCCTTGGTACAAGGAACAAACTGTCTACAAGAAAGGGTTGTGTCCGAAAGCAGAGAAGCTTTCTTCACAAGACCTTCTCTTGCCAGTGTACCAAACGCTTACCGAAAAAGACTTGAAAGATGTTGTCACAGCTCTGGAAAAAGTTGCCGACAACGCTGAAAAGCTGCGAGACTAGAGACAGTGCTAGATGCTTCAGTTTCAGTCAAGATAACGGGAGCAACATTGAAGTTCCATCACAAAATGATTGAGGAAATATTCGAGGAACCTAAGGTAACTGAGGCTTTTCTTACCAAAGGCTTCAAACAAGTTGAAGAAGTTGCAAGCGAGATTGGTTCTAAGCAGTACGAGATGGTTTACATCACCGGCAGCGGAACAAGCTATCATGCTGGGCTGGCAGCTCAATATGCCATTTCCACGTTGACACGGCGTATCACCAGCCTGATTCCGGCATCGGAGTTTGCATCGTGGATTCCGTCTAAGCCGACGAGAAAGTCGTTGCTTATCGCCGTCTCTCAGTCAGGTGAGAGCTCGGATGTTCTTGCGGCTGCGAAGGGGGCTCAAAGCAAGGGCATCGACGTGTTGGCTGTTACAAACACCGAAGGCAGTTCTCTCATGAAAATGGCTCAGTACGCTGTACTGACTAAGGCGGGTAAGGAGCTTGCGGTCACGGCCACCAAAAGCCATATTGCTCAGTTGATGGCGTTGTTTTCGCTTTCTGCGCAGCTTGCGGAAAAAGAAGAAACTGGAAGGTCGGATGGTGCCCGGCTGAAGAGACAGTTGTTCAATGCGCCGAAGATTATTCGGGAGACAATTGATTCGGTGAATGAGCAGGTTAAGCAGTTGGCGGACAGGTACAGTCATCAGAACTTTTTCTTTCTTCTGGGCAGTGGGCCGAACTATTCGACGGCTTTGGAAGGCGCGCTCAAGCTGAAGGAGGCATGCAACATTTTTGCTGAAGGCTTTGCCAGCAGAGAGTTTCTACATGGTCCGATACAACTTGTTGACCAGAAGACTTCTCTGTTTTTCCTTCTCACCGAAGATCAGGTAGAAAATGCGTTGCAGGAGATCAAAAGTGTGAGAAGGTTCGGTGCATCTGTGTTTTCTGTTTTTGACAGGAAGCATGAGCAGTTGAAGGAGGTCTCGAGCGAGTTAATCCGTGTTCCCCACGGTTTTCCAAAAGTCTTTTCTTCACTGATCTACATTATTCCGTTGCAGTTATTTGCGTATTATAGTTCAGTGGCAAGAGGGTTGAATCCGGACAAGCCTGAGAAGCTTACGAAAGTGGTGAAGTAGAATGAAAGTTGAATGTGTGTTGTTTGGGATTGATGACGTGCTGTTTGATGCGTCTCTGCAAAAGAGTACTGCTAGATTGAATGCCATAAAAGCGATGATTGAGGCTGGACTGCCGACCGAGGTAGAGACAACATACCGCGTTCTTCAAACCGTAGTCAAGGAATGTGGGGCGGACTATAACAAGCATTTTGACATTCTGTTGGAGCGGCTTGGTCTGAAGTGGAATCCACGAGTAATTGCCGCGGGCGTAGGTGCGTACCGAGAGACAAGTTCGACTTATTTGAAGCCTTATGCTGAAACGTTTCCCACGCTGTTGAAGCTGCGAGAAAAAGGCTACAAGATAGGCGTAGTCTCTGAAGGGCGGGCTGTCAAACAGTGGCAGAAACTTATACAGTTGGGCATTCAACATTTGTTTGATTGTGTTCTCACGTCGGAGGAGGTTGGCGCTGAGGCATTCACTCCTGAACTGATCAAGTCAGTGCTGAAGGGCCTGAAGGGAAAGCCTGAGCAGACGATTTTTGTTGGCAACAGACCGGAACCTGATATACTGTGTGCGAACAAGGCAAAGGTGACGTCTGTTCGAATCAGAAGAGGGGAAAACAGAACGCAAGAGCCGGAATCTTCTAGGAGCACTCCGAAGTTTGAGATCAGCAAGCTTTCTGAGGTTTTCAAGGTATTGGAAAAAATCGAGAAAGAAAAAACATGTTCTTCTCGGTGATTAACACATTCTGATGCGGCGTTTTTTGTGGGCTCCAGTTGCCATTGCTGTTGCTGCTATGAGCAGCGGCAAGATCAGTGAGAGTGGATACTCTGGAACGATCAGTATTTGATGTGTTGAGTGTTGATAGGTGAAGTATATCCATCTGTGTGTTCCATTATCGTATAACGTGGTGTTGACGGACAGCACCTGCGTCTGACCGTTGTCGATGATAACTTGAATCGAACCGTTAGCTGGGTCAATCAGAGCGTGTGGGATGCTCATTCTGCAGAAGCCTGTTGTTTGGTTCGCGGTTGTGCTTGAGACTTGAAGCATGATGCTGTTAGGCGCTACGTATTCGAAGCTGTCTATAGTCGAGTTTGACACCAAGTTCACGTCTTGGTTCAGTGGAGTGTGATAACTGGAGAACGTGCCGATCAGAGGGTAGTTGTCTATGTTTTGTGAGTCTATGGGATGTGGCGTGTTGCCGATTCCGTTGTTGTCAGTGTCTGTGCCTGTGTAATTGCTCCAGTAGTTTCCTTCAAATCCGTTGTCCCAGATGTTGGTTGAGTTGTGGGTTGAAACTTGGCGGGCATTTGCTTGGAAGCTGTTGTGATAGATAATGTTGTTGTTGGATTGTGAGAGGTAGATTCCGTACATGCCGTTTGAGGCGATGGTGTTGCAGGTGATTGTGTTGTTGTCTGATTCTGTCAGTGAAATTCCGTCGTGGCTGTTTGTTATGTTGTTGTTGGAGAAGGTGGTTTGAGTCGAGTTTTCGACATTTATTCCGTACAGGTTGTTTGCTATGTTGTTTTCAAGAACTGAGACTTGTGTTGAGTCGTGTACGACCATGCAGAAGTCGTTGCAATATGTTATGTTGTTGTGGGTTATGACGACGTTTTGTGCTTTGTCCATTTGGACTCCGAACCCAACTGAGAAGATGTTGTTGCTTGTTATGTTGATGTTTTGGCGGTGGCTTTCTACGTTTATTCCGCAGTATCCTGCGCACGCGCATCCAGCGTATTGGATTCTGAAGTCACTGATTGTGACATTGTCAGCGTTGAAGTAGAAGACCGTACCATTCATTGTTCCGTCGACTATCGTTGTGTCCTTATTTTCTCCGATTAAGGCTAAGGACTTGTTCACCGACAGGTGTTCAGAGTAGAATCCTTGGCTGACGTAGAGTGTATTTCCGTCGGTTGCATTGTCTATGGCTTCCTGAATAGAAGTGTATTTGATGTATGTTGGGTATTGCTCACGCGTCCAGTCTGTCATTCCTCCGAGCATGTTGTAGATGTGAGTGAAACCGTTTGAGGCGAGGATTTGGCTGGCCGAGGCGCTTCTGCCTCCTGCCCCACAGTAGACAAGGATCGTGTCAGCAGGGTTCAATTGATTCAGGCTGGTGTTGAGTTCGAAAAGTGGGATAAGCTTGGCGTTTCTGATGTGCCCCGTTACGTATTCACTCTCGTTTCTAACATCTAGTATCACCAAGGAAGGGTTTGTGTCTATCATGGCTTTTCCTTGGAAAACAGTGACGTCTGTATAGCCAGAGGCTGATGCCGGTCTAGAGACTAAAAATGATAGTGAGGTTGCGAGCAACAGGCTGAGCAAGATAAAAGGTAAATATCTAGACTTCATGTTGCATCATCTCTTAAGCATCTAGTGCACCGTTTTTATGGGTTATGGAATTATGTTCTCGATTACTAATAGAGTGTCAAAACTGCGGAATATTCAGCGACGTTACTCAATTGATGAACCGTGGCATTTAGACTACGTCGAAGTCCTTTCTAAATCTTCTTCCAGCGCGTTTGAATCTTCGACATTTCCTAGAATTTGTTTTTCCCATGAAAGATGAAAAACTAAATGTCCTCTTCTGTCGAATCATGCGCGCCTTCGTTTATCTCTTCTTCTTCGACGGCGCCTTCACCCTGCTCTTCTTCACTAGGCGGTTTCTCGCTTGTTTTCTGTTTTATGTAAGATTCTCTTGATCTCTGTCTGTAGTATAGCCACGTTAGAATGACGCCTATCAGCAGGCCAACGATAATGTACGGTAATGGGTTGAAGCCTTGCTGTTGTGGGGATTTGATTTGGTCTATGTAGGATTTTGTCTTGGTGAAGATTGAAAGAGCGTATTTCCCGTCTGTGGAGTGGGGTTCAATTTGGGTTCTTTCATGGTATTGGTTCCAGCTATCGAGGGTTACATAGTTGACCTTGTTCTGTGCTGCCAGTTGAATGGTTACGTCCCATTCATGATCATAAAGCCCGTCTGCGTAGTCGATGTCGTATCTTGCGGTCGGTGTTCCGTTGATGTAGAAGTTGTCATATCTCGGTTCGATGCACATCATGTTGTCTTTTGGGCTTAGGGGCGGGGCTATTGAGTTATTTGTGTTTGAGGGCATCCCATACCACCAGTCGACATAGCTATTGTAGCCAACTATTCGTTTGGTGAAACGCGCGTCTGAATAGTAAATGTCGGATCTGCGCGTTTCTGTTCCTGTCATGTTTGCGTCGTTATGGAAACAGACTAGAGGTTTGTCTTCTATTTTCATGTAGATGTCTGAGTATTGTGAGGCAAAGGTGTTGTAGATGTAGTTGCATATTGTTTCGAAATTGTATGTGTTGGCTGAGTCGTAGGGTTCAACCATGACGGCAGCCTGTATTGGGTAACCTGTTTGGTTGAGTGTTGAGAAGACGATTTTGGTTGCGTTGTCTTCGTAGGAGTTTGGTCCCCACCAAGATATGATTATGAAGTCGATGCCTAGTTCTTTCATCCAGTCCAGGTGTTGTTTGACTAGTGTTGTGTTTTGGGAGCTGTAGTAGCCGAGAAGTGGGGTGTCAACAACGTTCCAAACTAGGCTTGCGCTTTGACCTGGTGGAGAGCTGTTCCAGTGTCTGTTTCCAAATCCCTCATCGTACCAAACGTAGTAGTAGGCTCCAACTGAGACCTGAGAATCGCATTTGACAGGAATATATAGGAAAACGGTGCACGAGATTATGGTCAAGAACAGCAGTGTTATGATTAACTGTTTTTTCAAGGCTTGCACCATTCTGTTATGGTTTCACAGGGGCAGTGTTTGTCGGGGAGCATATCCCTTGTTTTTCAAGGACATATCACCTATTTCTGTGTTCTGCGTCTTCAAGAACCTGGTGACATGGTTCAGAAGTTCTTTTCTTGGCATCACATCTTAATATGCGACCAAGCGCATTATATCAGTGGGTAGAATTCTCCCAGAGAAGAATATTGACAAAAGGAACTATAGCGAATTTTGTCATTTTTCTTAATCATTCTACTGAAAGATATGTGTGGAAAAGAGTAGAAGAGTCTTGAAAAACAAAGTGTCAGCCGTGGAATACCTTGCTTTTCTTTCGGTTAAATATGAAGTTGACCCTGACGAATTTCTTAATGCGTTAGTCTCGGCAGAAGAAGACCGCATATCCACATGTGGCAGCCTTTCGATCGAATGTCGCGGCAACACGCGGGATAGAGCCATCTTCTTGATCATGAAAGAATCCAGAGTTGTTGCACAATTTCCATTGTCCAGGGAGTTCCTTTTGGAACGATTTAATCCAATCAAAAGTTACATGAAAACCGACATGGTCAATAGACTTCTAATCAGGAAAAACAGGGAATCGCAATCCCATTCTCTTCCTATCAGAGATTTGCGAGCTGGAATGAGTCATGTTAATCTGAAGGCTAAGGTTATGGAAATTCCGAGATCGAAACTCGTCTTTACGCGGTTTGGAAACTACGTTAGCGTAGCTAACGCTTTGATAGCCGACGAAACTGGAACAATCAAGCTGTGCTTGTGGAATGAACAAATAGACTCGGTTTCCATAGGGGATACCATTCAGATCGAGAACGCGCGAACGTCCAGTTTCAGGGGTGAAAGGCAACTGAACATTGGGAGAAATGGAACGCTCAGTAATGTTGAAGGCTCTGAGGAGGAATGACTTATGAAACTAGTGAAAGGCTGGAGAAGAATGGACAATCAGAGAGGATATGTTAATGCGACAACGGGAGAGAATCTTGTTGTTTCAAAGAAACAGTATGGAGAACACTATATAGTGCTGCTGTTTCTTGATGCAAAAAATGACGATGAAGGAAGAAAAATATCGCCCGAGTTTCCGACCGAATCGAAAGCGGGATCATTTGCCCTAGATTGGATGAATAAGCATCTGAGAGGGGCTGAATGAATTCTGAAGTTGATTTGCTTGGATTTCATTTCTTTGCAGATTTTGGTGTAAGCATTTCTTACAGAATGAGGTAAAACGTGCGCTATCTATAAAAGGCGAGCTTGCTATTCCAGACTATTGTAAAGCTTGGAAAACGATGATCGAAGAATCTAAGAATATCGAATCAACTTCGCCAGAAAAGCTTCTAATCGACAACCCATCTGACTTTCAATTCCACGCTGCCTATCTCACGTACTCTGACACTTTTGACAAAACAGCCAACCCGGAAAGCAAGAAACAGCTGAACCAGAACATCAGTGCCCTTAAAGAAAATCAAATAGACTGCCAAACCTTTTACAGAAACATAAATCAATACCGGACAGAAGATGGCTCTCAACGTGACTATAGTCGAACTCTCATAAAGGGGCAGAAGAAACGAGAATGGCGCAGAAAGACTCAGAAGCACGAAAGGATCGAGCGGCACAAAAGATGACTGTGCGCACTAGCGCGGGCGCTATTTGGACAGAAAGCCTATTTTGGGAAGAGTACTGTTGACAATTGAGTGGTGAGGTGACAGAGTATGAGTAGTGAGCAGAATTCCCGTAGAAAGGGTGTCGAGAGCGTTCGCCGTGACAGAGCGAAGGGTCATCAGACGAGAAGATCTCGTGGGGGACAGAAGCAGAAGAGAAGGTAAACGTGAACAAAGATTTCCGATAAGAACCGCGGCAGATTTGAGATCATAGCGCAAATTCTGAGGGAGTTGCGCACACCAACTGGCAAGACGAATATTATGTCTCATTGTAACATGAGCTTCGCACAATCAGGGTTGTACTTGAATTTTATGAGGTCAAATGACCTTGTGCGGATAGATGCGATGGCGGGAAAAGTGACGTATCAGAGAACAGAAGCTGGCCAAGAGTTTCTAGGGCTATATAACAAGATGGCTCTGTTACTTGATTCTAGCATTTCTGCACCTTTGCTAATTTGACAATGAAAAACATGTTCTCCTTTTCGACGTATGTGTGAGACAGCTTAATAGCGCTCGCTATAATATTCGCTTAGCAGGTGGATGTATCTTACCATGAGCGCTGGGCAAGATATCAAGGGCAAGGTAAAAGTGGGAGACAAAGCTCCGGCCTTCACGCTTCCAGACCAGTCAGGAGCGATGGTGAGTCTGAGGGGTTTTGTAGGAAGCAAGATCATCGTGTTGTATTTCTATCCAAAAGACTTTTCGAGAGGTTGCACTGCTGAAGCTTGCGCTTTTCGAGACAGTTACGACGTGTTCGTAGAAGCAGGCGCGCAGGTAATAGGGGTAAGCTCGCAATCTGTCGAGTCGCATAGCAGTTTCGCCTTGGTGAACAAGCTGCCATTTGTCCTACTAAGTGATGAGGGCGGGAAAGTCCGGGAACTTTATGGGGTGCCATCAACTCTTGGTCTTCTTCCAGGTAGAGTCACATACGTTATTGACAAAAAAGGAATCGTTAGACACATATTTTCTTCGCAGTCAAACCCCACGAAGCACATAGAAGAAGCCCTAAAAGTCGTAAAAGAAATTAGCAAAGAATAGCCCGAACGTACCACAGTGGATTCGAGGATAGTTGCGATACGAACGAAACCTAGACGTTCAGAAGACAGAAATGAACCTGCTGTCCGAAGTGTAAGGGATTTTTGTATAATGCAGGGGTGCGATTTGACTCCAGCGTTTTCTTCACTGAAAGAACAAGGCGCGCACACACACTTTTTAAACGACGATAAGCACCACTCGCTGCACTTAAGCTGAGAAAAAAAGAGTTAAACAATTCATTGCTGAAATCCAGTCTGTAAAAAACCCTCCTACAAATAAAGAAAGAAAATGATCAATAGTTTGATGTGCAGAATGGCCTATGGTGAATGTTATGAAGGTTCTTGGAATTGTTGGAAGTCCTCACAAGGATGATAGGACGAATAAGCTTGTTACTAAAGCCATTGAAGGATCAGAGAAAGCTGGTGGTCAAACTGAAATCATATATTTAATAGAGTGTGATATTCCTCAATGGTCTGAAGGTCACAAGACACCTAGAGAACTGAATGAGATTGTGGATAAAGCTGATGCCTATATCAGGAGCTCCATTGTACTATTTGGATGTAAATGGTTTAACCAAGGACTGAAGGAACGGGAGGAAACATGATATCGTCCAAGGCGAAAAATCGAATGAAACGTGAGCTAAGCTTGGAGCAGCCAACAATATGGGTTGGTAAGGAGGGGGCGTCGACCCAGACGATGAATGAGATTTCTAGGCAGTTGGAGAAAAGGAAAATAGTGAAAGTCCAAATATTGAAAAGCGCGCTTAAGGATGAGAGCGCAAAAGACATCGCGTTAAAAACAGCTCAACAAACAGAATCCACCCTAATCGATGTTCGAGGCCACACTTTCATACTGCATAAGCCTCGCAAAAAGAGAAGTGAAAAGCCTCTGTGAGAGAACTGTTTAGAGGCTTTGAAAGGAATGGGATTATGGCAATCTTATAAAGGAAGGGTTCAAAAACACTCGCTTCCTTTATACCTTTAACCTTGCCTTCATGGACCTACCTCCGTCAAGAGATCCTGAAATGGCTGACGCATCCATTGTCAAGCGCACGATAGTCCAATCAAGATCGGAGTTGCGTACCGTTTCTGCTACGCTGACTGCCTCTTCGTACGCATCATGTGACCACACCTATCACTTACAGTATATACTTTACCATCAACATTTGCCAGTAGTATCTTCTTTCCGACATTTAGGAAAGTCATTCAAATCACTTGATTATTATCATTCGATACCTATTGTGTTGCCTACGCCAACGACGATGATGTTGTCTCCTTCTTTAGTTCGTTCTTGGATGATACTTCTGAATCTCGATATCACTCCATCAGCAGCTTGAGAAACTGTCTCTGTCATTGGTGCTAGTACCTCTTTCAGAGACTCTTTGACGACTATGGCGTAGACTGGAATATTGTACTTGGTTGCTACCTCTTCTATCTTGTACTTGTCAACGCCGATCCCGCCAATTGCAGCCCCTATACCCTCTGCGATGTCGCCGGAGTCTTCTCCTTCTAGTTTGAGACCGGCATCAATCATCACGACCAGTGACACTTTTCCGCTGTTTGCCTCGATCAAGTTGCCCACCGCGTCTCCAGGCTTTCCAACGACTCCACCTGGACCTCTGGCTTTTGTGACGAGAATCCTTCTGCCATCAATCTTCGTTTCAACAGCAATCATCTCCTTTGCCACTTCGGACTTCGTATTGTCAGCCATCAGTCTTGAGGCAGTTAACGCGCCTATTCCGTCACCGATTGGTTTGCCCTGTCTGAAGGCATCCACAGAAGAAACATAGGCTTCGGCCTCTTCCATAATCATTGGAAGCTGCATCTGAATTTGCATTGTGCTGTATAATGTCCTTTCCTTCTTTCCTAGAAGGTAATAGTGACGCACGACACGATACATAGTGTTTAATGCCTGTGCTGCTTCTACAAGGTTCTGCAGGTTTTGTACTTGGTTTTCATCAGCATGAGGTGCAATTGCTTTAACTTCATCCTTGATTCGAGCGTCTGCCGTGTCAAGTATGTGGTCAAGCCTTTGAATAACTCCAGCTGGGTCCATGCTTTCAGGTTGAATGGCGAAGAATTGAAGCAGAGTTTCCAGTCGGGGTTTGGGGTCTTTTTCAGGCTTACCCACCTCGGTAATTGCTGAGACGGTTGCTTCTTTGGCTTCGTCACGCATGCGCTTCAGCTTGACAAGGGCTCTGGATATCTCGCGTGTCATAAGAATGGTCTGTATCCTCTGTGAGAAAAACATGAAGACAAAGAACACGGCAAAATAAACAACGTTCAATATTGTACTCACAAAGTCGGAATTTTGAAGCATAGACACTTTGCGCTGCCTCCTTTCATAGTTTAAACCCGTTTTTTGCCCTTTTGGTCGGACCGTTCTAGCTGGGCTATTCTCTTGTGGATTGCCGCTAGCTCCTTTTGTAACTCTTTGATCATTCTTTCAATCTGTTTACGCTTGCTATCTAGGACGTTCATCGTGTCTTCTGGTTTTTCTTTTCTCTCTTCGAGGAAGACTGAGAAAAGGTTCGGTATTCGTGGCATTGAAACGGGTTTCTCTAAATCCAGCACGTCTTTCATGAACTCTGTGAACAAGCCGCTCATGCTGTTGGCAATTTGACTCTCTTTGGCCAGAGACCGCTTTAGAACCTGTTTGCCCGCCTCAGTGATTCGAAATATCTTTCTTTTCCTTTTCTTTTGAAGATCCCATTTTCCCTCGATGTATTTCGAGTCTTCTAGGTTTCGAAGTATGGGGTAGATGCCGCCAGCGGTCGGTCTCCAAAAACCCAGAGTTCTTTCCTTGATCTCTCTCATTATTTCATAGCCATGATGTGGCTTCTTGCTGAGAAGAATCAGCACGGCAATGCGTATGTAGCCCTTCTGCGTTTCCTTAAGCCAGTGCCCAGCCGTTGTTTCTTCTTGTGAGTGCATGTTAAATCCATCTTTCTTATTTGAATATTATCGGAATATTTATATTTTACTGTGATATATTGCACTGAACAATATTGCGCGGTGATGCTCTCTTGGAAAATGAACCAATAATCGATGTTAAAAACCTCACGAAGTCCTTCAACAATTTCGTGGCGGTTGACAACATCTCGTTCGATGTGAAAAAAGGCGAAGTATTCGGTCTGCTCGGTCCCAACGGAGCGGGCAAAAGCACAACCTTAAGAATGCTCTCCACGTTAGCCAGGCCAACGAAGGGAACTGCCACGATTGGCGGTTATGACATAGTGAAGAATGATACTGAGGTACGGAAACTGATAGGCATCGTTTCCGAAAAGATGATAATGTACAACCGGTTGACGGCCAGGGAGAACCTAATTTTCTTCGGAAATCTCTTCAACATTCCTAAAGACGTCTTAACGAAGAGAATTGGCGACCTGCTGGAGCTGGTTCAACTTACCAAATGGAAGAACGCTCAAGTGGGTACGTTTTCCAGTGGTATGCGACAGAGAATGAACGTGATACGGGCGCTGCTTAACATGCCCCAAGTGCTTTTTCTGGATGAGCCAACTCTGGGTTTGGATCCTCAGTCGTCTGTCGAGATCAGGGATTTCATAAAGAGACTCAATAGAGAAAATAAAACTACAATTATCATAACGACGCACATGATGGTTGACGCTGATTTGCTATGCGACCGCATAGGCATTATGGACCGTGCTAAGATTGTTGCGCTTGATACATCAACGAATTTGAAAAAATTGATTTCTGGAGAGGACACAACAATACTGAAACTGGAGATTGGAAATCTATCACCCGATATTATTGAGGCAATCCGGGCGTGCAAGTGCACGGATGCCGTTTCTCAAGAAAATTCTACCCATTTGCGAATCATTGCCCACGGCGATGAGGCGTTCGACTCAGTGATTGACGCTGTGAGGGAGAAAGACGGAAAGATAAATTCTATGGAAAATCCTCAGCCTACACTTGAGGATGTGTTCTTGCACATAACCGGTCACGAGGTAAGAGATGGCGCAGACCAAAAGATACCGATGGCGATGGGTCGTCGACGCTTTGGGGCTCCCCAGCAAGGGAGGATAAGGTGAGGCAGCATGGGCGCAAAAACTCTACTTTCACACAGTTTAAGGATTGCCTGGAAAGATTTGACGGAGCTGTGGCGGAACCGACTGGGGTTGGTCCTGCTTGTTCTTATGCCTTTGTTCATGATGGTCATGGTTGGCTTCATCTATCCTTCTAACAGTGGCTCCCCAAGCAACTTGCCTGTGGCACTGGTGAATGAGGATGCAGGTTTTGGTAATTCCACGATAGCGAGCCAGACTTTCATTATGGGTTTGCAGCAAATTAACAGTAGGACAAGCATGATGGCTCTTTCTAACGCATCAAGTGTGAGCGATATCAAAGACTTGGTTCAGAAGGGCGATATCGAAGGAGGAATAGTCATCCCAAGCAATTTCACTGAGAGCATTTTGAACGGAGAACAAGGTACGCTAACCATCGTAACCGACCAGTCTAATCCACAAGTATCGGCAACCATTCAGGCAGTCTTGTCGGCTGTATTTGATCAAATGGGAACAATGTTAGCTCAACAAAACGTTCAGAGGCTAAACCCAGCAGTGAACGCAAGTAATTCTCTAGCAATCGTGAAGCCTTACAATGTTCAGACAGAAGGAGTTGTACCCGGAACCCCCAGTTACTTCGACTTCATCGCACCAGGAATAATGGCGATGACCGTAATGATGAGCGTCATGACAGGGCTCCCTGTGGCTATATCCCAAGAGAAGGAAGTCGGCACTTTGGACGGGATGATGGTTGCACCGATCAACAGGCTTTCCATAATACTTGGGAAAACCCTGGGCCAGACTGCAAGAGGCCTGCTGCAAGGAACCATCATACTGGTGATGGCTACGGTTCTGTTCCACGTTACAATTCAAGGAAGCATCTTGCTTGTTTTCGCGCTGCTCTTATTGGGCGTGTTCAGCTTCGTTGGCCTCGGCATCGTAATAACGTCCTTCGCAAAAGACCAAGAGACAGCGCAGATGATGATGATGACGCTCATGTTCCCTATGATGTTCCTCAGCGGCGTATTCTTCCCCATACAGCAAATGCCCTGGTACATGCAAGACATCTCAAGAGTGCTTCCCCTTACCTACGCATCGCAAGCCCTCAGGAAAGTCATGGTTTTAGGCGCTGGAATACCGGACATAACCACTGAGCTTACAGTAATGATAGTGTTCGGAGCTATCATGACAGCAATAGCCCTGCCCGTTTTCAGAAGAATGATGACCAGGTAAGAAAGATATGAGTTGATTACTTTGACAAATCTGTCTATCGAAGCTGTGAATCTTTCTAAGCACTATGGCTCGTTTGTCGCCGTCTCGAATCTGAATTTGACAATTGAAGGGTCGAAGTGTGTCGGATTCTTGGGCCCGAACGGCGCAGGGAAAACAACTACCCTCAAAATGTTTACTGATCTAATCAGGCCGTCTTCTGGAGAAGCTCTCATAAACGGTGTCAACGTGCACACTGAAAAGAAAAAAGCACTGGCGTCTGTGGGTGCCCTGATTGAAACCCCCGAAATCTACCCCTCGCTAACGCCTAGAGAAGCGCTCATGATGATAGCTGAGATCAGAGGAGTGCCGAATGCGGAGCGAAGCCAAAGAATAGAGGAAGCAGTCTCAGAAGTCCGAATGGAAGAATGGATAGATAAGAGAGTGGGCAAGTTCTCAAAGGGAATGAAACAGAGAATATGCATCGCCTCCGCAATTCTCAGTGACCCAACCGTAGTTCTCTTAGACGAGCCTACCTTAGGGCTTGACCCGAGGGGCATGAGCGAAGTCAGAGAGATCATAAAATCTCTAAAAAACAAAAAAAGGCTGATCTTCATGAGTTCTCACATCCTAAGCGAGATTTCGGATGTTTGCGACGAAGTGGCAATGATAGACCATGGCAAATTGATCGCCTATGACACCATCGCTAATGTCGCGGCCAAAGTTACAGGAGGGGAAAACGTAGTTGAAGTAGAGCTTCGGCACCCCATCGAACCGGGATTGATGGACAAAATCAACGCGGCGTTTCAAGGGATTGAGTCTGCTGAGAAAAAGGGCGAAAGAAGCTTTAGGATCACGTTCAACGGAGGCGTCGATGCTCAAGAACGCATCCTCGCAGGCATAGTGCAAATGAACGTTGGAATCATCAGTTACAAGCCAGCGTCATCGGAACTTGAAGACGCTTATCTTAAGCTCATAAAAGACACGCGGTGATCAAACATGAGCGAAACAAGAATTGTATCTGGAAACAAAGTGCCAAGCAGTCTAACGCAAGTCGGCATTACTATGAAGTATACACTTCTAGACTACATCCGATCGCGCAGATTCTACATAATGCTAACTATAGCAATTGTGATCAGTGCTATCCTCACTTTCGTGGTTGGGTACTACCGCCCAGCAAGTTTTCTTGCAACTGATTTGTCGTTTTATTCGGGTTGGTGGGGAAACATTGCGACTTACGTGATAGTACTTTCTGGAGTTTTCTTTGGAGGCGATGCCATTTCGGGGGAGTTTCAGAACAAGACAGGTTACTTCGGAGTCCCTAACCCTATCCGAAGGGCGTCTATATACATAGGGAAGTGGTTGTCTGCTCTCATCGCATCTACAATCATATTAGGCGTGTTCGCGGCGATCACTGTGGGCAACGGATTATACTACTTCTCAAGCGTGCCCTCTGAATTCGGACTGTCTTTGCTTTTCGCATGGTTCTATCTTATGGCAGTTCTAGGATTCACGTTCTTCTTCAGTTCGCTGTTCAAAAGCAGTTCCATGTCCATTCTCGTAACTGCCATCCTATTCCTTTTCGCGTTCAACATAATTCAGCTTTTCGTTGCCAGCTTGGCCCAGATTGAGCCTTGGTTTATCCTAACTTACGGAGCGCAAATAATAGGAAACATATTGAAAGTACCATATCCGCCTCCCACTTCTGTAGGTAGCGTTGATCCAAGTGGCCGTGGGCCCACTTTGACCATGTACAACGTGGCGGTTCCGGAAGGACTTGCAATAATAGGACTATACTTCCTCATTACTGCCATCCTGGGGCTTGCGCTCTTCGAGAGAAAAGAGTTTACATAAACGACAGCGAGAAAATAATGCCATGTGACTTAAATCTAAACATTGATGCAAAACTGAGGTAAGTGCTTTGGAGACAAAAACTTGAGTACTCTTTGTTCAATGTGCCCTTTCTTTCAAATGACTCCCCTAACTACGCGCAAGAAAGCACGAAAACATTGCCGAATACATCCTCAAAGACCGATGCGCATATTCAAATGTAAGAACTTTCCAGAAGAACGCAATCGTATTACATTCCGGCGGCGAAGGCATTAAGCTGGTGCTAGCGCGCGCACACATACTTGCTTCTTCTAGCTGCCACTGGCCTACTGTCTGTTCGCGCGCGTCGTCGTGTGCCCGTCGTCGTAACCCGCGTCCGTAAACAGAAGAAGTGTGTGTGCGTAAGTAAACGATTTTGTTAGCTTCTTAAGGATAGATATCCGGGAGGTTTACGGTAATTTTGCCTTGAAAAGAACAGTTGACTATCACTTTTTTCTGGGCCTATCGGAGCGCAATTCGATCCGAGCCCATCGCAGAACCTTTTTGAACTCTAGGTCAAATTCAGTTGCTTTTTGACTCATCTCCTTCTCAAAGTTCTTGATGGCAATCGCTAGGTCCTCAGGGATAGCGCGCGCGAAGGGCTCGCAATCATAGGACTATACTTTATCATTACCGCGATTTTGGGATTGGTCCTCTTCGAGAGGAAAGAGTTCACCTGAGCGAAAGTACAAGAGTCATGATTCACTCAGACGGAAACTAACGCCGCTTTGAAGATATCCCGAAATCACGGTGATGCAATCTTACCGGTAGACATATGCTCAAATACCAACCCCCGCTCACAACAAGCCAAACTAGCTTTTCCAACCAAAATACGCTTAGATTATGCCTGAAATCGCAATGCGGGGGTGGGATTTGAACCCGACCCCAAGTGGAGATGTCTCCCGCACAACCCACTTTTTCATAGCTTTCAGAATTCGATGCATTAAACAAGTGCGCATTGAAAGAGACGCCTTCGGCAATTTTCTTACCAATTGCATAAGACCAATGAGCACTTTGTAGACTCAAGAACAAATTTCTCGATCTTCTGTTGATCGCCTTTGACAGTAAGATCTGAATAAATTGTATCTCTGCAGGCGTGGCCAACCAGTCTTCGCATAAATCAATTTTTCTGGATTTTTCTTCAGCCAATTCATCATATGGAAGAAGCTCTTTGCCTTTTTCTCGTCTCTATCTTTTACTGGCTCATAACCCAAGTTTCTGATTTCGTCAAGGTATGCTATCTCCGTCAGCCTCTGCGGCTCCCCGGTGACTGTGATTCTGTCGACTTGACTGCCGCCATAGGCCTCTCTTAAACGATCTACCGCTTCGTCGAAGATGTAACCTCTGCAGATTTGAATTCGTTCGTCTTTCTTGAGTTCGAGTTTACCCAGCAGTTGAAACACGACTTTCGAAGCCTGCTCCAGATACTCTTTTGATCGGAATCGCGGATATCTGAAGTATTTAACATCCAAGATATCGTATCTAAATTCCTGAGTCTCGCAGCGAAAGGCGCCTATGACCACGCCAAAAAGCAGGTCGCCTATGCCTGCATCGTCAACAATTATTGTCAGGTAACCCCATCCCCTTGTGTGAGAGATAAATGACATACGCACGTTTGTGAAAACGTCTCATATGTGTCTTATATTGTTTGTTTCTCTGATTTCTTGTCCCTCATGCACACGTGACATATTATTCTCCCAAAAGAAGGTCGAAGATTGCCCAAAGAAATTGCGCACGAAAGGTAAGCTGAATAAGCACGCACTGCCTTGATGTTTTTCACGTCTATAGGACGTTGAACGTAATTACTACCCAGTGGTAGGATTTGAAGCGCGCGTTTCTCTGCGTAGTCATTCTTGTCTATTTCTTGCGAGCCGATGACGGTTCTGCCAAGATATCAATCGTCTTGGGGTTTTTCAAACTCGCGGCACAGGTTTCCAAAGTCTGTGAGGCGTGTGCCAAAAACTCTTGATTCGTTCGGCACAATCAGATGGGCTTCCTACTGTTATCATCTCTTTCTGGTAATAGCTTGGAAGTTGTCGTTTGATGTGAGGCTGGGTAATCCGTTCATCCAACATCACTATGCACCCTCTGTCTTCTGCTGACCTGTGGACACGTCCACAAGCCTGAACTAGCCGTAGTATGGCCGGGGTCAAATAGGCATAAGTTCTCCCATTCCCCGGGAACTGTTGTTCAAGATAATCTATGAGTGATTTCTGGTAAGCGTCCCACGTTGCATATGGCAATCCTATGGCTACGACACATTTCAGGATGTTGTCAGGGTAGTCCATTCCCTCGCTCAGTTTAGCTCCCATGACTCCATACAGAACGTTGTTGGACGAACTTGTTAGCTTCTCAATCACGTCGTTTCTCTTCGTGTTCGGCTCTTCTGTGATTGTCCTTCTGTTTGTTTTTATAAATGATGCGACTTTGTGCATTAATCCGTAGCTCGTGAAGAAGACAGCCATATTGCCTTGACTGGCGTTGGATATGGCTTCAACGTAACTTTTCCACTTCTCAAGCATCAAGTCGGTTCTTCTCTTGAACTCTGACGACACATCCTCAGCAGCCAGGATAAGTCTGTTCTCAGGCGGAAAAGGAGGGTCAAACTCTTTCAGACAAGCGTTGCTTGGCTTGTAGAGCATCAAATCCCTGTAAACGATTGGAGGAGACAGAAAACCGCTCATGAGGATGGTTCCTAATGCTTCTCTCAGAACTGGATCAACGATCTCTCTTCCATCGAAGCTTCTGACCTCCAAAGCAATCCTGTTCTTCTGATCTTTTTCGATCAGATGCGTATATTTCGAATTAACATTCTTGAAGAACCTCTCCATGAACATGCCAATTCGATAATTGTAGCTTGAAATTCTCTCAGAACCGGATTCGAGTAGCTTTTTTTTCACAAATTCGCCATATTCTTGAAGTGTTACTGCAGCTTCAGGACCAGACACGCCATTATGAGCCAGAAACAAGTCACTGAGTTCTTGAGGGTTAAGCCGTCTAAGATCTTCGTCTTTTAATGTCTGCCGAGCATGCTGAAAAACCTCTTCCATGAGAACGCTTAGATGTTCTCTAATCGATCCCAGTGACTCATGTTCGAAGATTTCAGTCTCTCTTAGGGCTCTTTCTACTGTACCCTCTGTCAATTGATCCGAAAGCAATTCTCTGGCGAAGGTTGGAAGATTATGAGCCTCGTCCACGATTAGAAAGACCTTGGAAAGACCAACTTCGAAGCTCTTTAGTATTGATTCCCTAATTCTGGGATCGAAGACGTAGTGATATGTTCCAAGAAAAACATTCACTTTGGGGAGAATCCTCTTCAAGGCTTCGTGAGCACAGAATCCCCGTCTAGACATGAACTCGACCGATTCCTCTGGCGCAAGAATTCTTCTGGCACAATCCAGAGCTAATTCTTCGGCTTCTTTTTTCCCTCTTAGAATATTCATATAGAATTTGCAGTAGGGCTTGGTAGACGACTCGCAGTTATCCTTCAGTCTCTTGCACTCTTCAAAAAAGTCAACATAGGAGAGATCACCCTTGGTCTTCAACGGACACATGTCTTGTTTGCTAAAGAAGGAGACTGCGGAAAGGTCCCTCGAGAGCGCTCTCAACTCTTTGAGGTATATGTGCAGCTGACTTCTGGTTCTGAAGCAGATCATCAGTCTGTTTTCCTCGAGCTGAGGCAAAACTGCAAGCAGCGACGCAAGAGATTTGCCTATTCCACACGGAGCACTTCCCACGAAAACCTCTTTGTTTCTGAGTGCCTTTGTTGCCTCCTGAATAAACTCCATTTGCTCCTTCCGCATTTGATAGTTTTCAGGGAGCATGCTTCTTTTCGGAACCTTGTTCTTCACACCTTGTCGACTCCCTTTGAAAAGCCCAGAAGCTTTGCTCTCGGATATCAGGTATGTTCCACACTCAATGCAAAATCGACTATTCGCGTACTCTCCTAGAGTATAAATCCTACCGCAGTTTCGACAAGCGTAAGTCTGAGGCAATGTTTTCACAACAACCTATGCTTCAAATTGACAACTTATACCTTGTTGGCGCTCACTATGTTAGCGCGCGCGCTTTACGTAGCAAATGTCCCGAAGAAGAAAAACTGACTGTCTTCTGTCTCGAAGGGATCTTCAAAAGGATATAGGAAACACTTTTTCTGCGTGGGCCTTCGCGTTTTCAATTGCGCCTTTCTGAAGGTTGAGAGTTTCAAACGCTCAAGTGAAATCAAAAGGTGCCCACAATTTGAAGTCGATTTTCTGCTAGTCTACGCTCAAAACGAGCGAAATTTGAGCTAAAATGACGAGTTGAAGATGGTGCGGGGGGTGGGACCCCCACCCAAGTTTACCGGTAAAAGCGCGCGCGGCATTTTGGTAGAATCTAAAACAGGAAGATGTGCGCATGCAAAAAACTTTTATCCAACCAAACACTCTTGAAAAGTGATGCCGACAGTCAAGGATTTCATGACGAAGAATGTTATAACCATCGACGCTAGCAAAACTGTTATTGAAGCCGCAGACCTAATGTCGCAAAACAACGTAGGCGATTTGGTGGTCATGGACAAAAATACGCCTGTAGGGATCGTCACTGAACGGGATCTCGTAAGGAGAGTCTTGGCGGAGAGAAAATCGCTAAACATCAAAGTTTCAGAGGTAATGACCACACCCCTCAGAGTAATCGACCCAGAAGCTCCACTAAAAGAAGCTGCCAGAAGAATGGTCAACAAAGGAATCCGACGACTTCCCGTAATAAAGGATAACAAGCTGGTTGGAATAATAACCGCTACCGACTTCGCTAGACACCTAAGCAAGAAAACCCTTACCGATGACATACTTGAAGCAATAGGCCGCAGCCACTACCCTGTTCCAGAAGTTTTCGAAAAATAGCAGGGGCCGCAGCGCAAACAAACCAAAAATTACAGTAAACCTTCAAGGGTAGAAACTCAATTCTCGCTTAGGCCCCAAAACACTATCATCCGCGCCTCATAGACAGAGTGCGCGCATACTGTAAAATTAGATCTCGGCAAGTCTTCCCTGATCTTCGCCCTTGTGGCTACCAAGTATTGTTCAAGCCCGCATTAATGGGAGCAGAAGCAGAGCGGTCATGCCCAGAAGCTTCATGAATATGAGAACGGAGGGGCCTGCAACGTCCTTCAACGGGTCGCCTACAGTATCACCAATTATTGTTGCCTTATGAGTATCCGATTTCTTGCCCCCATATAGCCCACTTTCGACCAACTTCTTAGCATTGTCCAGCAGGGCGCCTGTGTTGTTAAAGAAGAAGCCTAGCATGGCGGCGGAAGCCGTAGCCCCGATGAGCATCATTCCCAACTCGGTCGGACCAAATAACAGACCCACCGCGATGGGAGTTGCTATGGCAATAAGTCCCGGCAACACCATTTTGCTGAGCGCATTCTTGGTTGCGATATCAATACATCTGGCATAATCAGGAGCAACTATCCCCTCTTTGAGCCCTATAATCTCCTTGAACTGCCGCCTCACTTCATCAACCATTTTGAAAGCCCCATCGGAAGTCGCCCTTATCGTCAGAGAGGCCAATGGCAAAGGCAAAACTACACCTAGGAACAGTGCAGCGATGGGGTATGGCGATCCAAGCGAAATGACAGAGATATTAGCCGTTGCGAAATACGTTGCGAAAATCAAAAAAGACGTAACCGTACCTGATGCCATGGCATAGCCCTTGGTTGCAGCCTTCATAGTGTTTCCCACAGCATCCAGAGAATTTAACGTCTCAGATGCTTGCCCCGAGATTCCAGACATTTCAGCTATTCCCGCAGCATTATCGGTTATTGGACCGAACGTATCAGAAGCCATAATAAACGCAATACCAAAGTCCGTGCCAATGTTTGTTATGACTAGCCCGTAGAGAGATTGACCAGTTACTATGAAAGAAACCACTACGGCAGCCAAAACTGCAATCATCGGAAACAATGGAGTTGCCAGTCCAATCGATATGCCAGTTATCAGGTTTATTGCAGGGCCTGCTTGCGAGGATTCAGCGACATCATGTACAGGTCCGCGCCCCAGACCGGTGTAGTATAGTGTACTTAGGACACAAACGAGCACAGCTGCAACACCAAGTAAACCTGCAAAGAATAGTGATACATCATTCAAAAACAGCGTAGACAAAAAGAACAAGCCAATCGAGCTGAGAACTGTTGTAACCATGAGACCGACAACCAAAGATCCTGTAGCGTTTATCCGCTTCCACCGTCTAACCAGCGATATCCCAAACATGGAGGCCAGAACACCAACAGCTTCGAGTATAAATGGAAACACTACCCCGTTAGGGCCGTATCTCGAAATAAAGAGAACGCCCATCAACATACCAGTTATTATGTCATCGCTGAAAGTCTGGAACAAATCTGAACCTCGCCCCGCGCAATCGCCCACGTTGTCGCCAACCAAATCAGCGACCACAGCCGGATTTCTTGGGTCGTCCTCAGGGATCTCCATTTCGATCTTACCCACCAAATCGGCCCCAATGTCAGCCGACTTTGTATATATGCCGCCTCCGATTTGCGCAAACAATGCCGCTAGGCTTGCTCCAAATCCAAATCCAACAAGCGCCGGAATATCATTCAAGGCTACTCGCAATAGGAACAACGCAACCAAACTTATCCCTGGGACTGCCAGACCCATAACTGCACCTCCCAAAAAGCCTGTTCTCAGAGTTGCTCCAGGTGAACGCGTAGCGGCACTTGCGGTTCTCACGTTGGTTCTAACTGCGACGTTCATGCCAACGTACCCCGCCAATAGGGAGAGAAGGACACCGCACACGAAAGCCAATGAAGTAGTCCAATTGAAAAGAAAGAGAATTATTAAGGCCAGCCAGGGAATGACAAGAATGATTGTCCCTAATTGTCTCTTGATGTAAGCGCTTGTTCCTATCACAATATACCTGCTCACCTCTTGCATACGAGCGGTACCAGAATCACGTTTGAGAATCCAACGAGTGATATATGACGCCACCAAAATGGCAATCATCCCAACCGCGAAAGCAAACAGGAGTGGATCTGCCATAGCAATTCCTTACACTTTCTTGTTTTGCACCTTAATGATGTCTGACAAAATAGTTGGTCGCGTCTTCTTTCCTTTTCATACGGTAGCCTTGCCTCTTGCCTGAGAAGAGGAGCTTCTTACTTGATAAGGCTAACCCTGAATCGACCGCAAAACATGTTGCTCCTTTGGACATTTTTGACCCAGTGACTTTTTTTGAAGAATGCTCTGGACCTTTGGGTATATCCGGATTGTAGGGACTTTCATTCTACGTTCATCACTGGTTCTGTTCATATGAAGAGTACGCGTGCCACCACGAGGGCTAATCCTTGGCGATGTTGGAAGCGATGGGGTGGGATCCCCACCCGACTTTACCGGCAAAAATACGCTTACAATATGTTTGGCGAGAGTTCGAAGCTATCCGTGGCTACCAAAATCATCACGTCTCAATTGCTTTTCGTATATGAACCACGCGTAATTTGCCGCAGAATTCGAAAGCAATTTGTGCAGGCCTTGATGATTATTATTCATTAGAAGTAGAGGCAGGCTTGGTGAGAAGGTCTGTGGAATCTGAAAAAGGGCAGCTTAAGGTGTATTCTGCTGGGGCGGTCGCTCCGCCTCTCCGTGATGCGATTGCTATTTTTGAGAAAGACTCCAAGGTAAAATGCGACTTAAGAATAGGCAAACCAGGAGACCTCCTGAACGAAATTGCGAAGTTCAAAAAAGGCGACGTCTTCTCTTCCGGCGCCGAGTACATTCTAGATGATGCAGAAGATCAAGGGTTGATACTTAAAGGCTCAAGAAAGAGTCTGGGCTATCGAAGATCTGTGATAATTGTTCCCGTTGGAAACCCAGCAAAGATCGCTTCCCTCAAAGACCTTTGCAGGAAAGACGTTCGAATCGGAATAGCCGTTGATGGATGCCTGAAGGGCATGTGGGACGACGTAGCAAGCAAAGCAGGATTAACAGACCAGATACGTCGAAACATTACCCATCGTGCAGACGCATGTGGCTCTCTCATGAGTCTAATCCATTCTGACAAGGTTGATGCAATATTCGGCTGGAATGCCTTTCAAGGCGTGTGGCCAGACACTTGCGAGATAATCGAGCTCCCCCCGAATCTTCAGATCTTCAGAAGTACGGTAGCCGGCATAATCTCCTATAGTAAGGATGTAAAGTTGTCTGAGAGATTCATCGATTTCCTAACTTCAGGACCGATAAGAAAGGTCTACGCCGACTATGGCTGGATCCATGAACACAAGTGATTGTCGCGATATCAGGCGATTCTTTTTTCAAGTATCTTAGCAGATAAGACTAGCAATACAATGCTAAACAAAGCCAACACAACAATGTCTAGGATGTAAGTGTAAGTGACTGCTGATTCACCAACGGAACTCCTCAACGCTTCAACGGAGTAGGTGAGAGGCAGGAAACGAGCAACGACCTGCAATTGAGAAGGCAAGGTCTCCAGGGCTGTGAAGGTTCCTGAAAGAAAAACCATTGGGAACCTCAGAAAATTTGAAAGCATCTGCGCTTCTGGAACCCATTTTGCATACGCAGAGGCGATAATGCCTAGGGCTGAAAATGCCATAGAAGTAAAAGCGATTGCAATAACAGCTAACAGAGGGTTCATGACAACTGTGCCGGACACGGCTACCAGAGGGAAAAGAACCACAGCTGCTAGTATGAGACCGAAGAAGAAGCCTGCTAATGCTTTTCCGAGAACAATGGTGAATAATGAAATGGGCGCTGCAAGGAGCCTTTCAAAAGTTCCAGTTTGCTTCTCAAGGACCACTGCCACAGCTTCAATCGATGTTGTTCCGAAGAGCATTACGAGAGAAGTCAATCCAGCTACGACCAGCTTTGAATTGATTTCACCCGCCATGCTAAAGGCCAAGTACAATGAAACAGGAATCAAGAGGCCGTAGGTGAAGTTTGGTGCCTTGAAGTAGTAGACTTTTGCGTCCTTCTTCGCGATGTAGAATGCTTTGATCAGACTATCAGCCCACGCTCTAGCCAAGACTTGCAACCTTCTTGCCTTGTTCTTTTTCGGTCGCCATGACTTCGGAGCTAAGCCCAGTCATTTCAACAAAAGCATCCTCCAAACTCGGGTTCAATGTGTTGATCGATATGATCTTCAAACCGTTTTCTCTCGCAAAATCAACCAAGAGCGGAACGGCCTCGGAAGTATTTCTTACATGGAGCCTGAATTTGTCGCCAACCTGCACGACCTTGCTTGAATATTCTAGGCTCGCTAGTTTACGTTCCAGATTCTGCGTCTGGTCGAAAGACACTTCAATGATTTGATGCTTCTCAACGGAAGCTTTCAGTTTCTCTGGATTGTCAACGGCAACAATCTTTCCTTGATTGATTATGGCTACACGTTGGCACAATTGATCGGCTTCCTCAATGTAGTGCGTGGTGAGAAAAATAGTCGCCCCGTTCTTGTTAAGGTCCTTCGTCAAGTTCCGAATCATCCGGGAGCTTTGGACATCTAAGCCGCTGGTGGGCTCGTCTAGAAAAAGTATGCCGGGCTTATGGATCAGAGCAGCGGCTATCGTCAATCTTCTTTTCATTCCCTTGGAAAAGTTGCCTGCACGATCTGTACGGCGTTCATAGAGTCCGAAAAGCTCCAGAAGTTCTTTCGCCCTATTTTCTCGTTCATCTCTAGGCACCCTGTAAAGCTGAGCTGCAAAGATGAGGTTATCCCAGGCGCTCACTTCATCGTAGATGTTGGATACTTCGGGCACAACTCCTAGGTGTTCTTTTGCATTGTTGGATTCTCGGATCATGTCAAAGCCAGCGACTTTGATCGTACCCGAGGTGGGTCTTGTCAGACCAGTGAGGAGCCTTACCGTCGTTGTTTTGCCTGCGCCGTTGGGTCCTAGAAAACCGAAGATTTCGTCTTTCTTGACATGAAAAGTTATGTTGCCCACTGCAATGATACCGTCATAGCGTTTCGTCAGGTCTGTGACTTCTATGGCGTTTTCGGAAGACATAATCTAGGCTTCACCGTTTTGAGCTTACCTTTGGATTTGCATTTCCTTGATTTTCTCTTCGACGGCTTTCAGTTCATTCTTGAGTTCTTCGGCGTAGCTCTTCAATTTCTCAAGTTTTTCGGCCTTTGTGAAGAATCGTCTTCTGTAACCGTGTCCGTCCCCATGCATGCCGCACCCACAGTGGTCTTCATGTCTCCGATGATGCCCTCCACAACCACAATCTTCGTCCATTTATTATCACCTCTATTCCTGGTACTATTAGAAGTAAAGTATTTATGCTATCAAGTTTATAGTGAAATAGTTGCTATCCAAGAGGAAAGTGAGGGCATGCAGAACGAGAATGACGTAGTTTGTTTTTGTCCGCTTGAAGGAATCATAGACGTGATAAGCAAGAAATGGGCGCTTTTAATCATCAATGCAATCGGGAATTATGGTAACCTCAGATTCAACAGACTCATGGAAGAACTGAGGGGCATAAGTCCCAAGACGCTTGCAGACACACTAAAGCAACTTCAAGCCGAAGAGCTACTCAAGAGAGAATCATTTGCCGAAATCCCGCCTCGAGTCGAATACTCGTTGACGAAAGATGGAGAAGGGCTCAGAGAAGCTGTGATCCCGATCCTGAAATGGGCTGCAACGAGGCAATGCTCAAAAAGAAAAAAGTGTTCCGCATCTTATGGCAAAATCCCCGCGCACAGAATAAAAAACAGAACCGCTCAAGAAAAAGACGCACGCGCAAGCGCGGAAACACGTTTCCAAAAAACTCGTTCTTAAGGTCTTTGCTTCCATAGTAAAAGCAGCACTTTTTCACTTTGGTGGACGCAACGATCTTCTCAAAGCCGTTACTCCTGCGCCGAGGGCAAGGCCAATGCTGCTTTTGCTGCATACTTCGTCAAGCGCTTCAATCACGCGATCGATATCTTCCTTTTGGACGTTGAGTGGAGGCTGAAGACGGAGCATATCCGGTCTGTGGTCAAAGTTACCAAGGATGACGTGATGCTGGTTCAACATCCTACTAAGAATGAAGCTTGAAGTGTTTTCGCTAGGGAATTCGATCCCCAATAGAAGACCTATCCCCCGTACCTCCTTGATATTCTTATGGCGCGTCTTCAGATCCTGTAGCCTTTGTAGAGCGTACTCTCCCATTTTCCTTGTGTGTTCAACCAACCCGTCTCGCACAAGGATCTCAATAGCCTTGAGGGCTGCTGCGCAGGCCTTAGGGTTACCACGGAACGTCGAGATAAGAGAATCCCAGCTATCCTCTTTACCGTAGGCTTTTTTCCAAATCTCAAAGCTTGTGACCGAGGCGCTCATCGGCAACATGCCCGCACTAAGCGCTTTGCCAACAACGATAATGTCGGGTTTCACACCTTCATGCTCAGCCGCGAACATCCTGCCAGTTCTGCCAAAGCCCGTCTGAATCTCGTCAAGAATCAACAGCGCATCATACTTGTTGCACAGTTCTCGTGCGCCTGGCAGGTACCCTTTTGGGGGTATATTGCAGCCTCCTTCTGCTTGTACGGGCTCTACGATAAAGGCGGCGACATCGCCCTGCCTTAGCTTCGACTCTAATGCTTGAAGGGCGCCGAAGGGCACGTTTTCGCAGTTGGGCAGAAGAGGTTCAAAGTAACGTCTATATGTCCGTCCAGTGACGGAGAGACTTCCAAAGCTTAGCCCATGAAAGGACCCATCGGCATAGATGAATCTTTTCTTGCCAGTAGATGCACGGGCGGTCTTTAACGCTATCTCAACTGCCTCTGCTCCTCCACTGCCGAAACACGAAATATCGGGGTGGCCTGGAAGAAGTCTGTGAAGGTTTTCAGCCAGGGCTCCGACTAGTGGATGCGTACCCACATAAAACGAAAATATAGTTGGCAGAGTAGTAGCTTGTTGTATCGCCCTCAGCACTTCTGTCGGATTATGTCCGAGGCTAAGGGTGCCATATCCGGCAGTGAAATCGAGGTATTCCTCACCATGCTCGTCGAAAATGCGAATCCCTTCAGCTTTCACATACCGTTTATCTGCGTTATGAAGCTTGAAGATCCTCGCCTCTATGGGGCTAACGTGCTTGGAGAACCTGTCGACCATTTGACGTCGGGTTGAAGTCAAAGCCTCTTCAAGCGTGATCAAATCTGTCTCTTGAATCTTCAATCTGCAACAACTTCCAAAATGCTTCTAGAAAGAAATTATCGTGGAAGACAGATTAAACTATGTCGGTAATAATCGTGGAAGAGGTATTAGTTTCCGATAGCCCGTAGATGCCGACGCTCTTTTCTATGTCAGATAATCAACACACAAATGTCGCGCGCGCCCCTATTGTTATGCGCGAAGGCAAACGGATTCAGAAGCGTAAGATTGAACATGATTTTTGATTCATATCGGTAATTCACAAAGTCTTTACTTGGTTCGGGGCATTTTCAAGAGGAACATTCCAAGCGAAATTTGACATCAAGAACTTCAAAAGAAAATGGTTGGACAGGGTTAATGATGATAAGCAAGTGGTCAGAGCGTATTTCTGTAAGGTGCTTCTTAGTGGCATATGATGAGTTTTTCTGTTTGGTTTTTGGGCGTGTGCTAGCTTGCTTGTCAATGACGAAGGAGAAGTGAAGAACACTTGGTGTTGCTTCTAGCGCCTCACGTTATCTTACTGTTCGGTGTAGCCGCTTTTTCGTCTGCGGTGGATGTTTGGGTTTGGCGTCGAGGGGGGCAGGGCTCCAGAACAATTGCCTTGCTTGTGTTGGGGGGTATAATATGGACGTTGGGCGAAGGGTTGGATACGGGCAGCGCCGATGTTGCGGCAAAGTTCCTTTTTGAGAAGATGAAGTATGTGGGGATAACAGTCATTCCGATCGCATGGACGGTGTTTGCTCTTCGGCAAATAGATCGACAGAAATGGGTCACTCGCCGGAACATTGCATTGGTGAGCATAGTGCCTCTCGTTTGTTTGGTTCTTGTTTTGACCAACGAAGTGCACGGTCTTTTCTTCACCTCGGTCGCACTCGGCCCAGAGAACCCGTATTTCCCATTGAACGAAACCTTTGGGCCGGGGTATATTCTCTGCGTTGGGTACATCTATGCAGTGCTCTTCGCCACATCGCTCTTTGCCGTTCAAATGATAATTCGCTCTCGCCATCGCTACAGCCGTCAGGCAGCGACTTTGCTGTTGACTGCGGCATTTCCTTGGATGATTGCCCTAGTATTCGAGTCGATGTCTGTCAAGAATTTTATGTTTGATCCGACACCTTTGGTGACCTGTCTTGCCACCACGGTTTTAGCGATAGTTAATCCTGCTCGGTTGCATTTGAGAGATATCATTTCAGTTGCAAAGGAAAGCGTTATGGAGAGCATGGTTGACGCTCTGGTTGTGTTGGACGGATTGAACCACATCGTTGATTTGAATCCTGCTGCGCAGAGTTTAATCAACCTCTCCGGATCGCAGACTGTTGGATGTCTCTTACAGGACGCATTTCCGGGTTTTCCCATTCAGGAAGACAGTCAGCCTAATGCGATTGCTGTAGACACGGAATTTGTTCTGGGCAAAGGAGATGAACTCCGAACCTTTGACGTGCGCATGTCTCCCATAGTCGACTGGCGGGGTCATGTCACTTGTCGAGTCCTTGTGTTGCGGGATGTCAGTGAAAGGAAGCGGGTCGAGGAGGAGGTTCGGAAGCGAATTGGTCGTCAGGCTTCGCTTATGAAAAGTGCGGCAGAAATGATACGGTCCATGGATTTACGTGAAAGGCTTCATGCAATTGCCGACGCGATTAACGGTCAAGGTTGGCGTAGAGTGGTTATTTCTATCAGAGATGAGAATATGGAGATGAGAAGCCCTAATGACCTGGTGACTGTGGGCTTGACTGACGAGGAAAGAACGCATCTATGGAGCAAGAGGCCACCAGGACGGGTGGTTCGTGAACAATTCGGGCCAGAATATGAACGTTTCAGAATCGGGGAGTTCCACTACCTTCCTTGGAGTGATCCTTGGGTCAGAGAAAGAAGCGTTGACGGCGTTGTCGAAAGCCATCTCAGGCCTGAAGACATGATTGACTGGAATCCGAATGACATGCTCTATGCTCTGCTTCGACTGGCTGACGGACGCGTTGTGGGTCGTCTGAGTGTGGACGACCCTGTGGACGGCAAGCGGCCTACAAAAGAGTCTTTGGCGCCCTTGGAACTGTTCTTGCATCTGGCAGCAGTGGCGATAGAAAACGGCCAGTTGATTCAGCAATTAAACCATGCAAAGACTGAGGTGCAAGAATATGCGAACAAGCTTGAAGTGAAGGTTGCTGACCGAACACGAGAGTTGAAGGAAGCTCAGGGCAGTCTGCTCAAGTCGGAGAGACTCGCTGCAATTGGCGAGTTGGCGGCAATGGTTGGTCATGATCTGCGTAACCCGTTGACGGGCATTGCAGGTGCATCATACTACTTGAAGAACAAGCATGGCCAACGACTGGATGGCAAGGCAAACGACATGCTAAACACGATAGATAAGGCCGTTCAGTATTCTAACAAGATCATAGACGACCTCTTGGAATACTCCAGAGAAATCAGGCTGGAACTGGATGCTGTCAACCCGAAAATGATGACGACAAATGTCCTGGCGGCCGTAATTGTCCCGGAGAATATACGCGTGGTAGATTTGACGGAAAGTCAGCCCCGAATGAGAGTTGATGTTGACAAGCTCAAGAGAGTCTTCGTTAACCTGATTAAGAATGCTGTGGACGCGATGCCTGAGGGCGGAACGCTTACTATAAGAAGCACGAGGAAAGGTGGGAATGTCGAAATCTCCTTCTCTGACACCGGGGCAGGCATGACCAAGGAAACGCTTGGGAAGCTGTGGACGCCATTGTTTACCACAAAAGCGAAAGGAATGGGATTTGGCCTACCAATTTGTAAACGGTTTATTGAATGCCATGGAGGCAAGATTTCTGTGAAAAGCAGGCTGGGCGCAGGATCTGAGTTTGTGATCTCCATTCCTTTGGAACCAAAGGTTGAAGAGCGCAGTGAGAAAACGTTGGTGGAAGTGCCTGAATCTTTGCTTGTTGCGGACCAGGAGCGACCGACAGAGTGATGCGTGTAAGTTGCGAGAAGCATCTACACGTACGCGAGACACAGTTTATGACTTAGTGGATTCATACAGACGACTGGGTCTGATCGAATACAAAGAACTTCCAGAAGATGTTACGTAACCGGAGTTTTACCCCAAAATTCATTTTCAAATTTCATCCCTCACTTATGACGCCAAGTTTCTTTGGTTAAGATATGCTCAAATGATGCCTTAAATTGAGATGCGGGGATCGGACTTGAACCTGCTTGCGAGTGGGGGGCATTACCCGCTATTCCCGCCTTTTCTTTGTGACCTGTTTTAAGGTATTGCCACCCTTGCTCCTCGGTAAGAAAGGGAGGGTGTCAGGAGGGTTGCGGGATTGTTCTCGGCTGTGGTCTTTTTCTGGCTAAGTAGACGATGACTCCGATGCTTATGAGCAGAAATCCTATTCCGAAGAGGAGCCACGCACATCCTTGAAATGTGAGTAGATAGCTGCTGCCTTGGAGCAGGTTTGCGAGGGAGTTTTCGAAGGTCGACCATTTTTCTGTTTCGTTTGAGAAGGCTTGTTGTATGAAGTCTAAAGAGTTTTTGTACGATGTTTTGGCCGTACTGAAATCGCCTCGCCCGTAAGAGTCGCTTGCGATAGATTTGGCAACGTTCGACTTCAGCATTAGCTCTCTTGCTTCCGCCGTAAGAAGAGGAATATTATAGTAGGAGGTGGCGGGGTAGGCGTCGAGTTCTTTCTTGTAGTTGCAGGCGTCTGCTTGGTCGGAAGAGAAGACTGCAAAACCAGTGCCACTTTGTGTCCAGCTGACTACTATTTTTTTGTTTCCGCTGGTACTATTCACGAGTTCCGCGTAAACGGTGTAGCTGTGCACAACGAGGTTGGACGCGAACAACGCCGACGGGACTGTGAAGTTCAACGTGAAAACGTGTGATTGATCGAAGGGGATAACGAATGGCTTGTTGATACTGCACTCGCTTGAAGTGTAGTTTGTGCCCCAGTCGAAACCTGCTATGACCGCAGAGACGTTTATTTGGACTCCGTGTTGGTAGTCGTTGTTTACGTTCACGACTAGGTTTGCGTTTGTTCCCTCCTCGTAAGCTGTTATGGATGTGCCGTAGAATTCGTCGTAGTTGTTTCGAGCCAGCGTGCCAATCCAATTGTAGTTGCTTATCGAAGCTTTTGCCGCAGGCATGCTCAGAGCGGAGGCAAGAATTACAGCGAACAAGATTATGGAACCTACAGCAGTTCTTTTCATTCATTTCACTACCATTTGCTGAGTGCAACTTCCTAGAGTGTAAGTTTTAGCTTTTATGACTTTCGAAAGAACTCGACATTTGCCGATACTTGCCTGCACATGCCAGCCACTCCTATCATGGCTCTTGCTGAGACTGGATTTGAGTCCAACTCTGATAGAGTTGTTTCGAATCATGAACTTCGGCGGGCGCTAAAACATGCGAGATACTTCTCCATCACAAAACCTTGCGATGAAGTCGGAAGCCGTTTTTGAGGCCTCTTTGAGTTGATCGAGTGATATGGTCGGTGCGCCGCAAGACATGAGTGTGAGATTCTTGGTCTGAAGCGTTATGCGTGAATAGTCTGCATCTCTGTGCGGGTAAATGGCCACAAGCCTGGTCGCGTCTGTCAAAACGATTTCTCCGCCAGCCATGACCGCAGGTTTATCCATGCCTATCCCGAGAAATTCCTCCCCCTGATTCGCGAATCTCATGATGAGTTGTCCTTTGAGCTTGTCGGTGTCAAAGGCGGCTAAAGCTATGCACGTGGTCATTGATGCCAAATTGTAAGCGTCCACAACCGTGTTTATACGAGGCAGTGGCCTTCCGCCCAAGACTTTCCTGATCAAGGCTTCGGCGGCGGGTCTCGTCTTGGTGGGATCTATGCCTATTCTCCAGAAGAAGTCTCTGTACGCTCTGAACACTGGTTCATCCTTCAATCCATCGAGGGCAAACCTGTGTCTCACGTCGGAATAGACCTGCTCCTTGAACTCTTCAAGCCGAGGATCAACGTCAAAGGCCCTGACCCCCTGAATTTCGTATGACAAGACGCTGAGATCGGGAAACTTTTGCATGATGTCATTGGCGATTTCTATCCCAGAGTCCGTCAACAAAACCGCACCCAAGGTCAAATAAATCCAATGTCCATCCCTTCTTCTATTTAGGTCTTTATTGCCTTTCCAGGCTTGCCAACGCGCGCGCTACATGTGTTTCAGGCGAAGACTCCGTACATCTGGTCTGGTGCAAGAATATCTGGAAACAGGGGGCAAACTGGCTTAAAAGAACGTATAGAGATTACTTCTAGTGATGATTCCAAAAGTTAAGGCAGTTACGTTTGATGATTTCTTGACTCTGCGTTACCCAATGAAACAAAGAGAGGACATCATTTATCCTATATTGAAAGCATTGAGGAGAAAACTAGACGTGAATAAGGAGCAGTTTCTAAAACAATACTTCAAGGAGAATCAACTTTACCAGAAGAGACTGAGAAAAACCTTACGTGAAACGTTACTAGACGACATAGTAGCAAGCGTGTTAGTGTCGTGTGGCTATGATTCACAAACCATTTACCGAAATGTGAAGGAAGCCGTGGACTTTGGATTGGTGACAAGAAAGGCGAGATGGTTTCCGAATGCACGAAGGATGCTTCTTACGTTACGGTTAGAAGGCTACAAGCTTGGGTTAATATCTAATACCCATTGGCGTTTTTTGTCAAGTCTGAAAGAGCAGTTTGAAGAATTCTTTGATGTCATAACATTGTCTTATGAGCATGGTTACGTCAAACCACATCCGTCAATTTTCATGGCCACGCTTGAGAAGCTAAAAGTGAACCCAAACCAGTCCTTGCACGTGGGAGATGACCCCATCGCAGACATCCAAGGAGCCAGAAATATCGGAATGAAAACTGTCTTCGTCAATAAGAAAGAAGCAAAAACCAACGCCGACATCGAAGTGAAACGAATTGCGGAACTAACAACACTCTTATGAAAAGTCAAGTTGCTCCTTGGTTTTCACGTCTTGTTTCTCCGAATTGTCATAGGTTCAGCTGACCTAGCAAAACCACAAAACTGGCTTAAAAAGACTGATAGAGAATGCTTCTATTGCTACTGCTCAGGGTAGCTCTCAACTTCGTCCTTGAGAATGACAAGCTCAATCTGAGCTTCCCTGAAAATCCTTCTGGTCAACTCGTCTGCATGATACCTTCTTTCGCACACCACACGCTTTATGCCAGCGTTAATTATCATCTTTGCACACACAAAACAAGGCTCAAATTTGGTGTAAATAGTTGAACCTTCTGTCGAAACACCATGCAAAGCCGCTTGCAAGATAGCGTTCTGTTCGGCATGAATCGTTCTCACGCAATGCTTAGAGATTTTCCCATTCTCATCTACAACATCATGCAGCATGTGCCCGACTTCATCGCAGTGCGGCAAGCCAATAGGTGAACCCACATAACCCGTCGTAAGTATCCGCCTATTCTTTGCAATTACCGCTCCATTCCTTCCTCTATTACATGTTGCTCGCGACGCGACAACCTTCACTATCTCTAAGAAGTATTTGTCCCAAGAAGGTCTCTTTTTTTCCATTTTGTTTTCACGATTTCGACTATTCTCTCAATTCAGCTATAACTTTTCCGCAAAATGGAAACTGGCTTAAAAAGAGTGATAGAGGAATGGTGCAACAGAAAATGCAAAGACTTAAATTGACTGATTTTTATTTTCAAATCGAAATGGATTCTTCAAAGTTAATGTTGACCGCTTTGAGGTTCAACGAAAGAATTAACCAGCAAGACTTAGAAGGCTTGGCTGAATTAATGACCGATGACCACACCCTCATAGTCATAGCAAATAACAAAGGAGAGACGACCAAAAGCAAAAATGTTGTGAAAGAGGGTTGGAGAGAGTTCTTCAAGAAATACCCTGATTACAGAAACATATTCACCTCTGTAACAATTCAAGACAATGTTGTTGTTATGGTTGGCTATTCTACGTGCTCTTTCAAACCTCTCGATGGTCCAAACACGTGGACTGCTAAAATACGTGGTGGACGCATCTCCGAATGGAGAGTGTGCTGGCTGGACGAAAGGTAGGAACAAGTCTCCATCCAACGTCCGCACTCTTGTGAAGGCAAGATTCGGAACGGAAATCAGTCATCACATGACCGACTGCTTCCGCAAATCCCATTTTTCTTTTCTGAGCGCTGTTACTTTCTACAGATTATCATGAAATGCTGACTGTTGTCAACAATGCTAGGATGCGTGCACGTCCTTAAGTGGAGTTCTTGCCAGTTCTTCCAGCCTTTTGGATATTTCTTGAAGAAATGGATCGACGTGTCAAACTCAAGCCGATGATAAGGATCTCTAACGAGTCTTCTCCATTCCTTTTCTCGCATTTCAGAGTAATAGCCTCTTACTTGCTGCCTGCTCATATCGAACACTCTGCTCATGCTCTGGGTCAATGCGACTTACCTATTTGCAGGTTTCGAATGTGCACGTGACTTCAACGAAGCAAAAAGCGCGCGCTAAAAAAAGCCGGCTGGGAAACAGTGACTTCTTACGGAAGTCTGCCAACACTTTAACCGATGAGTCCCTTGACACACATGAACGTAGTTGCAAAAGCCGTTTGATTCCGACTTGGTGAAGAAATTCGAGGAAAGGTTCATAAAGAAATCACGCCAACGGTTCAAGAGATAGATAAAGACGATGAGTGTGAGCATGGTTTCAAAGGATTTGACGCGTTCAACGGTTTTCAGGCTTAACGCCGTTCCCCCGTACGACTTTGCACTCACAGTTCACAAACCCGCTGGGTGGTCGCTCCTAACGCCTTTCGAGATATTCATGAAGGGCACGCTGTGGACCGCCATGAGGACGTCTTCTGGAGAGATGTTCGGGCTGAAGTTAAGGTCTGCTGGAACCGTTGAAAGACCGAAGATATCTTGCAAGGTGTTCTCTCAAGAAGAGCTTGAAGCAAGCGAAAAAAGAGAAGTCTCGAAAACGTTGGCGTGGATGCTCAATCTCAAAGAGGACATCACGGGATTTTACGCGTTGGCCAAACGGGATCCTCTTGTCAGGGTTCTAGTGAAAGACCTGTACGGGATGAGGAGCACGAGGCAGCCTGACATCTTCTTTCGGCTCATTTTGGCAGTATCCTTGCAGATGGCTCCGATAGCGAGGAGTAACCAGATGATGACCCTGCTGATTAAGGAATACGGTGACAGCGTTATGTTCGATGGAAAGGACATCCTCTGCTGGCCTCCTCCCGAAAGAATAGCGGATGCTGAAGTTGAAGAGCTTCGAAAGCGATGCAAGCTTGGCTACAGGGCAAAACCTCTCAAAAGCATAGCAGAATCGATACGAGATGGTTTTCCGTCGCTTCAGGAGCTCGACGGAATGTCGGCTGAGGAGGCGAAGGCCAAGCTTATGGAGCTTGAAGGAATAGGCGAATACTCCGCGGACATAGTAACGCCTCACGCGGGGTTCGCTCTGGACGTCTGGAGCGCGAAGATATTCAGCATGCTCCTTCTCAGGAGAAAGACAGAGTCGCCGAGAGATATGATTCCGAAGCTCAAAAAACTGGCGGAGCAACGATGGGGCCGGTGGAGGGGCTACGTCTTCGTCTACGTCCTGCACGATCTGGACAACCTGTCGCGCAGGTTCAACCTGAACCTAACGCAAGTATGAACCGACACTTCGACTGACACCGTCCAAATTGAAAAAAGACAAGCTAGCGCGCGCTCCTATTCTTCTGTCCCAACCAGTTCGAACAGCGGCCGTGCGCTAATCTCAGGTAAGCCCATGGCGCGCGCTTATGAAGTTCTCACCCCGTCTGCTACTTCGTCCTTTTGGTTGTGGGCAAGTTTTATCCTGCGTGTCTTCGACAAGCATAAGTCTCGGTTCTTTCTACTGTAATATCTTGCGTGGATTCGAATGACTAATCAGATTGAGGTCTACGTGAGAAAAAAGAAGCAGATAGTCCGGCAGTACGTCACTCCCCCTGTGTCGGATGGCTACCAGCACCACGCTTGCATGTCCAAACAAGTAACAGAATACGAGGAAGTCCTTCCTGACGCCGACAACCAAGCGTTGAGAATCGTGGATCAACTGGCGACTGAAGTTGGTCTGCATTTCAAGGTTTACGATGTTGCAACCCTAGCGGGAAAACTCAGAGCAAAATCAAGAGGCATCACGAAGACTCCGACCGTAATCCTGAACGGCGAAAAGATAGAGAACATCAGTGTCGAGTTTCTCAAAAGCAAAATACACATCTAGCATGTGTCAGAAGATAGCCACAACTTTGAAAGGTCGTTAGAGTTAGCTCCCTATCTGCATCACCAAAACTTCGACGATGCATTCACTTTGTCGCTGTGGACACCAATTTTGGTTGATTGGGGCAAAGTTTTATGCCCCCACACAGAAAAGAACTGCGAAATCATTGAGGATTGTGGTTGTGCCAGTCAACAAGATTGGCGCGCGCTGGATCAAAGCGCAAACATGCCAGTAAATAGTTCATGCGAGAAAGCAATGCGCTAGGTTTCCACGTCTGGGATTTGGGTGCTCCTCAGTTCTTCGAGAACGCCTTTCTGAACGGTTCTGTTCAAGTCCAGAAGCACTTTCAGTTTCGCTTCACCGGTTTTCGTCCACATCGGGCCGTATTCTCCCTTCTCAAGCTTATCCAAGTAGGCAAGAGACTGGCAGATCTTCTGCTCAAGATTCTTGAGGTTCGAGAGTTCAGCCGTTTTTCCGAACTGAAGAATTCGGACGTATCCAAACCTGTCTAGCGTGTCAGAATCTTGAAGAATCTTCGCCTCAGCTGTTTTAGGGTTGGGCTCTGAAACGTGACATTCAACAGCATAAACGACGTTGTCAACGAAACTCTTCAAGTAACCCTTCTTCGACAGAAACTCTCGGGCGATGTCTCCACTCTTGATTCCATGCTCGCGATAGTCTTCTGAAACAAAATGAGAAACATCATGGAAAAGAGCAGCCACAACACACGTCTTGACATCAGCCTTCTCCTCAATCGCCAACTTGACCGCCCACTGAGCCACACGTAGAGTGTGTTCCCAACGATACTCCGGTCCAGCAACGCTCTGCAAATCCTTCTTACCAGTCTCAACAAGATAGCCATGCACAAAACCAGCGATTTCGCCAATCTCCTTGTTCATAAATGCATCTGTATCTCAGTCTTTTTATTAGTCTTATCCGTGTGGAACTTGCGCGCGCGCTAATATAAATTCGACTGCCAGCTAATATTTGGAGCTCTGTTTCGGAATGACAGGAGCGAAGAGATTCTTTAACAAGTTTGCCGCGGAGTACGAGGCTCAGAGCAGGCATAGATACCATTTCTATAGGTGGATTATTCAAACAATAATGAGGCAGATAGACGATGGTAAGTGCGAAATTCTCGACTTGGGCACCGGCACCGGCGAGTTGTTGCTGAAGCTAGCCGACAAGTTCCGTCAATCCCACATTAAGGGTCTTGATATCTCTGCGGCAATGATAGAAAAAGCAAGAAAGGCAGCTGCGAAAATGAGCGTCAATAACGTAACCTTCATTGTTTCTTCTATGGAAAAGGCAGAAATCGGGAAAATTGATTTTGCAGTCTCTTGCCTAGCTTTCCATCACGTAGCAAACAAAGAATTGGTCATATCAAAGATCTATCAGGCTCTTGCAGAAAATGGCAAACTCGTAATAGGCGACTGGTTCAAGCCATGCAAGAAATACAGGGAAAAAGTGCAAGGTCTAAGAAGCAGGAACCCGCAAAGGGCAAAGGAATTTGACCGAAGCTGGCGGCAAGCCTTGCAAGCTATGAGCAAGGAGTACGGAAAAAAACATCCCGAAGAATACCCCATATGCCCTCACAGATTGGAAGAGATAATGAGAGACATTGGATTCAAGAAGCAGCGCATAGTGAAGTCACCTCTTGCGAGTTTCGCTGTTGTTATCGGAGAGAAATAGCGCTAGTGCGCGCGCCGATTTTCTATTGCAGAGCCTAGGGTCTATGATAATGGGACTTGCGCGTGCGCCTGCTTATTATGACTTGGTTCCTTTGCAAAAGATTGCTCCTGTGCCAAATCTCAAACCAACTGTTTTGATTTGTCTCACCATTTTGTCGTGAACAAGACGGACTTCGTTTCTCTGTGCCCCTCCTTTTACAACAAGCTTCCATAGCGAGCACTCTCCAAACAGGTTTTTCGTCGTCCATTCAAACATAGAAACATTGGTCACTGTTGGCGGCTCACTCATTGCAATTTCTATGCTGCTTAATCTAGCCCCTTGAAACAGCCGTTTCACACTATGCTCATTAAGAGGGCGTCGCTGTATAGCTTCGTAGAATGCTCTTCTGATTCTGGTGGGCAGACCGAGAATTTCTCCAGGTTCGGCAACTATGACTCTTCCACCGTGCTTTGTTACACGTGCCATTTCCCTTACCGCTTCTTGTCGATGGTCGATCGATGCAATCAAGGACTTGCAACACACGACATCGGCAAATTCATTTTCAAGCGGAAGGCTATAGACGTCCCCGACCCTGAATTCGAGTACTCGGGGCTGTTTCTTTGCTGCAACCTTTCGTCTTGCTCGTTGGATTGCGGATTTTGAAATATCTAGGCCTATGACTTTTCCACTTTCCCCAACTTTTTCTGCTAGTTTAAACGCGAGGAACCCTGCCCCTGTTCCCACATCAACTATCATTTCTCCTGTCTTTGGTCCAATAAACTGCACTATTCTTTCAAGCAGTTGTTTGCTCTGTTCTGGGAACCTTCGGTACATTTTCTCAGGGATTTTGTATGCAGATTCGGTCGAAGACATTTAACTCCCTCTTCGGATACTGTTTAGTGATTTGTGATGAGTTAGCGAATGGATTTGTACCATTTTGTGTTCTATGTGCTTTCTTGATCTTATCTTCCAGTATTTTGGACCTAAAAAATAGGAGTGGCGGCTTTTAGCTTTTGGCTAGTGTGTCAAAGACTTTCTTGTTTTGTTTGATTATGCGTTCCACTGACTCTTTTAGTTGCACCTTGCCACTTGTAGTCTTCACGTCAGTGCAGAAATGACTAGCCATTTTCTTCCTTCCTGTTTTATCCATGATGTACAACCACTATAAATCTTGTTCCATAAGGTGCCACTTTCTGCTTATTGATTATGAAAGGGTGCTATGCATTTTAGATTCATACTGAAAAGTCTAGCCTCAAGAATCTTGGATGACAGATTTCGCTTTCTCCAGTTGCTTCTTCTTTCTTTTCTTATGCACTTCCACGAATTTCAATACGCAGTCAATGACTTGTTCTTTGTGCTCTCCGCACAGGAGCTTTCCGGTCTTGCATGCGTCATATGTTTTCCTGATTGCATCATCGTCTTCAACGAAATGAAAGAGACAGATTTCATAAATTGGACAGATTTCCGGGGTTCCACCGAGTTCGCGTTGCTCCTTGATGCTGGCTCTTCCGCCAGTGAAAGCCTTGGAGATTTTCTCTGCGATTTTTTCTGGTCTTTCATTCAAAGTGAAATAGTTTCTCAGCCTCTTCGCCATCTTTGGTGAACCGTCCAACCCTCTGATGAGTTTGTGATAAGTTGAGGATGGCGGAACAAATCCATACTTCTTACTGAATACTCGACTCAGGTCTCTAGTGAAACGAAGATGTGGATCTTGGTCAACTCCTACAGGGATCACTGTGGGCTTTGGTCCTCCAAAGTCTTGAAGCTGAGGCAACAAGATGTCTCCAGCCTGGATCAATGCTGACAAATACAAACCGATTCGTCGTTCACCATAAACGGCTTTCATCGTGGCCAGTGTCACTGGCCTCGCCAGAAGTATGGCCAAATCCTTAACTCTACTTTCCTTAGATTGGCGGTATACGTAGGTCTTCTTTGGATCCAACCCTAGAGCGAGCATGTCAGCGAGATTATCGATTGCGTTCTTTACGGTTCTGCCAAT